>Ga0182742_1002298_pt1 | contig 21545 bp, 14 predicted proteins | sample eDN5th37CBELigMG_FD_128880 | JGI IMG/M metagenome (GOLD analysis project Ga0182742, IMG submission 128880) | Enriched Miracle-Growth compost microbial communities from Emeryville, California, USA - eDNA 5th pass 37_C BE-Lig MG (version 2)... ... | reverse complement strand
CGTACCTGATCCTGATCCCGCGGCCGAAGGAGCAGCTCCTCACCGAGGAGTGGCCGGCGCCCGCCGCCGCTGCGTGGAAGGCGGTGGCCGAGGTCTTCATGAAGGGCCTGGAGGCGATGCCGCCGGGGGCGGTGACGGCGATGGCGATCGCCGGCGCGGCGGGGATCGTCCTCGCGGTGCTGGAGAAGACGCTGCCGGGCAGGGCGCGGGCCTGGGTGCCGAGCCCGGCGAGCCTCGGGCTCGCCTTCGTGGTGCCTGCCTACGACTCGCTTGCGATGTTCCTCGGCGGCACGATCGCGCTGGTGCTGGGCAAGGCGGCGCCGTCGTGGAGCGGGCGCTTTCTGGTGGTGATCGCCTTCGGCCTGATCGCCGGCGAGTCGCTCACCGGCGTGGGCGTGGCACTGTTCAAGATGCTCTTCCCCTGAGCGCGCCGGCCCTGGGGGGCTTCGCCCGAGCCGGCGCGCTCTCGGGCGTGCCCGATCAGCGGCAGCCGCAGCTCTGCGCCCCGGGGGTGCAGGTGCAGCCCGCGCCGCAGGAGCAGGCGGCGCTGCAGTCGCAGGCGGTGCAGGTGCACGGCGAGCAGGGGCAGGAGGCGGTGCGGACGTTGGTGTTCTCGGCGTTCATGGCGTTCTCCGGGAAGGGGCTGCCGCGGTCCATCCGCGGCTTCGTTCCCGCTTCCACCCGAGCAGACGCGGCGCGCGGCGGCGCCTTACAGCCGGTCGATTCCTTGCGGCGGGCGCGGCGCGGGGGCCCCGCCGCCCACGTTGCCGCGGAAACGCCCCTGGGCCTCTCGCCGCGGGGGCCGCCCGCCGCCCAGGTTGCGCGGACGCCCCTGGGCCTGTTGCCGCGGGGGCCGCCCGCCCCCCACGTTGCCGCGCTTCCGCTTCCGCGGCGGCCGTGGCGGCGCGGGGAGCGCGCGGGGCCTTACGGCGGGGCGGCTTCCTCGCGGCGGGCGCGTGCTTCCGCTTCCAGGGTGGCGATGGCGTGGCGGAGATCCTGCGCCCGCGCCTCGGCCCCTCGCACCGCCTCGCGGAGCTGGTCGCGATCGCGGGCGGTGCGGGAGACGCGCTCGCGCGCCTGTTCGAGGGCGCGCTCCGCGTCGTGCAGCGCGCGGTGGTGGGCGCGCAGCGTCTCCTCCACCCGCTCCAGGTGGCGGCGTTGGAGATCGAGACCGCGGGCGACCGCGGCCAGTTCGCCGCGGAGGGAGCGGACACGCTGCTCTGCCGCTTCCGCCGCCTCGAGGAGGGCGGCACGACGCGCGGCCGCTGCGTCGTCGCGGTGGCGCCTGGTGGCGTCGGCCGCCGCGCGCCCGCCGTGCTGCACAGCGGGTGCGTCTCCCGCTGCGCGAGTGGCCGCGCCGCGGCGGCGATCCGGTGCGGCCGCCGTGGACGGGCGTTCGGGGCGGCGCGGCCGTTGGGCCACTGCGCCGATCGTGCCGCGAGCCCGGCGTTTCGGCGCGGCTCCCGTCGCCGCTGCGCCATCCTCCGGATGGCCGATGGCGCCGCGATCCCGGCGCGTCGATTCGGCTTTCGTCGCCGCCGCGCGATCTTCCGTGCGTCCGACGGCGGCGCGGGGCTTCGCCTTCTCCAGACCGGCGCCATCCGCCTCCCGACCGAGGGCGCGCAGCGCCGGACGCGCTCCCGCCTTCGTGCCCTCCGTCGCGCCGGAGCGCCCGCCCTCCACCAGGCCGAGCGCGGCGAAGGCGCGGCCGAAGCCGGTCGGCTCCAGCTCCTGCCGCAGCGTGCCGCGCCGCAGCCGCTCCCGCTCCTCGTCGCTCGCGCCGGACGCGGCCTGCAGGGTGCGCCGCACCCGCTCCAGGTTGGCCTCGCTCGCCGCATGGCCGCCCTCCTCGAGCAGCGCCGCGGCGCGATCGGTGAGGGCGGCGACGAGCCGGCGCTCGACGTCCAGCACCTCGCGGAAGGCGTCGGGATCCGTCGCCTGCGCCTCGCGGAGCGTCTCGCCCGCGGCGAGCAGCCTGTCCACCTCGCCGGACGCGCGACGGGCGAGCTGGTTCACCGCCCAGAGCGCCACGCTCGGCTTGCGCAACGCGGCGATCGCCCGGGCACCCTCCGCATCACCCGCGGCGCGAAGCTCCCTGGCCAGCTCGTCGCGCAGCGAGACGAATCGCTCGAGCGGCGCACCATACAGCCGCTCCTCCGCCTCCTCGCTGCTCCCGACCGCGGGCCCGTCGCCGCTCCGCCGCTTCGCCATGGGGGGAAGGTAGGTCGTCCCGTCGCCGCATCGATCTCGCCCCGTGGGCGCCGCCGCCGGCGGACCCTTCCGCTCCGCTTTGCGGAGGCGATGGGCCGTCCCGGTGCCGCAACGCTCCCGTTCCTGCCGCCTTTGGCGCGACGTCGCTCGCGATGTGTTCGCCACGGGGTGAGGTCGAGCGCCCCGTCGATCCGGCGCCCCCCAGCACGCCGGCGTCGCCGGGAAGCGTCCGCTTCGCATCGGGAGCGAGCCGCCGCTCGTCCGGCTCCCCCGTCCGCGGGATCGACTGGAAGGGGGCGCGGGCAGGACACGGAGGGATCGCCCCTCTCAACCCGCCGCCACGTCCTCCGGCGTGTCCCAGTCGCGCAGCGCGCGCCACGCCGCCTCGTCGAGCTCCAGTGCGCACCCGTGCCGATCGAGCAGGGGCTGGAGCGAGCGCTCGCCGCGCGCGAGCGCCTCCTCGATCCACGGCAGCGCGCATCGCGCGTCCCAGCGGGCGAAGAAGGGCTGCCACCTGCCGTCCGCTGCGCGGGGCGCGAGGATCGGCGCGCCGGGCGACGCCGCGAGGAGACGCTCGAGCAGCCGCCCCTCCACCGCGGGCAGATCGCACGCGAGCGTCACCACCGACGCCGCTCCCGCCGCGTGGAGCAGCCCGGCCAGGCCGCCGAGGGGGCCGACACCTGCAGGGCGATCCTCGATCCGCTCCAGCTCCGGCAGCGCCGCCTCCACCGCGGCGTTCCGCCCCACCAGCACCGGCCGCAGGCCCGCCGCCTCGCACAGCCGCGCCAGCCGCTCGAGCAGCGTGACGCCGCCCTCCGGCGCGGGAAGCAGCCCCTTGGGCCTGCCGCCCATGCGCCGGGAGGCGCCGCCCACGAAGATCCCGGCGATCATCCGCCCCGCACCCGGCCCGTGCTCCACCCCGCCTCGGGCCAGAAGATGGTGGCGGGCGCCGCCGGGTCGCGATCGTCGATCAGGATCGCCCGCTGCTCGAGCTGCGCCTCCTGCGCGAAGGGCGGGGCGAAGCTGGACCACGTCCGCTGCTGCTGGCGCGGCATGGGCGGTTCCTGCGCCTGCTGCGGCTCGTCCTGCAGCTCGCCCAGCGCCGCGGCGGCGCGAGCCTGCCGCAGCCGCTCCCGCTCGTCGCGGATCATCCGGTTGGTCCGCTCCACCAGCTCCGCGGCGACGCTCCGCCGCCGCGCCTGCGCCTGCGCCCGCTGCCGCGCGGTCACCACCACCGCGCCGTTCTGCGCGTCGGGGACCACGTGGGCCACCGGCTGGAGCGCCGCCACCTCCTCGTCGCCGAGCTCGAGCTCGTGCCAGTGCTGCGGCACCGCGCTCGCCCGCTCGGCAGGCTCCACCGCCGCCGCGGCCGCCGCCGCGACCGCGACGCCCGCCGCCTGCGCGCCCTGCTGGATCCGCCGCGCGTACTCGCGGGAGAGGCCCGAGGAGCGGATCTTCTCCACGCTCACGCCGGGCAGCTGCGAACGCCGCGGCCGCGGCGCCTCCCCGCCCCCCGCCGCCCCCGCCGAGGCCGCGTCGTCGGACGGCGCCTCGTCCCCGGTGTTGCCGCCGGGCACCGCCCGCAGCCGCGAGCGCCCGTCGCCCCCCTGGATGCGCCACGGGTGGGTGTAGACGTTGAGCGATCCCTGCCGCGCGAAGCCCACCAGCGTGAGCCCCGCCTTCTCCGCCAGGTCGATTGCGAGCGAGGTCGCCGCCGAGACCGAGACGACGATGGGGATCTTCGCCACCGCCGCCTTCTGCACGATCTCGAATCCCGCCCTCCCGCTCACCACCAGCAGCGCCGGCGGCTCCTCCTGTCGCTCCGCGCCCACCAGGCCGAAGCGGAGGAGCTCCCCCACCACCTTGTCCACCGCGTTGTGGCGCCCCACGTCCTCGTGGCAGCAGACGATGCGCCCCGCCGCGTCGAACGCCGCCGCCGCGTGGAGGCCGCCGGTGGCGTCGAAGCGCGCCTGGGCGCCCCGCATCCGCTCCACCGCGCCCAGCACCAGCTCGGTGCCGAGCACCGCGCCGCCCTCCACCACGCCGCACCGGGCGATCAGGTCGTCGACGGTCTGCCTGCCGCAGACGCCGCAGGCGGAGCTGGTGGGGACGAAGCGCCGCCCCTCGAGGATCCGGTCGGCGTCGAGGCGCGTCCCCGGAGCGGAGCGGATCTCGATCACGTTGCCGTAGCCGTCGTGGCCCGGCTTGCCGCAGTGGCTCACCGTTCCCACGTCCCCGAGCGAGGAGATGATCCCTTCGGCGAAGAGGAAGCCCAGGGCGAGGCGGGCGTCGTCGCCGGGCGTGCGCATGGTCACGCCGATCGTCTCGCCGTCGACGCGGATCTCGAGAGGCTCCTCGACCACCACCGCGTCGAGCGCCTCGCCGGCACGTTCACCGAATCGTTCCACCTTGCGGCGCGCGACGCCCGTCGGATCGATCGGCTGCTTCACGTGAGTCCTCCCACCCCGGACTACCACAGCGTAACCGGGCGGCGCCGCTGCCGGAACCCTCGTTGCCTGTGGACGAAGCGGGCGACTAGGCTCGGGACCCATGACCACCTGGCGCTCCACTCCATCCGGGGGCCGCGACCTCGTCCCCCTCCGCGTCGATCGACGTCCGGCGGGGCTGGTTCCCTTCGGCCTCGGCTCCACCAAGCCGCGCCACTTCCGCGAGATGGCGCGCATCGCCTGGGAGAACCGGCGCCATCCGCTCTATGCGTGGCGGGTGCTCACCCGCGGCGTCTGCGACGGCTGCGCCCTCGGCACCAGCGGCCTTTCCGACTGGACCATCGACGGCACGCACCTGTGCCTGGTGCGCCTCAACCTCCTCAAGCTCAACACGCTCGATCCCTTCGCGCCCGAGGCGGCGGCGGACGTGGAGCGGCTGCGCGCGCTCGACTCCCGGGCGCTGCGCGATCTCGGCCGCATCCCCGCGGTGCTGCGGCGGCGCAGGGGCGAGCGCGGCTTCACCCGCATCTCGTGGGACGAGGCCCTCGGCGAGCTTTCTGCGCGGATGCGCCGGCTCGATCCGGATCGGATGGCGCTCTACCTCACCTCCCGCGGGATCGGGAACGAGGTCTACTACGCGGCGCAGAAGGCGTGGCGCTTCCTCGGCTCTCCCCACGTGGAGAACGCGGCCCGCCTGTGCCACAGCCCCTCCACCGCGGCGATGAAGAGCATGCTCGGCCTCGCCGCGAGCACCTGCTCGTACCGCGACTGGATCGGCACCGACGTGCTCGTGCTCTTCGGCTCCAACGTGGCCAACGATCAGCCGGTCTCCCTCAAGTACATCCTCGAGGCGAAGAAGCGCGGCACGCGGGTGATCAGCGTCAACACCTACGCGGAGCCGGGGCTCTCGAGGTACTGGGTCCCGTCCAACGCGGGCTCGGCGATCTTCGGCTCGCGGATCACCGATCGCTTCGTGCGGGTGGGGCCCGGCGGCGATCTCGCCCTCCTCCTCGCGGTGCAGAAGCTGCTGGTGGAGCGCGGGCAGATCGATCGCGCGTTCCTCGACGCGCACACCGACGATCCGGACGGCTGGATCGAGCACCTCGGCACCTTCGGCCTCGACGATCTCATCCGCCGATCCGGCGCCTCCCGCGCCGACGTGGAGGCGCTCGCCGAGGTCATCGGCGCGGCGCGGACCGGCGTCTTCGTGTGGAGCATGGGGCTCACCCAGCACGCCCACGGCACCGCCACCGTGCAGGCGCTCCTGGCGCTCGGCCTCCTCAAGGGCTTCGTCGGGCGCGAGAAGTGCGGGCTGATGCCGATCCGCGGCCACTCGGGCGTGCAGGGCGGCGCGGAGATGGGCGCGTACGCCACCGCCTTCCCCGGCGGCGCGGCGGTGACGCCGGAGGAGGCGGATCGCCTCGCGGGGATCTGGGGCTTCCGCCCGCCCGATCGCCCGGGGATGGACACGGTGGCGATGATTGAGGCGGCGGCGCGCGGCCACCTCGATCTCTTCTTCACCATCGGCGGCAACTTCCTCGAGACGATGCCCCAGCCGCGGCGGGTGGAAGAGGCGCTGGCGCGGGTGCCGGTGCGGATCCACCAGGACATCGTGCTGACGAAGCAGATGCTCGTCGACCCGGCGGAGGTGGTCTACCTCTTCCCCGCGCGCACCCGCTACGAGCACCGGTGCGGCATCACCGAGACCACCACCGAGCGGCGGGTGATCTTCAGCCCGCACGTGCCGGGCCACGAGGTGCCGCAGGCGAAGGAGGAGTGGTGGCCGGTGGTCGAGCTGGCGAAGATGACCCGACCGGAAGCGGCGGCGGCGATCGACTTCGCCGATGGCTTCGCCATCCGCCGCGACATCGCCGCCACCATCCCCGCCTACCGCGGGATCGAGAAGCTGGCCAGGCAGGGGGACCAGTTCCAGTGGGGCGGTCCGCACCTCGCGCCGGGGGGCGTCTTTCCGCTGCCCGGCGGCAGGGCGCGCTTCGTGCGGGTGGCGCCACCGGCGATCGAGCGCCCCGAAGGCGCCTTCTTCCTCGCCACCCGGCGCGGCAAGCAGTTCAACAGCATGGTGCAGAAGGAGGTCGACGCGCTCACCGGCGCGGCCCGCGACCACGTCTTCATCGCCCCCGACGATGCGCAGCGCCTCGGCCTCGTCGCCGACCAGCCGATCGTCCTCCGATCGGCGCACGGCGAGATGCACGGCCGCGTCTTCCTCGCCGAGGTGGCGCCGGGGAGCGTGCAGGCCCACTGGCCCGAGGCCAACGTGCTGATCGGCGACGCGTCGGTCGACCCCAGCGCCCGCGTACCGGACTACAACGCGTGGGTGACGATCCATCCGGTCCGCGCGCAGCTTCCCGCGCCGCGGGAGGACCGGGTGGCGGAGGAGTCGGCGGCATAGCGGCCGGCCGCGGGGCTGCGCCGTCAGTTCTCCCGGGCGCGAGAGCGGGTGGAGGAAGGAGCGTCGGCAGAGCCTTGCAGCGCACGGCGCGGCGCGGCGGTCGAAGCGTGGGGCAGGCGCCGCAGCGCAGCGGCGGCAGGGGCGTCCGGTCCACGCGGCCCGTCGGGTGCGCCGATCCCCGCTGCGTGTGAGACGGCCCGGCGGCGCTTCAGCGCTCCAGCAGCATCGCCGCCAGCCGATCCATCCCCTCGTCGGTGGGCGGAATGCCGCCCTCCTCCGCGACCAGGGCGAAGAGCGGCGCTGCGTGGACGCGCTCCCGCCCCCGCGCAGCCACCTCGATCTTCGGCACCCCCGCCGCCGACTTGAAGCCCTCGGCGATCACCAGGTCGGCGCCGCCGGCGAGCAGCTCGGCGGCGAGCGTCTCGAGCGACACGGGCTGCGCGCGCACCACGGTCGTCCCCTCCGCCGCGACGAGCGCGGTAGCCATCGCCCCGGCGCTCCGGTGGCGCGCGGTGTCCTTCTCCGCCGGCTCGAGGGAATCGCCGCAGCCGTGGTGCTTGATGGTGGCGACGCGCAGGCCCGCGGCGGTGAGCCGCGCCACGAGCTGCTCCACCACCCAGGTCTTCCCGGCGCCGGACCAGCCGCAGACCGCATAGAGCCTGCCGTCGTTCGCCGCGGCCGCCGGCCGGTCGAGGAGGAGCACCTGCAGGGGCGCGCCGGCCTCGATCCCCTCGGCGTCCGGCGGGATCACGGCCAGGGCGTTGGTCCCCACCACCGCGGAGATCTGCGCGGGCCCCTGCTTCGCCGCCGGCTCGAAGATCAGCGTCGATCCCGCCACGCGCGCCGTGCCGCGGAGCAAACCGGTCTTGCCCCGCCGGCGCTGCAGCCGCCGCCCGAGCCGCGCCGCCACCGGCGTGGGCCGATCCGCGCCGGCGAGTCGGGCGTGGACGGCGCGGCCGATCCCCTCCAGCCCCGCCAGCGCCGCGGTGGGACTGCCGGGGAGCAGCAGGAGGGTCCGCCCCTCCCACTGCGCCACGCCGATCGGCTTGCCGGGCTTGATCGACACGCCATGGAAGAGCACCTGCGCGCCGATCGACTCCACCGCCGCCGGCACCACGTCGTCCGCGCCCACCGAGGCGGCGCCCGCGGTGATCAGCAGGTCGCAGGTACGCAGCGCGCGGCGGATCCGCTCCGCCACCGCCTCCGCGCCGCCGGTCGCCGGCGGGAGGAGGCGCGCCGCCGCCCCCCAGGCTCGCACCGCCGCGGCCACCGCGGGCCCGGTGGCGTCCGGCCTGCCGGCGGCGAGGTGGTGCCCCACGGGAAGCACCGCGATCCGCACCCGCGGGTGGGCGGACAGCCGCTCCACCCCCAGCGACCCTGCTGCCAGCACCAGTCCCGGATCGATCCGCATCCCGGCTGGCGCCACCACGTCGCCCGCCTCCACGTCCTCGCCGCGGCGTCGCACGTTGGCGCCCCGCGCCACCTCGCGCAGGACCGCGATCCGATCCCTCTCGACGCGCACCCACTCGATTGGCACCACCGCGTCGGCGTCCGCCGGCATCGGATCGCCGGTGGCGATCGGCCGCGCCTCGCTTCCCACCGCCAGCCACCGTGGGCTCTCCCGGCTCGCCCCGGTGGTGGCCGCCGCCACCACCGCGTAGCCGTCCATCGCGCTGTCGTCGCAGGGGGGCAGGGGGATCGGCGCCACCAGCGGCGCCGCCAGGTAGCAGCCGAGGAGGCGCAGCGGCGGCAGCTCCACCGGTGGGAGCGGGGCGATCGCCTCCCAGATGCGGGCGAGGGCGTCGTCGTAGCGGATCAAGGGCGTCCTCCCGTTCGCTCGCGGCGCGACCCCCGGAACGGCAGGCGGCCGGGCGCGCCATCGGACGGTAGCCCGATGGACGGGCGCGGACCACGGCCTTCGCTCCCCTGTGGAACGCAGGGGGGGCTTGTTCCAGCGCGGAGCGGGTCTAGGTGGGTCGGGAAAGGAGGTGCGGATGTCCCACGCCCACTCGATCGACGAGACCCCGTGCGCCGTCTGCGGTCTGTCCCAGGAGCTCACCTACGGCCGCAACTCGGTGCGCATCGTCGCGGAGAGCCCGGCGATGCAGCAGGTGCTCCGCCGCGTCGCGCGGATCGCCCCCACCGACGCCAGCGTCCTGCTCACCGGCGAGAGCGGAACCGGCAAGGAGGTGGTCGCCCGCGCCATCCACGACGCGAGCGACCGGCGGGGCAAGCGCTTCGTCGCCATCAACTGCGCGGCGCTGCCCCCCGACCTCCTCGAGAGCGAGCTCTTCGGCCACGCGCGCGGTGCCTTCTCCGGCGCCGCGGGCGCGCGCCGCGGCCTCTTCGAGGAGGCCCACGGCGGCACGCTCTTCCTCGACGAGATCGGCGAGCTCCCCGCCGGCCTGCAGGCGAAGCTCCTCCGCGCCCTGCAGGAGGGCGAGGTGCGGCGCGTCGGCGAGAACGAGCCGGTGCTGGTGGACGTGCGCGTGATCGCCGCCACCAACTGCGACCTCCCGGGGCTGGTGGCGCAGAAGCTCTTCCGCGAGGACCTCTACTACCGCCTCAAGGTCTTCGCGCTGGAGCTGCCGCCGCTCCGCGAGCGTCGCGAGGACGTGCTGCCCATGGCCCGCGGCTTCCTCGCGGAGGAGAAGAGGGAGCTGCGCTTCTCGCCCCGCGCGGAGGCGGTGCTCGTGGCGTGGCATTGGCCGGGCAACGTGCGCGAGCTGCGGAACGCGGTGCGCCACGGCGCGGTGCTGGCGGAGGGGAAGTGGGTGGAGGCGGAGGACCTCCCGCCGGAGCTGCTCCGCGCGGCGCCGGTGCCCCCCATGCCCAACGCGGCAGCGGCCGACGACACGATGGTGACGCCGTGGTGGATGGCGGCGTCGGGCGCCGGGCAGCGGGAGGCGCCGCGCGCGGTGGCGGCGCCTGTGCCTGCGGGCGTCGTCGCTTCCGGGCCCGGCATCGCACCGGCGCCGGCCGTCGCGCCCGGCGCAGAAAACGCCGCCGGAGCTGCGACCGCGCCCGGCGTCGCATCCCCGCCGCCCGGTGCCCCTGCCGCCAGCGCTGCGACCCGGGGCGTTGCGCCCCCCTCCGGGACGCCTGCCGCCCCCGGCGTCGCAACCGTTCGCGATCCCGTCGCCGACCGGGGCGCCGCACCTGCGCACCGAGCTGCCTGGGATCCGGTCGTCGCTGCCGCGCAACCTCTCGCCCCGGCGCCCGCGTGGCAGCACCACCACCTCGCCGCCTTCCCGCCCACCGCGCCCCTCGACGAGGTGGTGCGCGCCCACGTGCGCGCGGCGGTCGAGGCCTGCGACGGCAACCGCGCCGCCGCCGCCCGCGCCCTGGGCGTCGGCCGCAACACGCTCTGGCGCTGGCTCAAGGGCGGCCGCGGCGCCGCCAACCGCCAGCGCTCCACCGGACCGGACGACGGGAACGGAGGAGAGGCCTGATGGGCCCGGGCACCACCCACGCCTTCGACGGGCGCAGCAGCATCGCCGCGTGCATCGCCGCCGATCCACGCACCGAGGCGGTCTTCGCCGCGTGGGGGCTCCACCGCTGCTGCGCCGGCAAGGCGACCCTCAGCGAGGCGGCGGTCATCGCCGGCGTTCCGCTCGCCCGCCTGCTCGACGCGCTGGACGTGGTGGTCGCCGGTGGCGATCCGCCGCCCCCCGCCGCCGATCGCCACGGCTGCGCGGTGGCCGTCCCTCCGGAACCGCGGCCAGCGATCGGCCCCGGCTCGATGGTCGCCGACGTCATCGAAACCTGGCCCGAGACGCTGCAGGTGCTGATCGACGCGGGCTTCACGCCCCTGCGCAACCCGCTGCTGCGCCGCACCCTCGCCACGAAGGTCACGCTGGCGCGAGCCTGCTCGATGCAGGGGATCGATCTGGAGAGCCTGCTCGCCCGCCTGCGCCGCGCGGCACAGGCGAGCGAGCCCTGAGCCTCAGCTCTGGTCCTGCGTCGCGCCGATCCGCTGCAGCTCCTCGAAGCCGGGCAGCGTCGAGAGGTCCGGCACCACCACGATCTCGATCCGCCGGTTGGCGGCACGGCCCTCCCGGGTGTCGTTGGGCTGCACCGGCCGGAACTCGCCGTAGCTGGCGGCGCTGATCCGATCCGGCGGCATCCCCGCCTCGATCATCGTCTTGGCCACGGTGATCGCGCGCGCCGCCGCCAGCTCCCAGTTGGACGGGTACTGGGCGGTGGAGATCGGCACGTCGTCGGTGTGCCCCTCCACCTGGAACTCGCGGTCGGGGATCGAGGCGAGCACCCGGCTCACCTCGGCGATGGAGTTCCGCCCGTCCTCCCCGAGGCGCGCGGAGCCCGAGGCGAAGAGCACGTCGGTGGGCAGCTCCACCACCATGCGCCCGTTCACGATCTTGACCCGCAGCTTGCCCGCGTCGATAAGCGGCTGGAAGCGGGCGAGGAGGTTGCGGTACTCGGCGATGCGCGCGTCCGCCTCCGCCTTGCGGCGGTTGGCGTCGGCGAGCGCCGCCTGCATCTCCTCCACCGAGGTGGCGAGGCTCGCGCGATCCTTGAGCAGCTCCGCCTGCTGGCGGGTCAGCTCGTCGATCTGCCGCTGGAGCTGTCGCGACTTCTCCTCCTCCGCGGCGAGCGCCTCCTCGAGGCCGATGATCCGCCGGTGGCGATCCTCGAGCTCCGCGGCCTGCTGATCGAACCGCCGCTGCAGCTCCTCGTGCGTGCCCTTGGAAACGCATCCCGCCGCGAGAAGCAGCGCGGGCAGAAGCAGCCATCTCCTGGTCATCGATCCTCCTTGGAACAAAGGCCCGGAATCCACGCTACCGGCAAGATGAAAAAAATCCAACATCCAGATCTTTTGACCGCCCGATCCGGTCATGCTTTCGTCGCCGTTCATGAAAGCAATCCGCATCCTGATCGCCGTTGCGGTGGCCGTTCTCGCCACCGCTTGCAAGGAAGAGAAGCCCGCTGCAGAGGCCCCCGCCGCGGGAGAGCCGCAGGCGCAGCAGGCCGAGAAGGCGGCGCCCGCCCAGGCGCAGCAGCCCAGGGAGCTCCCGGCGCCGCCCGACGTGGCCGCGCCTCCCGCGGACGCGGAGCGGACGCCGTCCGGCCTCGCCTCCAAGGTGCTGCAGCCGGGCACGGGCGAGCAGAAGCCGGGGCCCGAGGACATCGTGAACGTCCACTACACGGGCTGGACCACCGACGGGAAGATGTTCGACAGCTCGGTGGTGCGCGGTCAGCCCGCCAGCTTCCCGCTCAACCGCGTCATCCCCGGCTGGACCGAGGGCCTGCAGCTGATGCGCGTGGGCGAGAAGCGCCGCTTCTGGATCCCCGAGGAGCTCGCCTACAAGGGCCGTCCCGGTCCGCAGGGCATGCTCGTCTTCGACGTGGAGCTGCTGGGCATCCAGGAGGCGCCCAAGCCGATCCCCGCGCCGGAGGACGTGAAGGCGCCGCCGAAGGACGCCCGCAAGCTTCCCAGCGGCGTGGCGATCAAGACGCTGCAGAAGGGCACCGGCACCAGGAAGCCCACCGCGGCCGATCGCGTCGAGGTCCACTACACGGGCTGGACCACCGACGGGAAGATGTTCGACAGCTCGGTGCGGCGCGGCCGCCCCGCCACCTTCCCGCTCAGCGCGGTGATCCCGGGCTGGACGCAGGCGCTCCAGGAGATGGTGGAGGGCGAGAAGGCCCGCATCTGGATCCCCGAGGAGCTCGCCTACAAGGGCCGCCCCGGCGCGCCGCAGGGCATGCTCGTCTTCGACGTGGAGCTGCTGGACATCGTCGAGCAGCCCAAGCCGATGGCGCCGCCCACCGCGCCGCCGCCGCCCACGGAGCAGAAGCAGCCGAGCCGCTGATCGCGGCCTCGGAAGGCCCGCGCCGCCTCGTGCAGCGCGGGCCTTCGTGCATCGAGCGGCGGCGCGCTACCTGCCGCTCTCCACGTGGACGCCCGCCTCGCCCGCCGCGTCCAGGCCGGCGCCGTGCTCCGACTGCCGCCCGCCGCGGGCGTGGCCCCACGTCGCGCCGTCGGCGGGCACGGGGAAACTGCTCTCGGGATAGAGGTAGGTGTCGTCCCCGCCCGCGTCGATCATCACCCCGATGCTGCGGAAGATCTCCTGGTGCTCCGCGCACCCGGTGCCGAAGTTGCCCATCCCCGAGCCGTAGTCGCTGCGCGACTGGTAGGTGTCGTCGCCGCCGTTGTCGACGAAGAGGCCGACGCCGTTGCAGTTGCTCGCGCCCGCGGCGAGCGGCCCCAGGTGGTAGACGTCGTCGCCCCCCTCGGAGATGAGCACGCCGGTGCTGAAGTCGTGGCCGCTGCCGAGGCTCATGTTCCGCGCCGGCAGCCGGGTGCCGAACGCGTCCGGCTGCGCGCCGCCGTCCGCGAGGATCCCCACCGCGAAGTGGGCGGCGGCGCCCTGCACGTACCAGAAGGCGTTGTAGCTGTCGGCGCCGAAGGCGTCGGAGAGGAGGCCGGTCCCCTGCCAGTAGCCGGCGCCCTGGGCGAAGACCGAGGCCTCGTAGGTGTCGTCGCCGCCCAGGTCGCGAAGGATGCCGATGCCGCCGGAGAGCCAGAGCTCGCGGGCGTCGTCGCGCATCCCGAAGCCGGCCCCCTGGCAGAGGGAGGTGTTGCCGTCCTCTGGCATCTGGGGCGAGGGGTAGACGCCGGGGATGCCGCCGTGCTCGGGGCTGCCGTTGTCGCAGTGGTAGAGGTCGTCGCCGCCGCCGTCGAGGAGGATCCCCGCGCCCGCCACGTAGCCGAAGCCCTGCGCCTGGCTGAAGGCCCGGCGCACGTCGTCGCCGTTCCCCGCGTCGATGAGCAGGCCGATGCCGAACTGCGCGGCGCCCTGCACCAGTGCCTCGCCGAGGTAGACGTCGTTGCCGCCGCCGTCGAAGAGGACGCCGACGCCCAGGTGCGCGTAGCCCTGGCTCGCCCGCAGGGACTCGTAGCGATCGTCGCCGTCGCCGAGATCGAAGAGCAGGGCGATGCCGTTGCGCGCCGCGCCCTGCCGGGAGACGCGGGAGAGGGAGGCGCCGTTGCGCGCGCGGCCGTCCGCGTCGGAGGGAAGCAGTCCCGCGCGATCGTTCTCGTGGGCCACCGCCTCGTAGCCGTAGCGATCCGCGCCATCGAGATCGATCGCCACGCTCACCGGATTCGACGGGGCGGTGTTGGCCGCGACGGGCAACAGGTACTCGTCGTCACCGCCGAGATCGACGAGGAGCAGGAGCGGCTCGCCGTCGTCCTCCCAGCGGTGCGCCGCCCCGTCGCGGATGCGGATCCAGCCCGCGTCGGTGCGGAGATCCCAGCGGATCCCCTCGCGCCCCCGGTAGCGCTCCCACGCCGCCTCCTCCACCGCGAAGGCGATTTTCGCCGCAGCCTCGTAGAGCCGGCGCCTGCCCTCGTGCCCGAGCAGGTAGGCCTGGTCGGGCGCGTGCTTCGGATCGGGCGCGCTGCCGCCGAGGTTGTAGTTCCCGCCGCGTTCCCACCAGTCGGCGGGATCCCGCTCCGACGCCCCGTCCATCTGCCGCCGCGCCTCGATCCCCTCGGCGATCGCGCCGAGGATCGGCGAGAGGGTGTAGGCCAGATCGGGGGGCAGCTCGCCGCTCGGCTCGCCGCAGCCGGTGGCGGCGCAGAGCGCCGCCAGCCCTTCCGCGAACGGGATGGCGCCGGGCGGCTCCACCTCCGCCGCCATCGGCCGGTCGAGGAGGTTGGCTGCGTGGCGGATCGCGTGGGCCACCGGGTGGCGCTGGTGGTAGAGGCGGTCGAACGCGCCTGCCGCCATCCCCTCGAAGCAGCCGGCGCGGTGGGGATGGGCCCGCACCGCGTCGAACCAGCTCAGCCGGAAGGGGTCGGAGAGCGCCTCGACCGCAGCGAGATCGACGTCGTACGTGAAGGTGTCCCGGTCGAGGCCGGCGAGGGCGAGCGCCTGATCGAGGAGGGGCGCCTCCCCGTCCGCGCGGCACGGGGGCGGATCGGGAAAGGGATCCCACTCGGGCTTCGGCGCCCGGACGATGCCCTGGAGCCCCACCTCCACCACCCGTTCCTCGCCGGCGCTCAGGTAGCGGAGGCGGAGGACGCCCTCGTGCGGCCCGCCGTCCTCCGGCACGTAGAGCACCTCGTAGACCGGGCCGCCGCTCGCGCTCTCGCCCACCAGCATCGCCGAGACGAAGGGCGGGGGCTCCACCACCTGCTCGACGAGGGTGAGCGGGCGGGGATCGGTGCCCCGCTCCACCTCGCAGGCCACGATGACGCTGCCCTGCTCCCAGGCGAAGGCCTCGACGGGATCCGGCACCGCGCAGGTGAGGGTGTGGGGGCGCAGGGTGGCGGCGGGGGCGGACGCGCTGCCGCCCTCGCCGCAGGCGGCTGCCGCTGCGAGGCTGAGGAGCAGGAGGAAGGCACGACACTTCATGCACGGCTCCTGGGGCGGGGACGCGGGATGGTGGGAGTCTAACTCGATCGCGCGCCCACGCGTTGCCCGTGCCATGCTGGCGTGCGATTTCGCCGGTTGGAGGATGCACATGGAATCGAGCCTCTGGGACGAGCTGCAGCGCCGCATGGGCGAGCTCCGGGACTTCGGGAGCGTGGTGGGTCTGCTCACCTGGGACCAGGAAACCTTCATGCCGAAGGGAAGTGCCGAGGCCCGGGCGGTGCAGCTCTCGGCGATGCAGGCACTGATCCACGAGCGGCTCACCGACCCGCGCCTGGGCGAGCTGCTCGAGGCTGCCGCCGCCGATGCGGACGAGACGCGGGCGGCGATGGTGCGCAACCTCGCCCGCGAGCGGGCGCGGGCGGTGAAGGTGCCGCCGCGGCTGGTGCGCGAGCTGGCGGAGACGCAGGCCCGGGCGGTGGAGGCCTGGCGGGCGGCGCGGAGCGAGCGGCGCTTCGCCCTGTTCCAGCCCTGGCTGGAGCGGCTCCTCGAGCTGCGCCGCGAGCAGGCGGACGCGATCGGCGGCGGGGCGGAGCGCTACGACGCGCTCCTCGACGCCCACGAGCCGGGCATGTCGGTGGCCCGCATCGAGCCGCTCTTCGCCGAGCTGGAGCGGGCGCTGGTGCCGATCGTGGCCACCCTCGCCGATGGGCAGCGGCCGCCCGCGTGGGATTACGCCGGGCTGCGTTTCCCCGCCGACGCCCAGTGGGAGTTCACGCTCCACCTCCTCGGCGAGATGGGCTTCGACCTGGAGCGGGGCAGGCAGGATCGCAGCACCCATCCCTTCACCGACGGGATCCACCGCGACGACGTCCGCCTCACCACCCGCATCGCGGAGGAGGAGCCCTTCCTCGCCATCTTCAGCACCATCCACGAGGGCGGCCACGGCCTCTACGAGCAGAACCTGCCCGCGGACCACGCGCGCGATCCCATCGGGCAGGCCGCCTCGATGGGGCTCCACGAGTCGCAGTCGCGGCTCTGGGAGAACATGATCGGCCGCTCGCTCGCCTTCTGGCGGCGGCAGCTCCCCGCGCTGCGGCGCTTCTTCCCGGCGCAGCTCGAGGGCGTGGAACCGGAGGCGATCTACGCAGCGGTCAATCAGGTGAGGCGCTCGCCGATCCGCACCGACGCCGACGAGGTCACCTACAACCTCCACATCCTCCTCCGCTTCCAGCTCGAGCTGGCCATGCTGCGCGGCGACCTGCGCGTCGCCGAGCTGCCGGGGGCGTGGAACGAGCGGATGCGCCGCGACGTGGGGATCGAGCCCCTGCACGACGGGGAGGGTGTGCTCCAGGACATCCACTGGGCCTGGGCGGAGTTCGGCTACTTTCCCACCTACACCCTGGGCAACCTCTACGCGGCGATCCTCCGGGAGCGGATCGACGTCGATCTCGGCGGCCTGGACCGGGTGATCGAGGAGGGCAGCCTCCACGCGGTGCGCGACTGGCTCGTGGAGCGCGTGCACGCGGTGGGGCACCGCTGGGACGCGGAGGAGATCGTGGAGAGGGCCACGGGGCAGAAGCTCACCGTGGCCCCCTTCCTCCGCTACCTGCGGGAGAAGTACGGCGCGCTCTACGGCGCCGCGCTCTGATCAGAAGCAGGCGGCGGCGGACAGGCCGGCGAAGGGGTGGGCCCCCTCGTCCGCCGCATCGTTCGCCACGCACATGCCCGCCTCCACCTCCACGGTGCCGCGCTGCCCGGACTCGAAGCGGAGCACGCCCTCGAGCACCCGGGTCACGTCGGAGAGGTGGAGGCGCGGCGCCGCCGCGCCGTCGAGGCGGATCCGCAGCGTCTCGTCCAGGGCCCAGTCGGGCACGGCGATCCTGTCGGCGATCTCGAAGAAGAAGAAGCCGAGGGCGAGGTCGAACGAGGGCTCGACGGTGAGCTCCGTGCCATCCTCGCCAGCGGTCGCCACCAGATCGAAGGCGCGTCCGGCGAGCGGGTTGAGATCGATGGTGAGGATCGGCGTGCCGTCCGCGTCGATCACGCTGGTTTCGTCGCCGAGGCCCAGGTCGGCGATCCGGATCGTCTCGGCGCCCGCGCCGATCGCCTCGAGGATCGTCTCGCCGGTGAGGCCGGCGAGGCGGATCCCCAGCGTCCCCTCGGGCGCGGGCTCCGGCTCGCAGTCGAACTCGAAGCACTCGTCCTCGCCGCTGCCGAGGAACGCGGCGAGGGGCGCGCGCAGGGCGAGGGCGCCGAGGCCGAGGCGCACCGAGAGCTGCTGCTTCGCCTCCTGGATCCGCGCGGCGATGGCGGGCAGGGCGGTGTCGAGCTCGATCGCCCAGGGGCCGGCGCCGTCCGCATCGCGGACGATCACCCTCTCCAGCACCGAGAGGCTGGTGGTGAAATCGCCCGCGCCGTGGCGCGCGATGCCAAGCGCGATCCGGCCCGCCATCGTCGCCGGGAGCTCCTCCTCGCTGGCGCCGAGGAGGCGGAGGGTGTCCCGCGCGCCCGCCAGATCCGCCTGCACCTCGAGGGCGTCGCGGTGGAGGCCGAAGGTCACCGGGTTGATCCGCTCGGCGCCGACGAGGACGGCGACGTCGAGATCGCCCTCCACCTCGGAGGTGACGCGGAGCCGGATCTGCATCTCGGTGAGGAAGCGCACGCAGTCGGACGCGCCCGCTTCGCACACCACCTCCGGACGGAGGCGGAAGATTACCTCCTCGTCGTTCTCGGACTCGACGTTGGAGGCGGTGAAGATCCGCTCGGAGAGGTAGCGGGCGAGGAGTTCGGCGCGCGGCCCGGGATCGTCGACGTGGCAGGCGCCGCTCTCCGGATCGCAGGTGCCGATCGCCTCGCCGAGGAGCTGCGAACCGGAGAGGAAGGAGACCGACCGCGCCAGCTCCACGCCGACGCGGCGGAAGTTGGCGTCCGCGGTGAGCGCGGCGGAGCGGGCGTCGAGCGGCCGGGACGAGAGCTGCTCCTCGCCGCAGGCGGCGAGGGCGAGGGTGGCGGGAACGAGCGCGAGCAGTCGCGGCGCGGTCTTCATGCGTGAGCCTCCTCCGGCAGTGCCGGACCGGCCCCGGATTCAGCAAAGGGCGTGCCGCTCATCGTGCTCCAGTGATTTCCATCGGTTGCCTGACCGATGGACGCGCGCGCACTGCTCTCGGGCCGCAGAAGCCCTGACATCCGCGTCAGAGCCGAGGCGGGGCGGCGCGGCGGTTTTCCGGGAGGGGATGCGCTGGTATAAGCCCCCGCGAATCCACTTCCCGGAGGTATCCGTGATCCACGCGACCGTGCGCGTCCCCACTCCCTTCAACGAGCCGGTGCTCTCCTACGCCCCCGGCACCCGCGAGCGCGCCGAGCTCAAGGCGACCCTCGACCGGATGGCAGGCGAGCGGATCGACATCCCGATGGTGATCGGCGGCAAGCAGGTGCGCACCGGCAGGACCGGCGAGGCGCGCATGCCCCACGACCACCGGCACGTGCTCGCCACCTTCCACGAGGGCGACGCCTCGCACGTGCAGGCGGCCATCGACGCCGCCCTCGCCGCCAAGCCCGCCTGGGCGGCGATGAGCTTCGCCGAGCGCGCGGCGATCTTCCTCCGCGCCGCCGATCTCCTCTCCACCCGGTACCGGCAGATCCTCAACGCCTCGACGATGCTCAACCAGTCGAAGACCGCCTTCCAGGCGGAGATCGACGCGGCGTGCGAGCTCGCCGACTTCTTCCGCTTCAACGTGGCCTACGCGCAGGAGCTGATAGCCCAGCAGCCGATCAGCGGGCCGCTGATGTGGAACCAGCTCGACTACCGGCCGCTGGACGGCTTCGTCTACGCCGTCACGCCGTTCAACTTCACCTCGATCGCCATCAACCTGCCCACCGCGCCGGCGCTCATGGGCAACACCGTGGTGTGGAAGCCCTCCAACGCCTCGATGTTCTCCAACTGGTACGGCCTCGAGCTGCTGCGCGAGGCGGGCCTGCCCGACGGCGTGATCAACATGGTGCAGGGCGATCCGGCGGCGATCAGCGCGCAGGTCTTCGCCCACCCGGAGCTCGGCGGCGTCCACTTCACCGGCTCCACCTCGGTCTTCCAGTCGATGTGGCGCACCGTGGGCGAGAACATCACCCGCTACCGGGCCTATCCGCGCCTCGTCGGCGAGACCGGCGGCAAGGACTTCATCTTCGCCCACGCCTCCGCCGCCGACGACCTCGAGGCGCTGGCGGTGGCGATGGTCCGCGGCGCCTACGAGTTCCAGGGGCAGAAGTGCTCCGCCGCCTCGCGGGCCTTCATCCCCGCGTCGATCTGGCCGAAGCTCCAGGAGCGGCTGGTGGCCCTCATCGGCGAGATCCGGATGGGCGACGTCCGCGACTTCCGCAACTTCATGGGCGCGGTGATCCACGAGGCGTCGTTCGACAAGTGCGCCCGCTACCTGGAGCTCGCCCGCACCAGCAACGACACCACCATCCTCGCCGGCGGCGAGGTGGACAAGTCGGTCGGCTGGTTCGTGCAGCCCACGCTCATCCACACCACCAACCCGGCCCACCGGCTGATGTGCGAGGAGATCTTCGGGCCCATCCTCACCGTCACCACCTACCCGGACGACAAGTACGTGGAGACGCTGCGCCTCTGCGACGCCTCCGCGCCCTACGCCCTCACCGGCGCCATCTTCGGCCGCGACCGCGCCGCCATCGCCACCGCGATGCAGGAGCTGCGGCACGCGGCCGGCAACTTCTACGTGAACGACAAGCCCACCGGCGCCGTCGTCGGCCAGCAGCCCTTCGGCGGCAGCCGCGCCTCCGGCACCAACGACAAGGCAGGCTCGATCCTCAACCTGATCCGCTGGACCTCCCCGCGGACCATCAAGGAGAACTTCGTGCCGCCCACCACCGTGGGCTATCCCTTCATGGACGCGGAGTAAGGGCGGAGCGCGCTCCCTGGCACGAGGCCCCGTCGCCTTCCACATTGGTGGGAGGGGCGGGGCCTCGCCGTTTTCCGCTGCTACCGGAAGAGGTCGGCCCAGCGCCCCTCGGCGAAGGCGCGGACCTCGTCGGCGTGGAGGCCCTGCTGCACCTCGCGCAGGAGCTGGTGCTTGCGGGCGTGGTAGCGCGACACGCCCCAGCCCAGGCGCAGGGCGTCGGCGCCGCCGCGGAAGAAGCCGCCCTTGAGGAAGCAGTCGCGGAAGACGTGGGCGGGGCGCTGGAGGAGGGTGGACTTGGGGCGCTTGCCCGCGGCGTTCGCCCGGAGCGCCCAGAGGAGCGCGTAGCGATCCTGCTTGGCCTCGAGCTGCTCCACCGAGGTGGCGAAGCGGTGCTCGATCACCGCCTCCATCGCGCCGCACGCGCGCCGGGGCAGCGCCTCGTGCACCACCATGTCGGCGGTCCAGGTGGCCGCCTCGCGCCTCACCAGGCGCACGTGCCGTTCGCTGCGGTAGACGAAGCTGCGCCCGGGCAGCTCCGCCCAGTCGCGGCGCACGAGCCTGTAGTGCGGGCGCCGCGGATTGGAGGCGCGCCAGCGGGCGAACGCCTCCGCCGCGCCCGGCGCAAGCCACTCGTCCGAGTCGAGGAAGAAGATCCAGTCGCAGCGCTGCAGCTCCGCCGCCGCTGCCGCGCGGGCGAAGCCGTACCCCTGCCACGGCACCACCACGTGCCGCACGCCGCGCGACCGCACGATCTCCGCCGAGCCGTCCGTCGAGCAGGAGTCGACCGCCACCACCTCGTCGCAGACCGCCAGGAGCGCGTCGAGGCAGCGGGGCAGGGTGTCCGCATTGTTGCCGTGGATGACGTAGCCGCCGATGCGCATGCGGCGGCAGAAAAGCACGTCGCGGGGTTCCGGTCGAGGGTGCTGGCGCCCGGTCCGAGGATCCACGCAGGCGCGCCCCGTGCCGGCGCGGCGCGCGTCCAACCCACGCGCAGCAGCCACGTCCGCGGCGCCTGCAGTTCCGGGCGGTCCTGCCCCGGCCCGGCGGCGCACGGGTCGTCCGGCGGCAGGGTGCTCCAGAGCCCCATCCGTACGGCGTGGGGCGTTGCCGAGAACGTACGCGATGGCGTGGCGCACCTCGCACGGAGTCGCCAGGACGCGCGACCAGAAGCGATCGGCGAAGACCCTGCCGCTCCGCTTCGCCAGCCGGTTGATCG
>Ga0182742_1002296_pt1 | contig 21551 bp, 15 predicted proteins | sample eDN5th37CBELigMG_FD_128880 | JGI IMG/M metagenome (GOLD analysis project Ga0182742, IMG submission 128880) | Enriched Miracle-Growth compost microbial communities from Emeryville, California, USA - eDNA 5th pass 37_C BE-Lig MG (version 2)... ... | reverse complement strand
TGCGAAAGATTTGCCAGTGCTGTTGAAACGCGAGCAAGCGCATAAAGAGTTTTTAGAAGATATCGTGCCGTTTGAAGAGAATCTTGAAAAAGGGATTCAGCATAAAGAAATTGTCGATGATAGTATCAAAGTGGGCCGACAGTTGCTTGGGGCGCTAGAACATTTAAAACAAACCGAAGAAGAAAATTTGGTTTCGTTAGAAAAAGAGATTGAAAAATTAACAGAAAAGCAAATTGATTTACGCTATCAAAAGGATAATCTGGAGTATGCCAGGGCGCATCGAGAAGTGCTAGATTGGGAGAAAAAACTAGCAGAAGAAAACAAGAAACATAGCGGTCTTCAAGAAGTGGTGATTGAGAAACAAAACCGCAAAGACGAGCTGGCGTTTCAACTATTATTAAAAGAATGGCTAGAAGGCGAGCAAAGCATTCGCGCGTTGTCTCAGCAAATTGCCAAGTTGGAACAAAACAGTGGCTTAGAGCAAGTGAATCAGCGCATGGATGAAATCAAAAAAGAAGCAGCTGAACAGTGGGCAGAGGCTTCTGTCGCGATTCAAGATGCGGTGAAACAGTATTTAGGTTACCAAAAGTTTTTAAAGAAATCGGCTACCGAACTATCGAAACAAGATAAAAAGAAAACAAAAGAGATTGCCGGTCTGGAGTCGGAAATTGATTTTCTGTTTACGCAAATGCATGAGTTTGAATCGCAGGAAGAAAAACTTATCAAGGAATTTGGCGACCGGTTGACGTATGATTTAAAAGGATATATTGAGAGTCTCTCCAAGCAGATTGAAGATAAAAATGCGAAGTTAGACGAGCTTCAGGTAAAAGATAAAAAATCGATTAAAAAGCAAAACGAGCTTGCGACTGCACATGGGACGCTCGTGCAAGCAATTGAGTTTAGTGAAGAAAAAATCGAAGAGTTGAAGAGTAAAAGTGAAACTCAAAAGCAAAAAGAAAATAAATTACTCGATCAGCTTCATGGGTTACTAGATGATGTCACGACGCCGTTAACAAATGCCCTGCTTTCGAAATATGCGTTGCAAATTGAGGACTTGCTTGTACAAAACCGCGAGCAAGCCGAAGAACTGAAAAAACAGCTGTGGGAAACGCAAGTCGATTATGACTTGAATGATGAGCATTTCTGGATTGCCAATAAAGATGTGAAAGAATTAAAAGAATGGATCGATGAGAAAACAGGGATTGATGTGTTCTACGGAACGCAATTTCTGCAATCATTGAAACCAGACGACCTGGCGAACCATTTGCTTGCGTATCCGCTACTTCCATACGGATTAGTGGTGAGCAGACAGCAGTGGGAGAAAATCAATCAGCAAGTTTTATCAAGTAGAATGTTCAAAAGCCCCGTTCCGATTTTTATGCGTGAGGAAATGGCGACGGAAAACAGTGGAGCATCGTTTGTGCTCATCAATGGAACTGAGAAAGAGCTGTTGATTGATAAAAATCACTTTACCGACTGGAAAATCAAGCTTTCAAAACAGCTAGAAGAACAAAAAGAAACGCTTGTTGAAATCGAAAAAACGGAAGTGTCATTCCGACGAATTTTAAAAGAGATTGATCGTTTCTTAGCCAATGATCTTGCGAGTGAAATCGATAAAATGTTGAGCAAAGAACAAGAGAGTCTGCTTGAGAAGAAGACGAAGTTGCAGGAAATCATTGTTCAAACGGAAAAAGAGAAAGAACACCAGCTTCAATTGAAAGAACAGGTAGAGAAAACGAAGGAAAAGATCGAAAAGCTTGCGAAAGATGTGGAGACGTTAACAGAGTTTGAAGAGAGTAAGAATCTGCATCAGGAAAATAAACGCGTAAAAGAAGAAAAGGAAAAACAAAAAGAAGCGTTGGTTCTCGCTCAGAAAGAAATCGTCGATGAGCATCAAACGACCGTTGATTTGCAAGACAAGTGGAATCAAACGTATTTGGAATGGAAGTACCGGACCGAGCAAACCATCAAGGAAATTTCGTTCTTTGTTGAAGACGCGGCGTTCCCATTGTCGGAAAAGGGCGAGCTCACAGAAGTAGTACCGAGTTTATCTTCTCGTATTTTAGAAGACATCAATGGCAGCATTGATGAACTAAATCAACTGCAAAAGTCGAAAGAAGAACAAGCTGGTGAATTGCTGGCGATTCAAGCGACAAAAGAATCGGAGCAAAAGCAGCAGAAGAAGCTTGAGAAGAAATTAAATGGGATGAACGAGGACTGGAAGGATGCTTCTGAGCCAGAGGAGCCGTTAAGCATTTTAGAAAACATGCTACAAAATGCGCAAAAGGAAACAAAGGCAGCGGAGAAAGAAGAGCGTGAACAAGGAACAGCGGTTACAGTTGCGGAAACGTCGTTAAAACATGCGGGTGAGCAGCGTGAGAAAGCGGCGAAAAAAGTAGCCAAGCACGAAAAACAGCCGGAAGAATGGGAAGACCTTGATTTAGAAGTGAAGGAAGTCGAAATCAAGGACCAAACGAAGGTAACCAAAAAGAACATCAAGGACAGCGAAAAACTTCAGAAAGAAACCGAAGCGAAGATTACTGGCTATGAAGGCGACTTATTGACGTTATCGGTCATTCTCAAAGAAGACGCCGCTGCATTTACGGAAGACGATGTTGAGAAAATCAAAACGCAAGGCAAGCAATGCATTCTAGCTTGGTGTGAAGACCATCAAAACATCCAAGAAGAAGGCCAAGAAAAGCATGCGAAAATCGAACAATCGTTGCGAAACTTAAAGCTGACGATTGAAGGGAAAGATTGGGAGATTCGCTTTAAAAACGAAGTGTTAACGACGCTGGACCATATGGATACAAGGCATTATAACCATATCCAAAATGTCGTGAAAAACATGAAGCGTTTTTCTCAAAGTGGCTTAGAACAATTAGAGCGCGACAAAGAGCGAGCTGAAAAAGCACAGAACTTCTGGGCAAGCCGTGCGAGCATGAAAGTAATGGGCATTTCAGAAGCGATTCGTTCAATGATTGCGAAAATGAAATTGAAAAACGAACGGGGTACCTTCCCACTTGTACAGCTGAAAGATGACATTTTGCCGAAAAAAGCAGAGGATGTCGAGCCGTTGTTGAAACAGCATTTCGTTTCAGCAATTAACAAAATCACGAAAAACTTTGACATGATTGATGACACCAACCGCGAGTTGGACCAAGAAATCAAGCAGCTGATTAGTGATGAACAAATTTTATTTGTGTCGTTGCGCAATCGTTATCCGGAATTGCTTGTTTACAATATGCGGACTGATAATGCGTTTATGTACGGCAAACCGCAACGTGAGCATTATTCAACATGGCAGACGATCAACCAGGGATCGAAAACAAAATCCGATGGTAGTGGTGGTCAAAAGCTATCCGCCCGCATGGTCATGATGATGATGCTCCTGTCGGTTAAGAGTGAAACCGATCAAAGCTGGGTGCCGTTAGTCGTAGACAATCCATTTGGACAAGCCGCATCTGCCCATGTGTTGGATCCAATCTTTGCCGTTGCGAAAAAACTGAAATTCCAGTTTATCATCGTTACTCCACCTGAATTGGTGAAAACGGAAATTAGTCAGCGTTTTGAGGCGTATTATAAATTGGACTTCATTCGTGAGAAAGGCAAGGAAATTGTGAGTGACACGATTGTGCCCGCGTTTCGAATTTATCAGGGGGAAGAGCCAGTTACGCAATAAGCTTTGGGAATGGTTAATCCATCTATTCATTTTCATTGAACCCACTTATCATGGCGATAAGTGGGTTTTTTTTTAGCATTTACTAGATTTGAAAAGTACAAATCTATCTAGTTCTCATCATTTATTCAGAAATTCGAGAATGATTTGTTTGGACAGTCCTTGATATAAATTGGACACAAATAGAGTTTTTATATAAATATTTTTTTATGAAAATTAGAACATATGTTCCTGTAAGTGTTATAATCAACTTACATCATATGAATCTTCTACTGTACATCCTCACTAATTCACTTCATTTCTTCACCTTTGAACATTTCGTCTAGAAACATTACTTTGTCTTAAGTAAAAACAGCGAGAGTGGTATGAAAGAGTAGGCTTTTAAAAGTAAGATCTATAAAAAGGAGAGATTACGATGGGTTCAATTGTATACCCGGCTGAATGCCCAAATTGCGGAAAAACGGCTACCTTTGATGATTATTATCATACAGGTGAACTATTTGTGTATTGCTGGCACTGTGGTTTGTATACTACAAAGCTCACAGCCGCTTTTGACACCTATGAAGAAACAAAAGTAGGAGGTTTTGGTATTTTCTCCCTGACAGACAAACGGGGCCGCACTCGTGTTACCTGTTTAAATGAAAACTTGACTTTAGAAGAAACGGAAAAATTCGCAGAGTTGTTCAATGCGGAAGAGACGGATTCTGCTAATAGTTATTTAGTCACCTACCAAAACGGTCAATTTACCTGTTTACTAGGGGAGCTGCCAGACGATTTTTTACTAAGCTACAAGGAATTTAGCGAAATACCAGACGAAGAGAAACCAGCTTTTCACTATATTTGGGGGTGACTAAACGAGTGCCTGCGTGTAAAGGGAAAATCCTGCTTTCTATTTTGGAGAGTGGGTTTTTTATTGGTAAATTTTCCTAGACTGGGACAATGAACCTGTCCCTCCGTCCCAAATTCAATGTCAGAAACACTCCCAAGTTCGTAGTTTCATCTACTACTCTATTATATTCTTTGTCTTGTAGGAAGAATTATAAAGGAGTTGACGTTGGTGGGAAGCAAACCTGAAAAATCAATTAGTAGAAGGGAGTTTTTAAATCAAGTAGGAAAGGTAGGTGGAGCGATTGCTGTTTACGGAGCAATGGATTCGCTCGGATTACTAGGATCCTCCATGTTTGCTAGTGCTGCGGAATTTCAGGCTCCAAAGAAAAGTGACCTGGTGATGGCCAATAAAAAAGGAAAGAAAGTCATCATTCTTGGAGCCGGTTTAGCCGGTTTAGCTTCAGCTTATGAACTTGGGAAAGCAGGTTATGACTGTATCATTCTCGAAGCCCGCGATCGTGTCGGTGGTCGAAACTGGACGGTTCGAGGAAAGACGGAAGAAACTGAAATTGGTGGCGTCAAGCAAGTAGCGAGGTTCGACAAAGGGCAATACATGAACGCAGGTCCGGCACGAATTCCTCAACACCATGTGACAATGGATTATTGCCGCGAACTTGGAGTTGAATTAGAAGCTTTCACGAATGTAAATGACGCTGCCTATTATTATCATGAAAATGCAGGTCCCTTATCTGGGAAAAAAATCAGAAAAAGAGAAATAAAAGCTGATACGCGTGGCTATATTGCCGAATTGCTATCAAAGGCGAATCCCGCAGCATTAGACCAATCCCTCAGCTCAGAAGATGTGGAGAAATTAATGGCCTTTTTAGCGCGTGATGGTTCATTAAAGGATGGAAAATATACTGGGACAAGCTATCGCGGCTATATAGAAAATGACCTTCCGGGGGCTGGACTGAAACCAGGAACAGTCGGGACTCCATATCCACTTAGCCAAATCCTTCAATCAGGCATGATGAATAACTTCAGTTCCGAATACTCCTTTGATCAACAGATGATGGTGTTCCAGCCTGTGGGCGGGATGGATGCTATTCCAAAAGCGTTTGCAGCAAAGCTTCCAGGTAAAATTACCTTTGGAGCAGAAGTGCAAGAAATCCGCCAAACCACAAATGGTGTCCGCGTTGTTTATAAAAATATTAAAGGAAAAGGCCCAGTAAAAGAAATCACTGGTGACTATTGCATTTGTACGATTCCGTTGCCTGTTCTTAAAAAGATTCCTGCAGATTTTACCTCAGAGATGAAAAATGCGATTAGTAAAATTAACTATGCTCAAACAGGGAAAATTGGTTTCCAATTTAAAAACCGCTTCTGGGAGACAGAGGACCGCATCATGGGTGGGATGACCACAACCAATATGGATATTAATCAAATTTGGTATCCGTCGTACGGATACTTGTCACAAAAAGGTGTCGTCATTGGTTATTACAACTTTGGTCAAGCTGCGGTTAAATATGGTGACATGTCGCTGAAACAGCGGGAAGCAGCGGCCTTGGCACAGGGAACGAAAATACACCCGCAGTATACAAAAGAGATGGAACACTCCTTCTCAGTCGCTTGGCACAAAATTAAATATAACGAAGGGGGCTGGGCATCTTACTCTGCGTCAGACCTGCAAAACTATTATCCAATTTTAAATAAACCTCAAGGACGCATCTATTTAGCCGGAGAGCATCTCAGTTACATCACTGGGTGGATGGCAGGCGCATTTGAATCGGCGCGCGTGGCCGTCAGTCAGATTCATGAACGTACTATGAAGGAAAGTAGTGCACCAGCAAAAGTCGGTTGATTTGATGAAAACAAAGGAGAGGATTATATGAAAAAAGCGAAATCTTTGGTTGCCTCGGTCGTCTTTGGTACAAGCTTACTTGTCGGTGCTTATGCATTTGCCGGCTCGGAGAAACAAGATTTAAAAACGGATAAGGTCACATTTTTTGGGACTCCTTCGTCGTCGATTTCCAGTTCAGTTTCCATTCCAAAGCAATACAATCAGCTATGGATAAGTGGAACTGTGCCACCTACGCTCAATGCAAAAGGGACAACCATTTACGAGAAATATGGAGATACCCAGAAGCAAGCAGAGGGGATTTTTGAAAATCTGAAATCTCAACTGAAGGCGAAAGGTCTATCGATGAAGGATGTCGTCTATCTTCGGGTGTACGTGGCTTCCGATCCAGAAAAAGGGGATAAACCAGATTACACCGGATTCTTTAACGCTTATGGAAAATACTTTAATACAAAAGAAAATCCAGTGAAAACGGCCCGTTCTACGGTTGGTGTGGAGAGTCTTGTGAATCCTGACTGGTTAGTTGAAATTGAAGCTTTTGTTGCATATAAATAAGGACTGGAGTGATGAGGAATGTTACAAAATATTGGAGTTCCAGGATTGATTTTGATCCTTGTTATTGCATTGGTCATCTTTGGTCCTTCTAAACTTCCAGAAATCGGCCGAGCATTTGGGCGTACCTTAACAGAATTCAAAAATTCAACCCGAGAGTTGGTATCGGGGGATTCGGAGGAACAAAAGACGAAAGAGGTAAAAGACTCATAAGAAATAAGGGTGTGGGGGTGTAAACTATAACGTTTACATCTCCTGACTTTTATAAGGAAGTGAAACGGATGAAGGAAATGAAGATGCTCGAGCATGCTACTGAATTCAGAAAGCGTTTATTGATCGTTCTTGTTCTATTTGTAATATTTTTTGTCGCTGCTTTTTCCATTGTTGAGCAGATTTATAAGTGGTTTGTGGATCGTTCGGATATAAAACTGACGGTCTTAGGACCAACAGATATTCTTTGGGTTTATTTTGTCCTTGCGGGGGCCTTTGCCTTAGTCGCTATATTTCCTATTGCATTGTTTCATTTATGGCGATTTATCTCTCCCGCATTAAGTGAAGAAGAGAGGAAAGGCTTTTTGCTTTATCTTCCGCCGCTGCTCTTTTCTTTTTTAGTAGGAGTACTGTTCGGCTTTTATATTTTATTCCCCAATGTGATGACCTTCCTAATGAGTCTTGCCGGAGATCAAATGAACACGATGTTTACAGCGGAGAAGTATTTTCGTTTTTTATTGAACCTTACGCTCCCAATCGGTTTTCTGTTTGAGCTTCCAATTGTGGTTATGTTTTTAACTCGGATTGGACTCCTTAATCCGATTCAGCTTACAAAAGCCCGGAAAATCGCTTATTTGCTCTTGACGATTTTATCCACTCTGGTTACTCCTCCCGATCTGATATCCGCTGTTCTCGTAGCGATTCCACTTGTTCTTCTCTATGAACTTGGCATTCTCCTTTCCAGGAAGGTGTACGCTAATAAACAGAGAGAAGCACTGAAAACTAGTATGGAAGTATCCTAATTCCAGGGAGCACCTACATATCGATTGTTTTTCTTCTCTTCTTTGACGTTAACTATTCTCAAAGCAAACCAACTTGCCTCGTAAAATGGTTTAGGTGCAACATTAGAGAACCCACTTCCTCAGCTGGAAGTGGGACTTTTTATTAGGAAAGTTTTCTAAGAATAGGACAGTGAACCTGTGTTTCTCTGTCTTATGTTGGAAAGTGGGGGGTTGTTGGGGGATATTTCCAAGGCGGGACGATGAACCTGTCCCTCCGTCCCACTAGACCTGTTTACATGTTCTTGGTATAATTTTATTTTGGTGCTCGAAAGGAATGATCATCTTGTGAAACAGACTTTACTATTTTTAGCACAATTGTTTTTTCTTTATTTAATTTATCAAGGTTCAAGCTATATTGTGAGTTTTCTAGATTTGCCGATCCCTGCTAGTGTGTTTGGGATGATTGTTTTATATATTTTATTGAGCAATGGAATCGTTAAGCTTCATTATATTGAGGTGGCTGCATCGTTTTTGTTGAAACATCTGTCATTGTTTTTCGTTCCCATTTCGGTCGGGTTAATGGATTATGGTGGCTTGATTCAAGCGAGTGGTCTGCAATTGCTTGTGATGGTGGCTGCTAGTACCGTCATCGGTTTACTGATCACCGGGGGCTTAACTCAATTTTTATCAACGAAGAAAGTACAAAAGGAAGAAAACTATCATGAACAGTCTCACTCTCATTAGTATTCTATTAACCATTGTTGTTTATATAGGGGCAATGAAGTTGGCGCGCGTTGTTCGTTCGCCGTTTACCAATCCGGTATTGACGACCACGATTGTGCTGATAACAATCCTTCATTTTTCAGGCGTTAGTTATCAAGAATATTCCCCGGCGAAAGACTGGATTAGCTCATTGTTAGGCCCGGCCACTGTGGCTCTTGGCGTTCCTTTGTATAAAAATAGAGACATTATCAAGGAAAAAATGGTTCCTGCCGCGATTGGAATTCTGATTGGAACACTGTCGACCATTGTTTCCGCTGTCTGGTTATCCAAGGCTTTACAGTTACCGGAGGATATTCAAGCTGCATCCGCGGTAAAGGCTGTCACAACCCCTGTGGCGATTGACACGGTAAAAATCATTGGTGGCGATCCTACGTTAGCAGCCGCATTTGTCATTGCCTCAGGAATTTTTGGAGCAATTTTTGCCCCAATTTTATTATCTGTGGCCAATATTTCGGACCCGTTTTCACGCGGTCTTAGTGTTGGAACGGTTTCCCATGGAATTGGCACCAGTCAGATCATGGTAGAAGGACCGATACAAGGTGCGGTCTCAAGTGTGGCAATGGGTACAGCCGCGATTATTACGCCTATTATTCTTCCAGTGATTTTTCGATTTCTCTGAGTATCGCCAAGAACCTATTTATAATCCAATAGCAGGTTATCGTCCAAGCATTGCCAAGCTAAATCCATAAGCTATTATAAATAATCGATGAAGGGTGGATGAATGTGCCTGTATTCATTTATGGATCGGTTTCTATTGGTAGGGTAGAAGGAGGTACGGTGCAATTTGGTGATGTATTAAACACTGCTTCTAATAACAGTTCGAGCTCAACAAATGGTTCAGGGGCGGCAAGTAGCAGTGGAATGACAGGGACAAGTGATGCAATGACGGGTCCAAACGGTGGAATGACGAGTCCAGTCGGTGGAGTGACAAGTCCAAGAGGTGGGGAGAAGCAGTGCACAAACGGTGGAGTGATGAGACCGAGCTGTAGGAAGATGGGTTCAAACGATGGAATGACGAGACCAAGCGGTAGAATCACGGGAACAAAAAATAGAGTTTGTGTAAATATATGGAAATATTAATAGGGTCAGGGGGAAGAAACTCCTTGAGCCTATTAATCTTTCTAGTAGTGGTTGGAGACCAATGGGAAATCATAGAAGGATTGGACAGTGTCCTTCCTTTTTAAGAGAATTACCTAATAAAAAATCTCACTTTCGATGATGAAGGTGAGGTTTTTTCTTTTATAAAAAGGCTCTTTTCTCAAACCTTTGCTGCTTTTAGATATAAAGAGAAAAGAATTAGCCTTGTTTTCACTGGACTGTAACTTTAAAACAGGTGAAAAGAGCCAGTAAACTTAGTATGAACGCACAAAATGGCTTATCCTGCGTTAAAACCGCTTAGTATTCTAACAACATTCTTTACGAAAATAGTTTATAAAAAAGCATGGACAATACCGGTTCCTTGTCCAAATAAACTTTAGCTAATTTTTTTAAAAGGGATATTGCGCCTGTTCGACAGTACAATGACACCCTACTAAACTATTTGCTACTTTGATAGGGTCGACTATAACGTGGAAAATTACTTATTTATTTTTACTATTCGTTTCGTTATCTAATAAATAGCGTGCATAATCGATCGGATTTGTAAAGACAGCCTTCCATTCCTCGTGTAGCAGAACTCTATTTTTGATTGTAAATCCACTGTATGCTGAGATGAAATTGCATTCGATATAATAAAGATCTCCTTGCGGGGTAATGGCGATGTCGAAACCAAGGTCTGCCGGATGTGGGACATGTTTGCTATAGAGATTGGCTATTTTTATAGCGAGTGAGGTAATTTGCTTCCTTAACTGGTCAGCATTTAGGTGCGGATACTCTTTCATTAACTCATCAAGCGTATAGGCGCTAGCTCCCTGCTCAATATTGGTCAAAAAGGTTCCTTCTCGGGCTACTTTCCCAATAATGGCGGAAACCTCCCAATTTCCTGAACCATTCTTTTGCGTAGAGACTCTAAAATCAAAAGGAGAACCCTGATAAGTGGCTAATGGAAGTAGATTCTGAATCAAATAGACATTATTTTCTAGAGTCTGCTGCAACATTTCTGGAATCGTATCTTGAAAGGTGATTTCTTTCCAGTAACGTCTTTTTCCCTCTCTGGCCTTGTAGGATAAACACCAGTCCTTTTTATTTACCTTTTGAAGCTTGAGGATTCCTTTTCCGATGATACCGTTGTCTGGCTTCAGAATTAGTTGGGTGTATTTTTGCATCATTTCCTTTAGATTTTTCAAGTTCCCAATTTTAGTTTCGGGCAGATACCTATGAAATTCAGGGTTTGCTTCTAAAATCTTTTGAAACTTATATTTTCTTAGAATATTAATTTCATTAAACACCTTTATCCCTTTTTGAGTTAAGCGTTTAATGATTTTCTCCCTAATGGGGGAGGTCCATTCAAGATTATAAATAACGCGAGGAACTGGAATCCTCTTTTCTTGATATACCCCATTTTCGTTTACCAAAGCTGTAATATGATCCTGACTTCCAGAAAGATGGCTGAAGAGAAAATAACAAGGAATCAAATTATTGTTCCTTGCTGCTTCTTCTCGAAAAATAACGCTTTTGGGCACTTCCTTTGTCCCATTTTTTAGCCTATTATACACGGATTTCATCGATAAAAAACCAATATATTGTTGTTTAGACAAACGGATGATCACTCCTTTAACTTGTTTACCTACAGTTTATGGAGTTTTCCAAGATTGGTACGGACTGTAGCCTCAGCGACATTATAAAATGGAAAAATGGTCCAGTTCCATATTTGCGTTTACTCTTTCCAAGCTATAAGAAAAAAGAGCTGCCACTGAATAGAATCAGGACACCTCTTCATGTTTTCGTTTGGCTCTTTTCTCAAACTTTGTTGCTTTTCAATAAAAAATACTCTGAATATGCTAGGTTATTCATAAAAATAGGTACATTTTATGAGAAAAGAGCTTGCAAACTAATTTTAAACATACAAAATGTCTACTATTTCGTTAAAATCGGCTTTAGGATTTTAACAACAATCTTTACGAAAACAGCCTTTCGTTTATAACAATCACTACTCCATGAATTATACTCGCCACTAATCAGTACAATTGACGAGGTTTGACTTAGCCATACTAGCTTTCCAACAGGGGAACCATAAATAAAAGGACATGTTCAAAAATCCCCGAACAAGTTAAGAGAGAACCTTCTGTTCCACATCACGACTGGGTCAATGAACCTCCATCCTAGCTATTCATTATAAAGATGACAGGCTGTAAAATGCCCTTGTTTCACTTCTCGCCACTCAGGAGCAGCCGTGCTACAAATCTCCATTGCATGCTTGCATCTTGTCCGGAAAACACATCCGGACGGGGGATTGATTGGACTTGGCACATCTCCTTCTAACACAATTTTCTCTTTTTTTACTAGTGGATCGGGAATGGGGATCGCCGACAATAGTGCCTGTGTATATGGATGCAACGGTTCATTATGAAGCGAGTCGCTATCGGTCAGTTCCACCATATGGCCAAGGTACATCACCAAAATTCGGTCTGAGATGTATTTCACCATCGATAAATCATGGGCAATAAACAAATATGTTAATCCGAGTTTTTCTTGTAGTGATTTTAATAGATTGACAATCTGCGCCTGAACCGATACATCCAAGGCTGAAATGGGCTCGTCACAAACGATAAACTTTGGATTTAACGCAAGTGCTCGAGCGATGCCGATTCGCTGCATTTGCCCGCCGCTAAATTCATGGGGGAAACGGTGGAGATGTTCTGGGTTTAGCCCAACCAACTCTAGTAATTCTACGACGCGCTCTCTTCGCTTTTTTCCTCTGGCAGCACCATGAATATCGAGCGGCTCGGCGATAATATCCTCAACCGTCATCCGCGGATTTAAAGATGAATAAGGGTCTTGAAAAATAATCTGAATTTCTCTTCGCAGCTTTTTCAATTCCGCCTTGTTGACTTGATAGAGGTTGGTTCCATTGTAATCAACTTCTCCTTCTGTTGGTTCATGCAGACGGATAATCGTTTTCCCAGCCGTCGATTTCCCGCAACCACTTTCTCCAACTAACCCGACTGTTTCACCTTCAAGTATGGTTAAATTCAGTTGGTCGACAGCCTTCAAAGGATGCTCTTTATAAAAGAAATATTTCTTTAAGTTTTTGATCTCAAGGAGTGGTTTCTTTACAGTTTTTGTCAAAAATCTCCCTCCTCAGTTCTTCGCCTTTTCTAGCTTCTTTTTTATCGGATGATGCAGCCAACAGGCAGAATGTTGTGCTCCTTGAACAAAATCTAATGTAGGAGAGTTGTCTTTGCACACTCTCATCGCTTGTTCGCAGCGCGGGAAAAACGAGCATCCTTTTGGGGGATCCAATAAATCTGGTGGTGTCCCGATGATGGGTTTTAATTTTTCACGTCGGTCCATATCCAAACGCGGCATCGAGTTTAGTAAACTTTGCGTGTAAGGGTGAGAGGGGTTCGTGAAAATTTCATTAACTGAACCGGTCTCCACCACTTGCCCGGCATACATCACAACAACTCGATCACATAATTCCGCCACGACGCCTAGGTCATGTGTGATTAAGATAATTGAAGTATCGGTTTGTTCTTGTAGTTGTTTCATAAGCTTTAAGATTTGCGCTTGTATCGTTACATCTAAAGCCGTCGTCGGTTCGTCGGCGATTAATAGTTTCGGCTGACACGCCAAGGCAATCGCAATCATCACTCGTTGTCTCATGCCACCTGAAAATTCGTGTGGGTATTGATTGATCCGTTTTTCAGGAAGGGGGATGCCTACCGTTTCTAGCATTTTTACCGCCTGATTAAGGGCTTCCTGCTTGCTGATGTTTTTATGATTCATTAACCCTTCCGCAATTTGATAACCAACTTTCGTAGTGGGATTAAGCGAAGTCATCGGATCTTGAAAAATCATCCCGATCTCATTGCCGCGGATCTTTTGCATTTCTTTTTCTGTTTTATTTACCAGGTTGACGCCGTTCAAGAGAATCTCACCATTCTGAATCATCGCCTGTGGTGGCAATAGTTTCATAATCGTTTTCGCGGTGACACTTTTTCCACAACCCGATTCGCCTACAATGGCAATGATTTCACCAGGTTTAACATGAAAAGAAATGCCGCGAACGGCCTGCACTTCACCTCCATAAGTTTTAAATGAGACTTGGAGATTCTTAATTTCTAGTAACTTCTCCATCAAACCCCCTCTTTCTATCGCATTTATTAGAGTTTTGAGGTATTCAGCGTCGTTGGGATCCTGTTCTATTCCAGTGCACAGCGACTAGGGTGTTAGGGACATTAGCAATCAGTCTAGATGGTTTAGCCACATTTCATCTAGTTGTTTGGTGTCGCATGGACACTTCATGGAGCACATTTTTTATGTCCCGAACCATTAGGTGTCGCATGACCACCTCATGGAGCACTTTTTTTATATCCCGAACTCATTAGGTGTCGCATGGACACTTCATGGAGCAGATTTTTCGTGTCCAGAATTCATTAGGTGTCGCATGAACCCTTCATGGAGCTCATTTTTCAAGTCCCGAACTCATTAGGTGTCGCATGACCACTTCATGGAGCCCATTTTTCACCCTCCGAACTCATTAGGTGTCGCATGAACCCTTCATCACCGCCTCAACTTCGGATCAAGCGCATCCCGTAATCCATCCCCAAATACATTAAATGCAAACATCGTAATCGAAATCAGCGCAGCGGGAATCAATAACTGATAAAAGTTTCCGATTAAAATACTTCCAAGTGCGTCACTTGCCATCGTTCCCCAGCTTGCTTGTGGGGCAGGAATGCCTAGTCCTAAAAAGCTTAGCGTCGCTTCCACAAAAATCGCGCTCGGCACGGTTAAGGTGATATTGACTAGAATCGGTCCCATTGTATTTGGAATCATATGTTTTCGTAGAATCCAAGAAGTCGAGGCGCCCATCGCATTGGCTGCTTGAACAAACTCGTTTTCTTTTAGCTGGAGAACTTGGCCCCTGACGAGTCGTGCCATTTGAATCCAGCCGGTAATCGACATCGCGATAATGATTGACCATAATCCGCGTTCAAGTACAATCATGATTAAAATGACCATTAACAAAAACGGAATCGCATACAGCACTTCGGCAATTCGCATCATGATGTTATCGACTTTTCCACCGCGAGAACCAGAAACTCCTCCGTAAAAAACACCGATGACGAAGTCAATAAACGCGGCCATAAACCCAATAAACAGCGAGATTCTCGCACCATACCAAGCCCTTGTAAAAAGATCGCGGCCAGAGGAGTCCGTCCCAAACCAATGTTCCGCATTGGGGCGGAGGTTTTTCTTCGTGAAATCTTGCTCGTAAAACGTGTAGCCATTCAGATAAGGACCAATAAGTGCCATAATGATTAACAGAACAATTGTCACCAAACCAACCATTGCCAACTTATTTTCTTTTAACCTGCGCCAAACGTCTCCCCAGTAAGAGAGGCTAGGTCTTGCGATTTTCTCCGCTTCCTTAAAATCATTGTCAACTGCTTGAAACATGTCTTCTGATAGCTTCTGTTCTTTGTTCATTTGCGTTCCCCCGAAATCTTGATTCTTGGGTCAATCCATGTATAAGCCAAATCAACGATTAAAATTAAAAAGATGAGAATGGCGCTATAAAAAATCGTTGAACCAAGGATCACTGGATAATCGCGGTTAAAGATGCCTTTTACAAACATTTCGCCCATGCCTGGGATTCCAAAAATGCTTTCGATAATAAAACTTCCGGTCACGAGGTTGGCGATTAAAATCCCCAAGACGGTCACGACGGGAAGCATAGCGTTGCGAATCGCATGTTTCAGGATGACTTTATTTCGACTCAGTCCTTTTGCTTTTGCGGTTAAAATATAATCCTGACTCAACACTTCGAGCATGCTTGAACGCATTAATCTGGCAATATAGGCCATCGGCATCATCGCCAATGCAATCGAAGGTAAGACGGTATGAGACCACGATTTCCATGTCGCGACGGGGAATAGCTGCCATTCGACGGCAAAATAGTTAATCAGAATCGTAGCTAAAATAAAATTCGGAACAGAAATGCCAATGATTGCTAACACCATCGATAAATAGTCCGGCCATTTGTTGCGATTCAATGAGGCAATTACCCCGAAAATCAATCCAAATGTGATCGCAATCAGCATCGCTTGCGTACCTAAGTGCAAGGAAACAGGGAACCCGCTTTTAATATAATCATTAACTGAAATGGAAGAGGATTTTAATGATGGTCCAAAATCAAGTTGTAGCAATGATTGCAAATACAGTCCATATTGAACAAGTAAAGGTTTATCGAGATTATAATAGCTTTGTAGATTTTCATATACGGCTTTGGGCATCGTTCCTTCCTGGGCAAATGGATTGCCTGGGATGTTGTGCATTAACAGGAATGTTAACGTAATGATGACCCAGAGTGTTAGTAAAGCTAATCCGACTCTTTTTAAAGCAAACTTTAGCACCAGTTTCCCTCCGTTTCTATGAAGAATAAATCATCCTCTTCTGTTAGAAAAATCGGGGGATGCTGCAAGAGCATACCCCCGACAGAAGATGGCTTCTTATTCTATGTCTGCATAGATGAATTGAGGGTAACTGTTAATTGGTGTGTAAACGCCTGTTACATGTGGCTTTACTGTAAATGGCTTTGTATAGAAATAAACAGGAAGAATCGGCATTTCATCCATTAAAATTTTCTCCGCTTCATGCATCGCGTTCATGCGTTCTTCTTGGTCCATTGTCGTTTTCGCAACTTCTACCAATTTGTCGTATTCAGGATTGCTCCAGTTGGCATCATTATATGGGCCGTCTGTTACCCACAAATCAATAAACGTCATCGGGTCTACATAATCTCCAACCCAGCCTGCACGAGAAATGGTGTAGTCTCCTGCTTTTTCACGGTCAAGCTTCACTTGGAACTCGACGTTTTCGAGGGTCATTTCAACGCCAAGGTTTTTGCGCCACATTTCTTGAACCGCTTCGGCAATCGCTTTATGTCCTTCAGATGTGTTGTACGTTAATGTGAAATTCGGAAGCTGATCCATCCCTTCTTCCGCAAGTCCTTCTTCCAAAAGCTTTTTCGCTTCATCGAGGTTTTCCTCAAATAAGTTGCCAGTATTTTCTTGGTAGTCCCCTGATACATCCGGAATCCCAGGAGGAACAACGGAATAGGCAGGGATTTGCCCACCTTGTGCTACATGTTCCACGATCGTTTGTCTGTCAATGGCCATAGATAGTGCTTTTCGAACTTTTGGATTGTTAAACGGCTTCACTTCATTGTTGAAATTGAAATAATAAACAGCAAGGTCTGGACCTTTTACAAACTCAGGGTCATTGTTGGCAAGCAGCTGTCCTTGAACATCCTGTGGAAGTGGATACACTAAATCAAGTTCACCAGCTTGATACATTTGCCATGCTGTATTCTCATCATCAATAATCACAAAATGGACTTCATCAAGCTTGATTTTATCTTGCTCGTAATAATGTTCATTTTTTTCAAGCTTCATGCTTTCTTTATGTTTCCATTCTGTCAATTTGAAAGCACCATTTGATACATAGCTTTCGGCTTCTTGGTACCATTTAGGATTTTCTTCCTGGACTTTTTGGCTGATAGGGTAGTAGGTGTAGAAAGAGGTGAGATCGAGAAAGTATGGTGTAGGTTGGGCTAGTTTCACGACTAGGGTTTGGTCATCTTCAGCGGTTACGCCTACTTGATCTTCATCCGCTTTGCCTTCATTAAATTCTTGCCCGCCTTCTAAGTAATAAAGCTGATAAGCATAGGTGGAGGCTGATTCCGGATTCAGGGCGTACTTCCAAGCGTATTCAAAATCCGCTGCGGTAACAGGATCCCCATTGGACCATTTGATGTCATCACGTAAATGGAATGTCCAGGTAAGACCATCTTCGCTCGTTTCCCATTCTTTGGCCATTCCTGGGATGATTTCTCCTTCTGGCGTTTTCTTCGTTAGTCCTTCAAATGCATGCTCCAAAATCCATGAATCATGTGTTCCTTGCGCGGTGCCGGGGTGGAGGGAACCAGGTTCTGAACTATTATTTAGTCGTAGAATTTTAGGTCCTGTTTCCTCCGTTTTTTCTCCCGGGTCCGTAGACTCCTCTGGTGTTGACTCGTTGTTCGTCCCACCGCCAAAACAGCCAGATAAGACAAACACAATGCTGAGTAAAAAAATAAGAGAACGAGCTAGCTTCTTCTTCAAACAAATCCCCCCATCGACTCAATTGGTTAATAGTGGAATGCTTAGTTTCCACAACTTAATCATATAGACATGGCTAGCAAAATATTACAAGGTTATTAAATTTTCAGGGACTAAGCATAAATTCAAGAAACAACCTATTAACGCTTTAAAAGATTAATGAAGGAAACCGGAAAAGGTAGCCTTGTGGAACATTTTCCTTGTGAAACAAGAAAAATCGGGGCGTCCCTGTGACTTTATCGATTGCTTGTTTTCGATATATCGACTAAAATTAGCGATATAGTGTAAATTTGATTTTTGGAGGATTGATCGATGAAGCGGCGTAGGGGGTTTATTCAGTTGGCGGTTTTGCATTTGCTTGGGGAGCGTTCGATGCATGGGTATCAGATTATGAAGGAGCTGGAGGAGCGTTCGGACGGGATGTATAAGGCGAGTGCGGGGACTGTTTATCCGGCGCTTCAAGAGTTGCTTGATAAAGGATTGATTGATTTATCAATGGATGAGCTTGAGAAAAAGACATATAGCATCAACAGTAAAGGGCAGCAACGTTTGGCAGAGTATGCCGAAACTGAGAAAGGGGATATCTGGGCAGAATGGCGCGAGCGCTTGATTTGGCGAAACTCGAAAGAATTTATAGAGTTAGAGGAAACCGTGAAAGAGTGGGAACACGAGCTGCGAAACGCAATGAAAAAATTGCGCAAACATCCCGAGAATACATCGGAACTCATTCAGCTATTAACGGAAACGAAAGATATTTTAAAAAGAGATTTTCGATAGATAAGGGGAACCATCATGCAATCGGTTAGAAAATTGCTTTTTTATTTAAAACCATATACGCTGTTTGCGATTCTAGGGCCATTTCTAATGTGTATTGAAGTGGCGATGGATTTGCTACAGCCGACGATTATGCAAAAAATCATTGATGACGGAATCACGGCGCAAGATTACGCATATGTAATCAAGCTCGGACTCCTCATGCTTCTTAGTGCCACGATTGGGTTAATCGGTGGTGCTGGAAGTTCTGTTTATGCGTCGAAAGCGGCTGTGAATTTCACGACCGATATTCGCCGAGATTTGTTTAAAAAAATTGAAATGTTCTCCAGTCAAAATACCGATTCCTTTGGAGCTGGTAAATTAATCACCAACGTCACAACAGATATTGCCACGATTCAATCGGCCCTCATTATGACGTTTCGTGTGTTTGTGCGCGGTCCATTGTTATTTTTTGGCTCCGTTGCGATTGTTTGGTTTACTGCGCGTGAGCTGTTTCCGATTTTACTTGTCAGCATTCCGATTTTGATTCTATTTATCTATTATTTTTCAAAAAAATCTGGTGCATTGTTTTTATATGTGCAAAAAGCGATGGATCAGGTGAATACGAAGCTACAAGAAACCTTGGTTGGAATTCGAGTGATTAAAGCTTTTGGTCGCCAGGAGGATGAAAAACAACAGTTTCGCACCATCAACAATCTATTAACAAAACGGAATCTGTCGGCGGAACAAGTCATTCTCACGCTTATGCCAATCATGATGTTTGTCGTGAATCTTGGCATTGTTGCGGGGATTTGGCTCGGGGCGATCAAAGTAAACCAAGACACAATGCAAGTTGGGGTCATCTTGGCGTTTATCAACTACTTAAACATCATGATGAACGGGTTAATGAGTAGTAGCAATGTATTGATGCAAATTGCTCGCTCGTTTCCTTCAGCGGATCGAATTGTGCAAGTATTAGAAACGAAAATAGACATTACTGAACCAGATCAGCCCGTTGCACATCAGCAGATACGTGGTGCAGTAAGGTTCGAAAACGTCAACTTCAGTTATAGTAAAAATGGTGAATATGTGCTGAAAAATATCAGTTTCACTGCCAAAGCAGGTGAGACAATCGGAATCATCGGTCCAACTGGAAGTGGAAAATCGACGTTAGTCAAATTGATTCCACGTTTATATGATCCAGATTCTGGGACCGTTTATGTGGACAATATTCCATTGAACAAGTTGTCATTGCAGCAGCTTCGTTCAAGTATTGGCTTTGTCCCTCAACAGGCAACGTTATTCTCCGGTCCGATTGAAGAGAATTTACGATTTGGGAAAGAAGAGGCGACCTTAGAAGAGATGCAACTGTCAGCTGAAACCGCTGTAGCGAGTGAATTTATTGATCGTTTAGAAGATGGTTACTCTTCGCCTGTCTCCCAAGGCGGTACCAATTTTTCAGGTGGTCAAAAACAACGATTATCAATGGCTCGTGCGTTTATCCGCAAGCCAAGCATCCTTGTTTTAGATGACTCGACTTCCGCCATTGATGCGATTTCAGAAGCAAAAGTACAACAAGCTTTACAGCAGCAATATCCAGAGACAACGGTGTTTATCATTTCTTCGAAAATTTCATCGATCAAGGATGCCGATCAAATTCTTGTCATGGAAGACGGAAAGCTCGAAGCAGTGGGAACCCACGAGGAGCTGCTAAACAGCAGCAAACTCTATCAAGAGATTTACGCATCACAAAGTGGAAGGGAGGTTGCTGTTTCCAATGAGTAAAAATGATAACATTGTCAGCCGTGTTCGTGGTCCCAGAGGCGTAAGTGGGCCAGTTGAAAAAGCGAAAGATTGGAAAGGAACATTAAAGAGAATCTGGCGTTATATCGAAAAGCAAAAAGCGCCATTGATTGCCTCGATTCTATTTGTAATTCTCTCCACTTTATTAGGTTTAGTGGGACCTTATTTAATTGGTGTCATCGTTGATGAATACATCATTCCGAAAGATCTAGCTGGGACGATTCGCTGGCTAGTCGTGCTGGCGGTTGTGTATTTTCTGGTCGCGCTGTTCACATGGTTGCAGTCTTTTATGATGGTCCGTGTATCTTTGCAAACGATCCGCGATTTACGGCAAGACTTATTTGAAAAATTCCATTCTTTATCGTTACGCTTTTTTGACAAACATTCGCATGGCGATTTAATGAGTCGTGTCACCAATGATATCGAAAGCTTGAATGCAGCGCTCAACCAAAGTGTCATTCAAATTTTCTCAACCGTTTTAATGGCAACAGGGGTTACGATTGCCATGTTCTCTCTAAACTGGACTCTCGCGATTGTCTCGCTTTTGATTATTCCTTTGATGATGTATACGACAAAAAAAATCATTAAATATAGCAGCAACTATTTTATCAAAAGACAGCGAGATTTAGGGGAACTCAATGGAATTGTTGAAGAATCGATTTCAGGAAGTGATGTAATTACCCTGTTTGGCAAAGAAGAGACGGTCTTTAACAAGTTTTCGGTAACCAATGAACGGTTGCGGCATTCGGCGATGAGTGCCGATATGGTATCTGGCTTTGTCGGGCCAACCAATAACTTTATCAACAACCTGGGCTTGAGTTTGATCATTGGGGTCGGTGCAGTGATGGCGGTACAAGGAATGACAACGGTTGGGGTGATTGCGGCCTTTGTAACGTATTCACGCCAATTTTATCGCCCCATCAACCAACTCTCTAGTCTTTTCAATATGTTTCAATCGGCGATTGCAGGAGCGGAACGAGTGTTTGAAGTCATGGACGAAAATCCAGAGATTGTTGATAAAAAAGACGCTCGGAACG
>Ga0182742_1002295_pt1 | contig 21562 bp, 18 predicted proteins | sample eDN5th37CBELigMG_FD_128880 | JGI IMG/M metagenome (GOLD analysis project Ga0182742, IMG submission 128880) | Enriched Miracle-Growth compost microbial communities from Emeryville, California, USA - eDNA 5th pass 37_C BE-Lig MG (version 2)... ... | reverse complement strand
TGTGACTTTTTCGACATAACTCGGGGTGTCCCAAGTGACATTTTTTAAATTCCCCGCTGTCTTGATTGATGTTTTATAATAGAGACATGACCATGTTAAAAGTCTATTAAATGATGGATGGAGAAGATGATGAAAGATTTTATTTTGTTTATAGCGGAAATCATTAATACGTTGCATGATTTGATCTTTGCTTTTTCAAGGTCAATGGGATGGAATTTGACGGATAAAGATTTGCATTTATGGGTATTTGGGATTGTGGGGATTCTTGCCTTTTTAGTAGTAAATAAAGTTTTTAAGTATTTAGCACAATATAGCATAACGGCTATTTCCTTTATCTATACTTTCACAGTCGTTTTGGTCGTGGTGTTTGCCATAGAGATTCAACAAGGAATCACCGGTCGAGGCAACATGGAGTTTCACGACGCCGTGATTAGTATATGGGGATTCGTGTTGTTTTTCGCTATTTACTTAGGGCTACGAGGTGTACTCTATTTCATTAAGAAACTCTTTCGGAAAATACGGAGTTAGCGCCTAATAGAGGCATTTAACTTCACCGCCGACACACAAAATACTACACTTTCAAACACTCTTACAGATGCTTGCTACGGAAAAAGACCATACACTCATCCTAGTGTATGGCCTTCTTTGTTTTTATGGACGTCCATCACAAATCAGATAGACTCTTTTATTCTCGAAACACGCTAAAACCGCTCATAACAAATCGATGCCAGATACCCTGCAACTAGAATCGTAATCGCTGAATAGACAACACTTTGGAGACCTAATGTTTGATAACCTAACAACACGATGAATACATCCATAATCGCAATCAGGAGTCCAACATTTAGTAGCGTCGCCTTTGATATGAAATAGGCTATTAAATCGGTGCCACCGGTACTGGTTTTATAACGAAGCATTAAACCGACTCCAATTCCACAAATGGCTCCACCTAAAATCGCACTCAACCAAATCGGCAAGGAAAACTGATAAGGCGCGAAAAGATCAATAAAAATAGCGGTCACAATCATCCCATACACACTGCCATGAAACTGCGCCCGGTCCTTGACCCAGGCATAAAGGACTAACGGGATGCTCAACAACGCGGACAATAAACCTGCATGAAAATCAAAATAATAATGGAGAATGAGCGCGATCCCGATAATTCCGCCCTCAAGCAAATGATGAGGAACCAAAAATCCATTGATGCCAATCCCAAGCAGAATGCTCCCAATCACCATCGCTGCCACTCTAGCAAACAATCAACCACCCCATTTTCTCAACCAACACACCTTGTACATCCTTATGATGGTTGTCCGAGGAATATTCATGTTCGACAAAAACCGGGGTGTCCCTGTGACTTTTTCGACACAACCAATTACTACCATGCAAATAGGCTGCTCTCTATGATAAGATTTAGAGACTGATACTCTAGTATTAATGGAGGGATTTGGGATGAAAAAAGTATTGGTGATTTTTCTATCCATTTGTTTGTATGCTATGTTTTCTTCGCCGGTTTAAAAGTGGATTGGTTCTTAAACGTCTCCGTATATCTTGTTTTTCCCCTAACAACGAACTCATCTACTAGCTATATCCACCATCCAGATATGCAGTCCAAAAAGCCCTTTCGTTTTCGAGACCGAAAGAGCCTTTTTTGTTTTGACACATTCCGGAGGCGTCCCTGTGAGTCACTCAGTAACCATTCTAGGTTCGATCCGTTCCACGCAATTTTAATAATCTTCTTCTTCTAACTCTGTCTCTGATTCAACTAACTCCTCTTCCTCTTCAGAAATCTCAGGTGTTGCCTCTTGTTCTTCTATACTTGGATCTTCTTCTACATCAAATTCCTCTTGTTCCTCATCATATTCATCTTCATACTCGTCTTCACTATATTCCTCTTCATAAGAATCATCATACTCGTCTTCCTCATACAAGTATTCTTCTGACTCCTCTTCTTCATAATAAAAGTCATCATCATAACTTTCTTCATCTTCATAACTATCATCATAGTATTCATCATAACTATCGTCATAGTATTCATCATCATAGTCATAATCTTCTTCATAGTCCTCTTCATACCAATATTCATCGTACCAACTATCGTCATACGGGAACTCATAATAATCAAGATACCCTTCATCATAGGACCCATCCTCAAAATAGCCATTTTCGTCCATGAAATCCTGGTAATAGTAGACGCCATCCTCATAATAAAAGAGAGAGGCCATTTCGTCGTCCGACATTGGGGAATTAGTCCATTGATGAACGGTTTCGATGATTTTATACAGCGGGATACTAAAACCGATGTTGTCTTCCTGTGTAAGCCGCGCTGAATTTATCGCTAAAACTTCCCCTGTTGTTTTACTTAATAGCGGACCACCGCTGCTGCCAGGCGCAATAGGTGCAGATGTTTGGTAAATGCCTTCATAACGGAAAGGGTCAATGACAAACGTCCGGTCTACTCCACTAATATTCCCTAGTGTGGCCGTATTCTCAAATCCTTGAGGACTTCCCAAAGCAATGACTTCATCGCCAATTTCAGCCGAAACCTTTTCTTCAAGTGGCAGCGGCTCCTTGTTTGCTAATTCAGGCACACGAATCACAGCAATATCGGTGGTATTGCTGTAGCCTATAAGGTCCCCTTGATATTCGGTTCCATCAATCGTCTTTACAATCGGATTTAGACTTCCTTCGACCACATGAGCGTTTGTTAATACGTCTCCCTGTTTGTTAATCAGAAAACCAGATCCCTGTCCGTAATCGGTAAAAATCGTAAACACCTTTGGTTGAGAAGCATGAATGATGTCCGATACGTCTTTAGGTGGTTCTATTATATCCTGTTTTTTCGGGACTGCCTCCTGCTTCGGCTTTTGCTCTGGCTCTGTGTTGATTTGTTCAACGTTCTCTTCTTGCTTAACCTCTTTAGTAACAACTTCTGGTTCCGCTTTTGTGCCTAAAAAAATAGCAGCCGAAACCCCTATTCCTGCTACTAAACTCGTCATGATGATTATGAATTTTTTACTAGATGAGTGCTTAACAGTTTTTCCACATTTTGAGCAATACTTCCCTCTGTCTCCCACCTCTGTTCCACAGTTAGGACAGTACATAAGGAGCCCTCCCTTTATAAGACTTTTGAACTATATCTTTGTCTCTATCATAGGACAAAACATAGGTTTTATAAAGGAAAAGGGAGGAAAAAGGAGGAAAAATTTTCGAGTTCCGCAGTTGCTAAAAAAGACAGTTGAACAAGAAGGAATAAAAAAACTGAACCATAGGAAAACCTACGGTTCAGTATAGTATTTTTTTCGACAAAACCCGGGGCGTCCCTGTGACTTTTTCGACAAATCCCAATCCACCCCTGCTATTTATACTGTTTGTTCTTCAGCCACAACTGTGTTTTCTGGTGTTTGTGTGGCTGGGGTGACGCGTTTGATGAAGAAGGCTAGGATTAATGCGACGACGGTGATGAACGTTGCGATGAGGAAGGCGAAGTTGATGCCTTCGAGCATGGCCTGGTTCATGAGTTGTGTCTGCATTTCGGCCATTGCTTGTTCGGACAGTCCCACTGGTGGGTTGGCCATCGCTTCTGCCGCTAGTTCTTCCGCTTTCGCCTCTGTTCGGTTGTTCATAACCGTAATCAATAACGCTGAGCCAATCGCACCAGAAACCTGCTGCAAGGTGTTGTTCAACGCCGTTCCGTGTGGGTTATCCATCATTGGCAACTGGTTTAATCCGTTCGTCATCACTGGCATCATCGTCATCGACATCCCGAAACTACGCACCGCAAATAAAAGCATAATGCTAAAATACGATGTCGTCATATCCAATTGCGTGAAATAGTAATTCGTCACTACGACAACCACTAACCCAATTATCGCCATCATTCGAGCACCGTACTTATCAAACAATCGGCCTGTAATCGGGGACATAAAGCCCATCACGAGTGCCCCTGGGAGCATTAACAAACCAGATTCAAACGGGGAAATCCCGCGAATGGTTTGGATATAAATCGGAATTAAAATCATTCCCGAGAACATCGCGATCGAAATGACAATCGAAATCGCCGAAGACAAAGCAAACATCGGATATTTAAAGATTTGGAACTTCAGCATCGGATCATCCATGCGCAACTGGCGCAAAATCAAAATCACTAAGCATACCGCGCCAACAACAATTGTTCCATAAACAATCGGATCGCTCCAGCCTTTATCTCCCGCTGAGCTAAATCCGTACAACAATCCACCGAACGCAAAACTTGATAATACGAGCGACAAGACATCAAGTTTGATCTCACGTTGTGGCGTAATATTTTTTAATTTAAAAATCGCTAATACAATCGTTAAAACGGAAAATGGCAGTACAATGTTAAACAACATTCTCCAGCCATAATGTTCAACAACCCAACCGGATAAAGTTGGTCCTAATGCTGGTGCAACGACCATAACAAGACCAAACATTCCCATCGCGGTTCCACGTTTTTCAATTGGAAACGCCGTTAACATGACATTCATCAACAACGGCATCATCACCGCAGAACCGGCAGCTTGAATCAAGCGCGCCACTAGTAGCACTTCAAAAACAGGCGCTAGACTTGCCACCAAGGTTCCGATTGTAAACAATGTCATCGCGGTCATAAACAAGCTTTTATTTTTAAACCGCTGAATAAAAAACGCACTGGCCGGGATCAAAATCCCGTTAATCAACATATATCCATTCGTTAACCACTGAACGGAAGTCGGGCTCACTTCAAACTCGTTCATGATCGATGGCAACGCTACATTCAATAAAGTTTCATTTAAAATTGCTACAAACGCTCCAATAAATAAAATCGCAATCATCCCATATGGAGGTTTATTTTGTGATGTTTCGACCATACGCACACTCCTATCCCCTTAAAATTTACTTTCCAATAATATACCCACAGTCTAAAAAAATCAACAGTTTCACACTTACCATTGAAATACATTTGAAATAAAGGGTTTTCACTAGTACAATTAAAATAGACTAACGTTCTACTTTGGAGGAGACATGAATAAAAAGAAGAAACAAATCATTGAAGTTGCCCATAAACTTTTTATCGAAAAAGGCTTTGCCAATACATCGATTCAAGACATTTTAGATGAAGCGAAAATCGCAAAAGGAACGTTTTACAACTATTTCACTTCGAAAAATGAATGCTTGATTAGCATTTTAGAAGTGGTAAAAGAAGAGGCAGAAGAAATCCGTAAAGAATTGTTAATCGGGAAAAGCTTGGCCGACGAGCAAGTCTTTGCCGAACAAGTCTCCGCACGACTGCATATTGATCAAAAACATAACATCATGGCCTTGTTTTCCACGACGACGATTATGAATGATAAAGAACTTCGCCAATTTATGATCAACATGCATGTAAATGAACTTCGCTGGATTGCTCAGCGTTTCATCCAGCTGTACGGCGAGGAAATGAAGGAAATTGCTTTTGACCAAGCGGTGACATTTTTAGGGATTCTGCAACATGTTTTACAAGTGAAAAGCATCCGGAACTCCACCTGCTTTTCACCCAACGAAGCCGTCCAATTTGCTTTAAAACAAGTCAGGACACTGATTCAGCAAAAGCCGCAACCTTCTGAGGCTTTGTTCACCGACTGGATTACCACAGCGTCAGCGGACACATCAAGTGAAGAAAAGTCTCTAGCCATGCTTGCGGAGGAGGCAATTGAAGCGGTCGAAACCGTCCTTAAAGACGCCCCGGCTGAAAAACAACTAGAGCTATACGAATTTATCTATTCCGAACTAAAAAACGACTACCCCCGAGTGATGGTTCTCGAAAGCATTTGGATAACCTTATCGCAAGCAAAAGACACCCTATCTGAAAAACAAAAAGACCTGTTAACCGCTCTTTCTAGCTATCTTGAAAAGCGTAAACAGGAGTCGACAAAACCCGGGGCGTCCCTGTGACTTTTTCGACAAAAAAAGCGTAAGGTTCCCACACAATCAAGGGTTCCTTACGCTTTTTATTCTTTTACTTGTATGAGTTGTTTTAATACGAATTAACACAACGCGCGATGGCTAGTTCTTACTTCCGCTTTCGTGCTTGCAATTCTGTGAGAATCTGCGAGTATTGTTGGTCGAGCTTGTACATCCACATTAAGATTGCTTGGAAAACAGCTAATGCTAATGGAAGGTAAATATTCAAGACTAGAATCATTGTGTTAGCAGAGTCGGTTTGTTCGGCAGCTCCGCCTACATACCGGCCAAATGCCAATAACCAACCGATCAGAGCCCCACCAAGACCTGCTCCTACTTTCATGCCAAAGCTTGCGGCACTGTTGATTAAACCTTGGGTACGGAAACCAAATTTCCATTCCCCATATTCTGCAGTGTCATTGATCATCGCATAAATAAAGATAATCGTCGGCACTAAACCGAAACCTTGAACAATCGTTCCGGTTAAGAATATTTGTAAACTTGTAGGGTCGATTAGCTTAATAATCGGACCAAAGATTCCAATGATTGAAACCAAGAAAGCGATGTTTCGCTTTCCATACTTTGCTGTTAATTTTGCCGCAAAGAAGAATCCGATAATCGAAGGAATAAACAGCAGTAAACTTGCGATGGAAAAATAAGCTGCATTTCCAAGAATGTACGTTGTATAATACAATCCTGCCCCAGTGACAAGTGCATTTAACGTATACGTAATCACACAATACAGTGTCATGATCAGCCAATATTTATTCAGGAACAGTGATTTTAACCCAACGTTAAATTGCACCTTCTCCTTTGCCTGAACATTTGATTGCCCCACTCTTTCTTTCGTAGCACGGAATGCGAGGTAACTCGTGACAATAATGGTCCCGCCACTAATCGCTGCAACCACGGCCCACCCTGTTTTGCCTCCAATAGCACTTGCCACTGGTTGGGCGAGAATGGTAATGACAAGGGTTGCTAACATCGTAAAAATACCAGTGTAAATATTTAAAACCGAACGCCCTTGCGGTTCTTGTGTCATATAACCAAGCAAGGTTTTGTACGGAATCGACATCGCTGTATAGACAAAAATTAATAGAATATAAGTCGCGTATGCATAAACAATTTTTCCGCCAGTCCCCAACTCTGGAACGGTGAAAAGTAAAAAGGTCGTGACACCTAATGGAACCCCCATCCATAGAAGCCATGGTCGTGCCTTCCCGTGTTTTGATTTCGTCCGGTCAACCAGCGTTCCCATTCCGATGTCCGTGATGCCATCGAATAATCGAGCAACGAGCATCAAGGTACCAACCACCCCCGCAGAGATGCCGGCTACATCGGTATAATAATAGGTTAGAAACGTGCCAACCAACGTCCAGGTAAGGATGACCCCAAAGAACCCCACCCCGTAATTCAACATCTCCTTATGCCCCGGCTGGTCTTGCTGAACGGACTCAGACGGACTCACTTGCTGCTTGTTTACTAACATCCCCATCCCCCTCTAATCATCCTAAAAAACTTTTAGATTAGTTCTTTATACTTTATTACATACCAACCATTCAGTATTACGATAAGTATAGCCTGTGTTATTTGAAAATTCTATATCTTGCGAGCAGAAAGATTGACAGGATTCTAGACTTTCGTTCGACATAACCCGGGGCGTCCCTGTGACTTTTTCGACAAGTGGTCAAACAAAAAGAACCCAAAAAGCAGATTATAGTAAGCTACTCTTGGGTTCTTCGATTATTTCTAATGATTCGACAAAAACCGGGGTGTGGCTGTGACTTTTAATAGGCTCTTTACTCACCCGTTATTTCTTTTGACACAAAAAACGTCTGAATGAGCTATCTTACAATAAAATAGTTTCATATATGAGAAAAGAGCATGCAAACTTTATAAAACATACGAAATGGGTTCTATTTCGTTAAAATCGGCTTTTGGATTTTAACAACTATCTTTCCGAAAACAGCTTTTAATAATACCGGCTAGGATCAATCTGGTCGATTGCGTTTCGTTTGGGTTGTTCTTTTGAGGGGTCGACTTCGGCTATTTCTCGTTGTGAGGCGGTATGGTCTATGGTTGTATTTAATGGTTTTCCTGCTTTGTTGACCATCACAAGGATTTTCCCGTTTTGCATTTCCTCTTCATACCGATTGGCGTCTTCTTCAGAGATGCCTAAGCCAACGAGGGCTCCGGCAATGCCGCCAACACCAATTCCTGCTGCTCCGCCAACAAACGCCGCGGCAATCGGACCGGCTGCAAGAATCGGCCCGATTCCGGGAACGGTAAATGCGCCAAATCCAGCAAGCAGTCCTGCTAAACCGCCGACTAAACTTCCGGTAGCAGCACCTGTTTTGGCTCCTTCATTCATCCTTGAGCGAACAGGACCATCCCCACTGCCAACCCCTAATTTTTCAAGCATTTCCCGATTATTCGTAATCACCGAAATATCTTTCGGTGCATAACCTTGTTTCTTTAACTCCTCTACCGCCTCATCCGCCTCCGCTTCCCGGTCAAACACACCTACAATATGAAGGATTTCTTGGTTTGTCATTGGCCTGCCTCCTCTAAGAAGTACTTTTCATTAAATACCCTAAGAATGGATTGAGTAAACAAATGAGAATTAGTGAAGGGGTTGTTGTTTTTGAGGTTGTTGGGTTTGTGATTCTTCCATTCCTCACATTTTACTAAGGTATCTTGTTTTAGAAGTCCAGGAGGCAATTTTGCTCATTGCACCAATTTCGCTACTCCACATCTCCATTCACCCAATTCCCCGTATAGACCGATCCATCTGAATACCGCATGGTCCCTTGACCATGAGGCTTACCATTGTAAAAGTTCCCGGTATATGCTGACCCATCGATAAATTTTAGCGTACCATAGCCGGTCATTTGTCCTTGAAAAAAGTCACCGGTGTATGTTTGACCGTTTGTCCAGGTAATGGTTCCCTTCCCATGAGGCTGGCCACCTTTGAATTCCCCGGTATATTTCGTCCCATCCGGCCACTTGTAACTGCTTTGCCCGCTTACAGTCTCGTTCTGAATAACTTGTCTCTGTGGAGTAGCAACGTCTTTCTGAACTAAATCTGTTCCTCTATTAGCCAAAAAGGCAATTACTAAGAGAACAGTGATTGGGATGAAACCTTTTTTAAAATCAAAACGCTTCCTCTTGTTTCGCTTCAAACTTTTGGAGGAACCTCTCTTCGTTTCATATTCCGTGCTAAACAAAATTCGCTCGCACTTTTTACAAGTGTTTCTCAGTGGTTCATTCGCTGTTTTACAAAATGGACAGATGTAATAATTCTGTGGTTTACGGATAGAAGAACCTTTTTGGGAAGTCGTTTGAAGCGGCCTCTTTTTTTGAAAAACCCGATTCGTTTGTTTACTTAATTTCTGATAACAAATCCCACATAAAACAATTTTTGTATAAATATTCCCTTTCTCCTCTGGATGGAGAACCTCAAAGGCCGTTCTTTCGCTCTCTGTGACTAGATTGTTGTTTTTATCCACATACATGGGGCGAAGCATACTATCAAAGCTATTACAATGATGACATTTCATAGTAAACCAACCTACTCTATTAAATTTGACTTCTTAATGAATAAAACCAAGCCTATATACCTCTTATTATAGCAAAATTTTACAAGTATCAGTTCAAAAGAATGATTAAAATTCACCTGTGGAACACTCCCGTGAAACAAGAAAATTCGGGGCGTCCCTGTGACTTTGTATGCAAAACGACCCATACGTGTAAGCGCTTTATAGGTTGATAGATTCATTTTTTCGCAGGTGAAAGGATTGTATCTCCCGGGAGCGAATACTCGAGGTAGCAAAACTTAAGGGGGTATTTGGTTTGAAAAAAGGGAAAAAGCGTTCAGCTGCGGTTTTATCTACGATTCTTTTAGCTTCGTCTTTCTCAGTGGTGGCTCCACCACTCGCACAGCCTGTGGGTGCGGCCGAGAACAAGGTGGTCCATCCTAGCGCGAAAGCCTATGATCAAAAAGTGATTGCAAGAGTAAGCCAAGAGCGGATGTTTGCGGATGCAAGCTATTTGGCGGACACCATTGGTCCACGAGTCACTGGGACAGAAACCGAACAACAAGCGGCAGAATTTATTTGGGAGCGTCTAACTTCTCTCGGGTATGAAGTGGAAACACAGGAGTTCAGTATTCCCGATAAAGGGGTTGGACACCTGCATACGAGCGATGACAACGAGGTCCTGATTACCATTCCTGCTGGTTCTGGTGGGACGTCCAAAGAGGGAATGACAGCGCCATTATTTGATGCAAAACTCGGGAAACCTGAGAATTTTACAGATGAGGCAAAAGGGAAAATCGCGCTGATTTCTCGTGGTGAACTTACCTTTGCTGAGAAGGTTCAAAATGCTGTAGAGGCCGGTGCTATCGGTGTCCTTATCTACAACAATGTCGATGCGTTGGCACCGTTAAATCCATCGCTTGGCGGGACAAGCTTTGACATCCCAGTCGGCGGAATCACAAAAGCAAGCGGCGAAGCGTTATTACAAGATGTGGTCGCACAGAACGAAACGGTGAACTTCAATGTTCAACTGCTCAAAAACGTTACCTCGCAAAACATCATTGCCACACGAGCTCCACAGAAAGGTGACAACCATGAGATTGTCCACGTCTCCGCCCACTACGACAGCGTTCAATTTGCGCCAGGTGCGAGTGATAATGCTTCCGGAACAGCGGTGGCACTCGAATTGGCACGCGTCTTAAAGAGCTATCCAATCGACAAAGAAGTTCGGTTTGTCTTTGTTGGGGCTGAGGAAATTGGTTTAGTCGGATCAAGATACTATGCGAGCCAACTAAGCGAGGACGAACTTGGACGCAGCATCGCCAACTTTAATATGGACATGGTCGGGACATCTTGGGAAAATGCAAGCGCCATTTATATGAACACCCTTGATGGTCAAGCCAATATCGTGACGGATACGGCCTTAAAAACCGCTGAACGCATCGGAACACCTTCAGAGTTGATTTTATATCAACGTGGCGCTTCTGATCATGAAGCATTTCATGAAGCAGGCATTCCTGCGGTAAACTTTATCCGTCGTGAACCAGGTACAGCTGCACTCGAGCCATACTACCACACACCACAAGACACGATGGAATATTTAAGTGCTGAACGTCTAAAAGAAGCAGGCGATTTAGTAGGAGCTTCGATTTATAGCTTGATTCGGAAATAAAACCGATTGAAGAAGACTATTTTTTTGCATCGTTAAAATAACCAATGATCGATTATATAAAAACTCCATCCCTATGACTGAGTACTACTAATAATGCCCTATCCCCTAAATCCTTTTAAGGGGATAGGGCTTTGTTATGCTATAGCAAGTGGCCGGCATAAAGTTTCGTTCATCGTTCATTTACTTATTCCCAAATCACCCAGCGGCCTGCTTACTGGTAATCACTTTCAAACCTGCCTATCTATTAAATAAGCTTTTTAGTCCCCAGCGTTAACCGCTTTTTCTTTTTATTGATAGAGTAATTAATGATTTTTTGTAACTCCTCTAATTTTTCAATTGAATCAACATCCTGATGAATATAACGGATTGTTCGTTTGACTGACTTAGGTAATTGTTGAAATGCCACGAATGACCACTCCCGGATTAATTGAATTTAAGTTACCTTTTTAATCGTTCTCTCAGTCCCAACGCCTGTTTTCTGCTCAAATAGACCGGTACATTTTCGAAGAGTTACTGTTCTATATTAAGAACATTACTATAAAAATACCAATCGCCAGCCTAACTGTCAATAGCTGTAAAACTTAACAATTGCTCTCCAAATATGTGTAGTGGAATATTAATAAGATTCTCTCATCCTTCTACTTATTTGTTACGAATGAAACAACTACTTGGCGACCTGCATCCCCTCCCCTCTACAATAAATCATTCTGGTTAGTATTGATCCAAATAAAAAAGGAAGACCATCCAACTTTTCAGTTAAAATGGTCTTCCTTTTATTAGTCCTATGTGTAATCAAGAAGGAAGATTCTCCCTTCTCAGCTCATTAAATTTAAAACTGTGTTGCTCAACTTTGTTGATGATTTCCTCTCTTAAGGTTGGACACATACATCCTCGTAAACATAATTGATGGTATTTGATGTTCAATTGATACCAAATGAGTAGGACGCTAGTCATCAACCCAAGTCCGTTGTTTTGATTCATTTTCTCCATGGCTCCTCCTTGTTCACCGTACGGAGGGAAAAGTATTCGGTAACTGGCTGGCTTAGTCTACAGACCTTAGCCCCTATAGCTTTGCGTAGCCATCTTTCAACGGCGCTGCCTTTTCGTACGATATTTTTTAGTATACTCCTTTACCACAATCAAGCAAACGATAAACCTTTTTTTATCGACAAAACCCGGGGCGTCCCTGTGACTTTTTCGACAAAATCTGACTTCAAGCTAACAACTTCCTCCCTAAACTTTCCGCTATTCTTTTTCATGGTTGCTGTGCTATGATTACTCATTGTGTTTAAGTTCTATATAGGAGATGGATTCGTTTGAATTGGATATCTTTATTTCAAAATAAATGGGGCGTTTTGGGAATCGCCGTGATTTGTACATTCTTATGGGGGAGTGCGTTCCCTGTTTTAAAATTAAGCAATACAGAGCTGCAGATTGCACCTAATGACCCGATTGCGCAGATTGTTTTTGCGGGGATGCGGTTTTTATTAGCAGGGCTGATTCTTTTAGTCTTTTTGTTCTTCACAAACCGCCATCAATTGAAAGTGAAACGTTCGCATCTGTTGCTTTTAATTGTGTTCGGCATTATTCAAACAGCCGTGCAATATTACTTCTTTTATATTGGTTTATCGAATGTGTCTGGCATGCAAGGCGCGATTCTTTCATCAAGCGGAATCTTCCTTGCCGTGATTTTAGCGCATTTTTACTATAAAAATGACCATATGAATTGGAAGAAAACGATTGGGATTCTTGCGGGATTCGCGGGGATTATCATTGCCAACTGGGGCCAAGAATTTCAGTTTAGTTTTCAACTGGCCGGTGAAGGCTATATGATTCTAGCAGGTTTGACCAGTGCCATTGCGACAATCATGACAAAAGAATTAGCGACCGATATTTCGCCGGTTACTCTAACAGGGTGGCAGCTGACAATTGGCGCGATTCTCCTGCTTCTCATCGGAGTTCCGCAGCTAAGCGAGAACGCCATGACGTTTACAGGCTTTGGCTGGGGATTGTTAATTTACGCTGCCTTCCTCTCATCCATCGCGTTTGCTCTATGGACCACGGTCTTAAAATACAACAAAGCCGGCGAAGTGAGCATTTACAATTTTCTCACGCCAGTTTTTGGGACCATCCTTTCCGCGTGGCTCGTTCCAGGCGAAAGCTTGAATTTCATGATCATTGTTGCAATTGGATTTGTGGCATTTGGCATTATCATTATGAATTACTCTAAAAAGAAGCTGCCAGTTTCCGAAGCAGCTCTTAAACGAAAAGCTAGTTAATGAACGTGAAAACCAAACTCTAGCGAAAGAGTTTTGGCCAAAATTCTCAACGGATTGCGGCATCGCACATATAAATAAGCCCAGAGTTTTTAACTCTGGGCTTATCCTATGTACTCACGTTACAATCCTGTTTAAACCTTCCTAGTAGATTCGTAAAAATCTACCGACAAAAGCATCCTAGATTTAGGGGCAAAGGGATTGGACCCTTTCCCTAATAGCACCGGCTCCTCCTACGCCAAGTACCATGATAGCCACACATGCTATCCCCACTAGTTACTAGACTACCCTATAAATATAAACAATTAGCGTCATAGATGTTAACAAGTTGTTAAATAATACTAGATTTCCAATCAGCAGAAAAACTTTTTAATCTACATAAGAAGGCTCCACCGTTCAAAAAAAACAGAGGAAGAACCCTCTTCTTCCTCTGTTTGTGGAACATCCTGTGAAACAAGATTATTCGGGCCGTCCCTGTGACTTTTTCGACAAAACCCAGGCTCTCTTCGTAAAACCGGGGATTCCTTTCGACAAAATCCGGGGCGTCACTGTGACTTTATTTGATTGATTGCTGCCTGCGCCAACTTGGAGATGGTCATGTCGTCCATTGGTGGGTTGTGGAGTCCGGCGCGGACGTCGCGGTAGTGTCTTTGTAATGGATTAGACAGTTGTAGGCTTTTGGCGCCTACGATTCGCATGGCTTTGTCGACGATGGTGATGGCGGAGTTGGTGACGATGTGTTTGGCAACGCCGAGTTCGTTGGTGAGCAACGGACGGCGGGCTTCGTCATCATAGGCTTCCGCCACACTATAAAGGAAATGGCGCGCCTTCATTAATTCCAAGTCCATTTGGCCGATTAAACTTTGAACATTCGGCAATTCACTGATTGTCCCTTGAATGCTATTCGGCGAGTATTCAGTCGCATATTGTACGGCATAATCCCGTGCCGCTTGTGCAATCCCTAAATAACACGCCGGAATATGCAAAAGCCAGCCGTTGATTTTGTTGCCTCGTGGACCTTGGTTTAATTCCACAAACTGTTCTTCAGCTACTTCCACGTGATCGAGGATAAGGTCATGGCTTTCCGTCCCGCGCATCGCAATCACGTCCCATGTTTCCTTAATCGATAAGCCTTTGCTGTCACGGTCAATTAAAAAGAACCCAATCGCTTCTTTCTCTTCGACCCATGCGGAGACAAGAAAATGAGTTAACACTGGAGACATCGTGGTAAACGTCTTTTGCCCCGTAATCACCCATTTCCCATCTTTCTTCACCGCGCTAGTTCCTGGTCGTCCCCCGCGCGTTGGGCTGCCTGTTTGTGCCTCACTCGCCGCTCGGTTCACCAAAGCACCTTTTAAAATTTCCTGCGCAAACAGATCAAGCTTGCTTTCTTCCCAAAGCTTACTCTCATACAGTTCCCCAACAACACTTTGATGCCAGCCAATCGCCAAAGCGGTGGAGCTATCGTAACTGGCAATCGTCTCCTGAAGCAGGACCATGTCCGTCACACGCAGCCCTTCACCGCCATATTCCTTCGGTACCGTCAGTTTCGTGTATCCCAGCTTAACAAGTGCTTCCACATTCTCTTTTGGAAAACGAGATTGTTCATCCACCTCTTTTGAATAACGTTGAAAAGAATCCTTATACTCTGCTAATCTTTCCAGCCATTCTTTTTGGGCATCGGTTTTCACAAACAATGACTTTGACACACCAAACACTTCCTTTTAATCCTATCTGGATAAAATAGATTTCGATTCTTTTATTATAACAGATGTCGGCAGCATAATTCACACTATCTAACTCGGATTAATACAGAAAACAGTTCCGAACATTGTGTTGGCAGTCCTCACCTTTTCTCCAGAACCAAGTTAAAACATCAGGAGCACAAACCTTTCGATAAACAAACAACCCGCTAGATTAGCGGGTTGCAGTTGTTGATTTTTAGTTGATCATGTTTCGTCCAAGGCAATGGCATCCCCATTAGCATGATGGAGTTGCCTCCAAAATTCTAAGGAGTCTAACCAAGTCCCTTGTCCCTTTTAAAGCTCCTGGCCATTGCTCTCAATCACTTTTTTATACCAATAGAAAGAATCCTTTTTGCTTCTTGCGAGAGTGCCGTTTCCTTCATTGTCACGGTCTACATAGATCATGCCGTAGCGTTTTTTCATTTCACCTGTTGTAAAGGACACGATGTCAATGATTCCCCATGGTGTATAACCGATTAAGTCGACACCGTCCTCATTCACCGCTTGTTCTAATGCTTCAATATGAGATTTTAAGTATTGAATTCTTTCTGAATCGTGAACAGAGCCGTCCTCTTCCAATGTATCGACCGCACCAAAGCCATTTTCGACGATAAATAATGGAATTTGATAGCGATCATAAAAACGATTTAACGTATAACGAAGTCCAGTTGGATCAATCGACCAACCCCAATCGCTGGAACGAATGTACGGATTTTCGATGCTATTTGGTAATCCTCCATTCACGATATCTCCTGTATATTTTGTCTCGACCTCGCTCTTGACCGTCGTAGACATATAATAGCTAAAACCTAGATAATCAACGGTTCCATTCCGTAAAATTTCTTCGTCGCCGTCTTCGAACTTGATGTTGTATCCTTCTTTCTCAAATTCTTTCAGAGCGTAACTTGGATAATACCCGCGCACTTGTACATCTGGGAAGAAGTAGCGTTCTCTCATTAATTTTTCCGCTAACATCACATCTTCAGGGTTCGATGAATAAGGATAAATCGGCACGTGTGACACCATCGCCCCGATTTGGAAATCAGGATTGATTTCCTTCCCCTTGGCAACCGCTAGGGCACTGGCAACTAATTCATGATGAGCGGTTTGGAACATCACTTCCCTTGCGTTTTCGTTTTCTTTAACCACAACACCAGAGTTTGTCCATAAAAAGATTGGATTGCTTACATCCATTTGGTTATTAATTTCATTGAACGTCATCCAGTATTTCACTTTATCTTTATATCGGTCGAAGCAAACCTCAGCAAATTTCACAAAAAAGTCCACAAGCTTTCTGTTTCGAAATCCACCATATTCTCTTGCTAAATGTAACGGCATTTCAAAGTGAGACAGTGTAATAACAGGTTCAATTCCATGCTTCAATAATTCATCAAATACATCATCATAAAATTGCAATCCTGCTTCATTCGGTTCCGCTTCGTCGCCTTTTGGAAAAATTCGGCTCCAGCCAATTGAGGTTCTTAAACATTTCAAGCCCATCTCAGCAAATAGAGCGATGTCTTCTTTATAGCGATGATAGAAATCAATGGCTTCATGGTTTGGATAAAATTTGTCGGATTCAATTGTTTCGGTAATTTGTCTTGGCACGCCATGGGCACCCGCTGTCATCACATCGACCACACTTGGCCCTTTCCCGCCAGCATTCCAACCGCCTTCAAATTGGTGTGCTGCTAACGCGCCACCCCATAAAAAGTCTTTTGGTAATTTTGCCATGATGAACTCCTCCTTATTTTAAGAGCAAGTAATTTCTTCAATGTAGGATTCCCTTGTTCCACATTCCTAACGTCAAGAATGATCCTATCCATTTTCGTTTGAATAAGTTTTTTATTTTGTACACTCATATTATAATTGTACCGGTACAATTAATCAATAACGTAATAACTTTTACAATTTGTGATTTTTCGGCCTAAAAATGCTATAATTCGGGTGATGTTTGGAATAAACAGTAAAGAGGAATGAGCATGTTAAAATATCAGCAAATTGCCAATGACATTGAAAAATATATTGAAGATCATGCACTTCAACAAGGAACAAAATTGCCCGTTTTAGAAACGTTAATAGCTCAATTTCAGGTAAGCAAAAGCACGATTACGAAGGCTTTGGACTTATTGGAAAGAAAAGGGGTTATTTTTCAAGTAAGAGGAAGTGGCATTTTCGTTCGACGCCATAAACGAAAAGGTTATATCAGCTTGCTATCAAACCAAGGCTTTGCCAGGGACCTTGAGGAATTTGATTTAACATCTGAAATCATTGAATTAGAGGTAAAAAAGCCAACAGAAGAGGTTGCCCTCAATTTAAATATGGACCTTGAAGAGGATGTTTATTATGTAAAAAGAGTTCGGTTTATGAACGGGAAAACGCTCTGTCTCGAAGAATCCTTTTACAATAAATCACTTATTCCCTACTTAAATCATGAAATCGTCAAAGATTCGATTTTTAACTATATTAGCGATGCGTTAGGGTTAAAGGTTGGATTTTCAGATATTTACTTACATGTTGGGACGCTAACCGAGGAAGAAGCTGGGTTTTTACAACTGAAAACAGGGGCACCAAAGCTTTATGTGGAATCTATTTTTCACTTAACAAATGGTCAGCCTTTTGACTTTTCAAAAGTCTCGTATAACTATGAACAATCGCAGTTCTTTATCCAAGCGAATGGTCAGTTATTCTAGTAAAAGGAAGGCCATAAGCTTCATGCGAGCACCCTATTGGTATTCCATTGAATAGGAGATTTGTAGGGTTGCCACCGTGTATGACGAATAAAAACGAGTTGGGTATAGATACACCTAGATTTCTCATAACAGAAAAAAGAGGATTGCAGCAATGCGATCCTCTAAAAGTGTTTTCCCCAAAAAGTGCGCTCTACCAATCCTCTATCACCTAAAATTTTTAAAGCACCAATAAATAAGGCGTTTCGATATACTTGCTCAGCTTGTTAAGAAACTCTGCTGCAGTGGCGCCATCGACGATTTGGTGATCGAACGTAAGGCTGAATGGAATTTTCTTGATCATTTTCACTTGGCCTTCTTCATCCAAAGCCAACTCGTCTTGGAACGAACCTACGCCCAAAATGCCTGTTTCTGGTGTGTTTAAAATTGGCGTAAAGTATTCGATCCCACTTGCACCGAGGTTGGTAATCGTGAACGTGGAGCCTGTCAGCAAGTCACCGCTCGCTTCGCCGTTTCTAGCTTTTACAGATACGTCTTTGATTTCTTTGGCAAGCGTGCCAATCGTTTTCTGATGCGCGTTCTTGACCACAGGGACGACCAAGCCATCATCTAAAGCGGTCGCAATCCCGAGATGCACTTCATCAAATTCCGTTAACGTGCCGTTTACATAGTGAGAATTTACTTGCTTCATCTCTTGTAAAGCAAGCACAGCCGCTCTTGCAACCAATACGGTGATTGTCAGCTTAACGTCTAAATCAGCCGCCGCAACTTGCTTTTTCAAACTGTTTTGGAAGTCGATTAAGGCATTTGCATTCACCTTGCGATGGATCGTCAATTGAGCGGTTTGCCCTAAGCTTCTCCGCATGTTCCGCGCAATCGCTTTTCGCATCGGATTAAGCCCAGCACCAATGGTTTCATCGTTAACTGGTGAAACAGAAACCTGTGCCGGCGCAGCCTCAACTTTTGTTTCGACTGCCGCTTTCGCCGCCGTCCCCTCTTGCAATGCACGCTCGATATCCCGCTTCGTAATCCGACCGTTTCCACCTGTTCCTTCAATTAAAGCAATATCTAATTGATGTTCTTTTGCCATTTTTCTCGCCAATGGGGTAATAAAAATGCGGTCACCTTGCACTTTTGTTGCTGCCTCTCGCACAGGAGCCGGCGCCGCAACAGCTGTGTCAGCTTCGACCTTGTCAACAACCGCTACCGATGCCGCAGCTGCGACTTCTTGAACGGCTCCCCCTTCTTCCCCAATCACCGCAATCGCCGCGCCAACTTCTAACTGCTCATCTACTTCGGCATTTTTCACGAGCAAAATTCCCGAAACAGGCGCTTCGACTTCTTGCGTTAATTTTTCCGAGCTAATCGTTAAAACCGGTTCGCCTTCACTTACTGGTTCCCCGACTTCTTTATGCCACTCCACAATCGTTCCTTCTGTCATGGTCATTCCCAACTTCGGCATTACAATGACTTCACTCATCTAGTTCACCCCCTAAACTCTAACTGCTTTTTTCTGCAAATCAATAATTAATTCTTCTGCCACGGTTAACACTTTTTTCACATCCGGAATATACGCTTGCTCTAAATTGTGCGCAAATGGCACCGGTGTATTTGGTGCGCACACGGTTTTAATTGGACCATCCAAATAATCAAACGCTTTATCAGCGACAACAGAAGCAATATCGGTTGCCGTGTTGTTATGCGGATTCGATTCATCGATCACGATCAAACGACCCGTTTTCTTCACTGAATTCAATACTGTTTCTTGATCCCATGGAGCAACCGTTCTTAAATCAATCACTTCAACGGAAATGTCGTCTTTCTGTAAAGTTTCCGCTGTTTGTTGTGCCACTTGAACCATTTTCCCAATCGCAACAATCGTCAAGTCCGTTCCTTCACGAACAACATTCGCTTTGCCAATTTCAATGGTGTAATATTCTTCTGGCACATCCCCTTTCATGCCATAAAGCATTTTATCTTCAGAGAAAACAACCAAGTTATCATCTTCAATCGCCGCCAACATCAAACCTTTGGCATCATATGGGTTCGATGGAACGACCACTTTCACGCCTGGAATCGAGCCGAACCATCCATATAATGTTTGCGAGTGCTGTGCCGCAGCTCCTGCGCCTGCGCCGTGGACCGTGCGAACAGTCAGTGGAATTTTCGCTTTGCCGCCAAACATATAACGCATTTTTGCGCCTTGGTTTAAAATTGGATCGAGCGCAAACCCGATGAAATCATTAAACATCAATTCCGAAATTGGGCGTAAGCCTGTCGCGGCTGCCCCAACAGCCGCGCCAAAATAACCATGCTCCGCAATTGGAGTATCGATCACGCGTCCACGGCCAAACTCGGTCACCAATCCTTTTGATAATCCAAAAACTCCACCAAAAGCATCATCATAGCGGCCATCGTCTTTGACTAAATGATCGACTTCCGCTCCTCCAGCTACATCGGTTCCGATTAAAATAACGGTTTCATCTTTTCGCATCGCTTGTGCCATTGCTTCGGTAATAGCAGTCATAAACGTTACTTCTCTTTTGGTCATTTTTCATTCCTCCTATTCTTATGCAAAAATATCGGTATATAAAGATGATAAGTCTGGTAATGGACTTGCCTCCGCAAACTCGACAGCGTCTTTAATCGTTGCTTTTGCCGCTGTTTCAATGTCATTTGCTTCTGTTTCCGTCATCCAGCCTTTTTGAATCGCTTTTTCACGAAGTTCGACAATTGGGTCGCGATCACGGTTTGGATCTTGATCCGTTTTGTATTTTTGTTCATCGCCCTCAAAGTGGCCAAACATCCGATACGTATCACATTCAATCAAGGTTGGACCTTGCCCCGCTTTTGCTCTCACAATCGCTTCTTTGGTCGCGTTATAAACGGCTTCAACATCCATTCCATCGACACGAACGCCAGGCATATTATAAGCAGATGCTCGCTCCGCAACCGTTTCAGAAGCACTCGCGTATCTGAACGGAGTTCCTTCTCCAAATTGGTTGTTTTCACATACAAAAATAACCGGCAAGTTTAAAATTGACGCAAGGTTCAAGCCTTCATGGAAAGTGCCTTCGTTCGAAGCACCATCACCGAAGAAACAAACCGCAACATTGTCGCGTCCTAATGTTTTGATACTAAGCGCTGCCCCTGCTGCTAAGCCAAAGCCACCACCAACAATCCCATTAGCCCCAAGCATGCCTTTCTCCACATCGGCTACGTGCATCGAGCCGCCTTTTCCGCCGCCAAGGCCATCTTTTTTGCCCATGATCTCCGCCATCATACCTCTGATATCACAGCCTTTGGCAATCGCATGACCATGACCACGGTGCGTACTGGTAATATAATCGTCATCGTCTAATAGAGCCATCACTCCTGTCGCCACCGCTTCTTCACCGGCATACAAGTGAACAAACCCTGGAATCAATCCCTTTCCAAACGTACGGTGAACTTCTTCTTCGAAAAAGCGGATTTCATTCATCTTCTGATAAATCCAAAGGACTTCTTTCTTTTCCATTGATAATTCCTCCCTTGATAAAATTGGATTGGCTTTCTAGTAAGCTACTTATTTATAAAAGCAGATTCGCTTTCTGGTAGAACACATGCTGATATAAAATCAGATTCGCTTTCTGGTAGAACACATGCTGATATAAAATCAGATTCGCTTTCTGGTAGAACACATGCTGATATAAAATCAGAT
>Ga0182742_1002293_pt1 | contig 21580 bp, 22 predicted proteins | sample eDN5th37CBELigMG_FD_128880 | JGI IMG/M metagenome (GOLD analysis project Ga0182742, IMG submission 128880) | Enriched Miracle-Growth compost microbial communities from Emeryville, California, USA - eDNA 5th pass 37_C BE-Lig MG (version 2)... ... | reverse complement strand
CTGCGCGTTCGGCAGCGCGGGCGCGGGCAGCCTCGCGACCTTCCCCTCGTAGCCCTCGACCCGGCCGAACCGATCGGATTCGCTCTCCCAGGCGTCGCGGAAACGGACGATCTCGTCGTGGCTGCGGCCTACGAAGTTCCACCACATGACGATCTCCTCGCCGAACGGGGTGCCGCCGAGCAGCACGACCCGGGCCGGGGAGTCGGTGAGGTTCGTGAGCGCCAGCGACGTCAGGCCGGTGCCCACGTAGCCGAGCATGCCGCGCGACAGCTCGGTCCCGGCGAGACGGACGGTGCCGGTATCGACGAGTACACCGTGCTCGAACGCCGCGTCGACGTCGAGGTGCAGTTCGGCGTTCGCGTCGAGGGTGATCTCGGCGCCGAGCAGCGGCGTGAAGGTCTCCACCGGTGACGTGGTGCCCCCGAGCGAGCCCAGGAAGACCTTCGCGGAACCGCCGTCGAGGTAGGTGGTCGCGGGCGCGTGGTGCTGGAAGTTGCGGGGTGCGTCGCGGGCGCTGTCCGGCAGCGCGACCCACAGCTGGACACCGTGCAGCGTCGTGGTGTCCGGGGTGGACACCTCGGAATGGCAGATGCCGTGGCCACCGGTCATCAGGTTGACCTCGCCGGGCCGGACGAACGCGTGCACGCCGTGACTGTCGCGGTGCTCGATCTCGCCGGTGAACAGCCAGCTCACCGTCTGCAGTCCGGTGTGCGGGTGGGGTGCCACGTCCATGCCGCCGGTGGCGGCGACGTCGTCGGGACCGTAGTGGTCGGCGAAGCACCACGCGCCGATGAGGGAGCGTTGCCGCTGGGGGAGGGTCCGCCGGACCGGCATCGCGCGGGGACCGCCGAGTGGCACCTCGCGGGCGGTGAGGATCTCGACGTAGGGATGACCCGCCTCGTCGCGAGGACACGGACCGGTCCCGCAGGTGGTCTCGACCGGATGGACGTCGGTGTTGCTCATGCTCCGAGCGTGCCACCGATCACGTGCGCGCGGCCGGCCGATTCCGGAATCGGCGGTCGCGTCGGCCCCGATGGCCGACAATCGTTCTGTGGCGAGCACCGAGCGTTCCGTGGCGAGCACCGAGCGTATCCCGATCGACAAGCAGACCCGCCCGGTGTACCGGGCCCAGGTCGCCGTCGCGGTGGCGGTGCGGGACGCGGTGGCGCAGGCCGGTCTGGACCGCACTGTCGTCGAACTGGTGAACCTGCGGGTCTCGCAGATCAACGGGTGCGCCTACTGCCTGGACGTGCACACCCGCGATGCGCTGAAGGACGGTGAGAAACCGCAACGCATCGCGGTGCTGCGGGCGTGGCGGGACACCGACCTGTTCAGCGATGTCGAACGGGCCGCGCTCGCGGTGGCGGAGACGGTGACGGATCTGCCGTCGCCGGACGAGCAGGACCGCGTCTACGCGGAGGCACGCCGTCACCTGACCGACGACCAGTTCTCGGCGATCGTGTGGGTCGCGATCGCGATGAATGCGTTCAACCGGGTGTCGATCGTCAGCCGGCACCGCGTCGATCCCGAGTCCTGGAAGTCCTGACCGTGCCGGACTTCGGACACGAACTGCGATTCGGGGTATCCCTCACACCGACCGCCGCCGATCCGGGCGCGGTCGTCGAACTCGCGCTCGTCGCGGAACGGGCAGGACTGGATCTGGTGACCGTCCAGGACCACCCCTACCAGCCGCGGTTCCTCGACACCTGGACCTTGCTGACCTGGATCGCGGCCCGCACGGAGTCGCTGATCCTGTCTCCGAACGTCGCGAACCTGCCGCTGCGCGGCCCGGTGATCCTGGCCCGCAGCGCGGCCTCACTCGACCGGCTCAGCGGTGGGCGCGTCGAACTGGGGCTGGGTGCCGGGGCGTTCTGGGACGCCGTCGCTGCGAACGGTGGGCCGCGGCGCAACCCCCGGGAGTCGGTCGATGCGCTCGTCGAGGCGATCGCGGTGATCCGGACGCTGTGGTCCGACGACGCCGGGCCGGCGCGGCTCGACGGCACGTACTACCGGCTGGACGGCGCGAAGCGGGGGCCGCGCCCCGCCCACGAGCCGGAGATCTGGCTCGGGGCGTACGGGGACCGGATGCTGGCCGTCACCGGCCGGTACGCGGACGGCTGGCTGCCCAGTTCGTTCGCGGCCGGTCCGGACGCGCTCGGCGCGATGACCGCGAAGGTCGATGCGGCCGCGACTGCGGCGGAGCGTGATCCGGCGGTGATCCGGCGGCTCTACAACATCGCCGGGACGTTCGACGACACCGCCGACGGGAGGTTCCTGCACGGACCTGCGGAGGTGTGGGCCGAGCAGCTGGCGGAGCTGACGTTGCGCCACGGCACCAGCACGTTCCTCCTCGGCTCGGATACCGCTGCCGATCTCGAACGGTTCGCCGGGGAGGTTGCGCCCGCAGTTCGTGAGCGCGTCGGCAACGAACGCGCTGTTTCACGTGAAACACGCGGCGATTAGAAGCTCGTGCGTTCCGATCCCAACCCGGCCAGGTTCCGGATGGTGTCCAGCACCTCGTCGAGGCTGCGGCCGGATTCGAGCAGTTCGGTGCCCTTGTAGACGAGGGCGTTGATGAACTCCGCGGTGAGTTCCGGGTCGGGCCGCCCCTGCTCGCGCAACGCGTCGAGCAGGGGGAGGACCAGCTCCTGATGCAGCGCGTGCATCCGTTCGTCGGTGAACGCCTGCGGGGTGAAGGTCGCGAGGACACCGATGACGGCGTGCTCACCCTCCGCGACGAGCCGCAGGTTCACCTCGATGTAGGCGAGCACGCGTTCCGCGGGATCGTCGACGGTGTTCATCGCCGCGACGATCCTGGCGTTCCAGCGGGGGAACATGTCCTCGACGACGGCGCGCAACAGGTCGTCGCGGGACCCGAAGTAGTGGTACACGCTGGACCGGGCCAGACCGGCCCTCGCGGCCACGTCGGCGAGCGAGGGGGCCCGGTCCGGGGCCTCCGCGAGCAGTTCGCGAGCGGCGTCGAGGAGGGCCCGCCGTTGCGCGGCGCGGTGCTCGACGACCGTCGCCGCGGAGATCTTCGGCACGGACCCTCCTCTCGTATCCGGCGGTTCAGTCGTGTGGCCCGAGCCCGCCGTCGACCATCTCGAGGACCCGATCGCAGTGGCCGAGCACGTCGTGGTCGTGGGTGACCATGATCGTAGCGACCCCCGCCTCGTGGGTTTCACGGGCGAGCAGTTCGACGACCTCGTGGCTGCGTTTGCGGTCCAGCGCGGCCGTCGGTTCGTCGACGAGCAGCAGCGCCGGCCGGGCCATCAGCGCCCGCGCGATACCGACGCGCTGACGTTCGCCGCCCGACAACTGTCCCGGCCGGCGGTCGGCGCGGTGGCTCATGCCGACGGATTCGAGCAGCTCGTCGGGGTCGCGGCCCTCGCGTCCGGTGATCTTCTCGACGAGCCGGAGCTGGTCGCGGGCCGTGAGCGCCGGGATCAGGTTCCCGGACTGGAACACGAACCCGACGCGATCGCGGCGCAGCCGGGTGAGCTCGCGCGGCTTCAGGTCCGTGATGTCGACGCCGTCGACGGTCACGGTTCCGGAGGTCGGGCGGGTGAGGCCGCCCGCGACCGCGAGGAGGCTGGACTTGCCGGCGCCGGACGGGCCGACGATCGCGACGAGTTCCCCGGCCGCGACCTCGAGAGTCACGTGGTCGAGCGCGTGCACGGTGCTGTCGCCGTCGCCGAAGCTCAGGCAGGTGTCGGTCAGGGCCAGCCCGGCGCGGGTGGAGGTGGTGGCGGTCAACGGTTTTCTCCCAGTGCGGTGAGGGGGTCGACGCGGGTGATGCGGACGACGGCGACGGCGGCACCGACGAGGCCGAGCACGATGAGCAGCACCGCACCCTGCACAATCGGTCCGCTCTCGAGGGCGAACGGCATGCCGGAGCCGTCGAGGCCCGAGCCGAGTCCGAGACCGATGAGCACACCGAGGGCGACGGAGGCGACGAGCACGACGACGGCCTGCAGCAGTCCGTCGCGCAGCAGGAAGCCGGTGGACGCACCCATCGCGCGCAGCACCGACAGTTCGCGGCTGCGCTGCACGGTCCAGATGCTGAAGAACGCGCCGACGACGAGCGCGGAGATCGCGTACAGGAACGCCTTGATCATCGACATGGTCATCATCTCGGCGGAGTAGCCCGGCGACGAGTCGAACGACTCCTCGAGCGTCTTGGACACGGTGCCCGCGGCGGCATCCCCGGCGGCGAGGTCGGGCAGCCCGCCGTCGACGCCCTGCAACGCGACGACGCTGGCCTCGCGGTAGATGTCCGGCTGCGGCTGTTCGCCGACCTTCACGCCGGCGTGGATCTCCTGCCAGGTGGGCAGCGGCACGTAGGCGACGTCGACGTGCCCGAAGGTGCGCTTGTCGGCGGTGAACCCGACGACGGTCAGCTCGGTGCCGAGACGGTCGACGACGACCGTGTCACCGAGTTCGATGCCGGCGTCGCGCGCGCTGTCGCTGACGAGGATGTCGGTGGCCTGCTGGAGGGCGCTGCCCTCGGCGGCGGCCGGTTCCAGGAAGGAGCCGGGTTCGATACCGAAGAGGGTGAGGTCGACGGGGATCCCGGCGCCGGTCTTGGCGTTGACGATCGCGTTGCCGAACAGGGCGGCCTCCGCGACGTCGGGCCGTTCCTGCCAGGCGGCGACCTGCTCGTCGGTGACGACGGAACGGGAGAATGCGGAGTCGGTCTTGGTGCCTTCTGCGAACGCGAACGCCTGTACGGGTGTGCGTTGCAGCGCGGACACGCCGTCGGTGACCAGGCCGGAGGACAGGCCGGAGAGGATCACCATCAAGATCGAGATGAGTGCGACGACCGCACCCATCAGGAGGAATCGGGTGCGCGCGAACCACAGTTCGCGCAGGGTCAGGAACATGCTGGTCCTTCGCAGACGAGGGCGGGGAGGAGGCGCCGGATTTGCCGACGGCCTGTCGCAATCATATCGACATTATGTCGACAAGTTTACCGGACCGCTACTACTAACCGTCGTAGAAAGTCGTATCCTGTCGTCATGAGTACCGCCGAAGTCCTCGTCGCGCGCCTGCGCGGCGGGCTGACCGGCGCCGTTTCCGGAGCCGTGAGCATCGCGGCGCACGCACTCGGCGGCGGCGGTACTCCCTCCCAGAGCGCGGTCGCGCTGTTGATCGCGACGACGCTCGCCGTCGGGGTGGTGGCCGCCGGCACCAGGCTTCCCGTCGCGGCGGTTCTCGTCGCCGGTCAGGTGCTCGGGCACCTCGTGCTCTCCCTCGACACCGGCCACCTCCACGTTCCCGGACCCGCGATGATCGCCGGCCACGCCGTGGCGATCGCGGTGGCGGCACTACTGGTTGCGGCCGCCGAACGCGGATGCCGGTTCGTGCTCGCCGCGCTGCGTCGCGTCGCGCCGACCCCGTTCACGCCTCTCCGCGTGCCCGGCGCAGTGCTCGTTGCTCCCCGGCCGCCGGTCCTGCGCGGTCTTCGCCGGTCCGTCGGCATCGTTCCGCGCGGCCCACCCGTCACGGTCTGACACCGATTCCTTTCCTTCCACGATCACCCGCCTGGGGTGATCGCGCGCCAGCGTGCGCACAGACCCGTACGGGAGACCCCTCATGAAGAAGACCAAGTTCCTCGCGTTCGCCGCGATCGCAGCGGCGGCGCTCGCCGCCGCCGGGTGCGGATCCGAGGACCCCGCGACCGCGGCCGACACGATCGTCGTGTCGTCGGCGTGGACCAAGGCCGCCGAGAGCGGGATGACCGGTGCGTTCGCCGAACTGGAGAACACCGGCGACCAGGCCGTCCGGATCGTGTCCGTCTCGAGTCCGGTCTCGAGTCGGACCGAACTGCACGAGATGGCTCCCGCCGCCGACGGCGCGATGGCGATGCGCGAGATGGACGGCGGGCTGACCGTCGCCGCCGGCAGCCGGCACAGCCTCGCTCCCGGCGGCGATCACCTGATGCTGATGGATCTGATCGAGCCAGTCACGCCCGGCACCGACATCGAGTTCACGTTGACCTTCAGCGACGGTTCGTCGATCGATTTCACCTCGCAGGTCCGCGATTTCGCCGGGGCGCGCGAGAACTACGTGCCGAGTGCCGAGGTGGGGGCGAACCACGGTGGCTGAGCTCACGCGGCGGCGCCTGCTCGGGGGCGGCGCCGCCGCGCTCGGCGTGGTCGGGCTGGGTGCCGCCGGGATCGGCCGCGTCACGGCCCGTGACGAGGACCCGCGCATCGTCGGGTTCCACGGCACCCACCAGGCCGGGATCGAGACCGAACCGCAGGCGTTCGCGTCGTTCGTGGCATTGGACCTGCTGCCCGGCACCGATCGGCGCGCGCTCGTCGGCGTGCTGAAGGTCTGGGCTCAGGACGCGTACCGGCTCACCACCGGGACCGGGGGCCTCGGCGACACCGAACCGGAACTCGCGGAGGACCCGGCAAACCTGACCGTCACCGTCGGATTCGGCCCGGGGGTGTTCGGTCCCGCGGTGTTCGCGCCGGGCGATGCGGAGAAGGTCCGGCCCGAATGGCTGCGACCGCTGCCCGCGTTCGCCGTCGACCGGCTCGAAGACCGTTGGAGCGGAGGCGATCTGATACTCCAGGTGTGCGCCGACGATCCCGTCACGGTCGCGCACGCGGTGCGTACGCTCACGCGGACGGTGCGCTCGCAGGTGTCGGTGCGGTGGGTGCAGCGCGGTTTCCGGCACGCCCCCGGCACCCGGCCCGAGGGTGCGAGCATGCGCAACCTCATGGGGCAGGTCGACGGCACCGTCAATCCCACCGCGGGCAGCACGGAATTCCAAGGCCGGGTGTGGAATCCGGGGTCGCCCCCGTGGTTGGCCGGCGGGTCCTCGCTGGTGTTGCGGCGTATCCGCATGGAACTCGACACCTGGGACGAATTGGATCGTCCGGCAAGGGAACTCACGGTGGGTCGCACGCTGTCGAACGGTGCGCCGCTCACCGGCACGGCCGAGCACGACGATCCCGATTTCGACGCGGTCGACCGGTACGGCATCCCGGTGATCCCACCGGAATCGCACATGGCGCGGGCACGGCCGCGCAATGCGGACGAGCAGTTCCTGCGGCGCGGCTACAACTACGACGACGCCGACGGCGCGGGCCTGCTCTTCGCGGCCTACCAGGCCGACGTCGACCGCCAGTTCGTGCCGGTGCAGCAGCGACTGGCGGACCACGACGCGCTGAACCCGTGGATCACCCCGATCGGTTCGGCGGTGTTCGCGATCCCACCCGGGTTCGGCGTCGGCGGCTATCCCGGCGAGACGCTGTTCGAGGGCTGAAAACGCAGGTCGTGGTGGTGGTACGGGGTTAGCCTGGACGGGTGACCGAGGTATCACCGCGGCGAGACGGATTCGCGTCGCTGCGGGAAGGCGGACTGAACTGGGACGCCTTCCCGCTGCGCCTGTTCGCGAAGGGCAACGCCAAGTTCTGGGATCCCCTCGACCTGGATTTCTCGCAGGACGTCGCGGACTGGGCGGACCTGAACAGCGAACAGAAGCGCAGCAGCGCCTATCTGGTGACGCACTTCGCGGCGGGGGAGGAGGCCGTCACCCAGGACATCCAGCCGTTCCTGCGCGCGATGGCCGCCGAGAACCGGCTCGGCGACGAGATGTACCTGACGCAGTTCTGTTTCGAGGAGGCCAAGCACACCCAGGTGTTCCGGCTGTGGATGGACGCGGTGGGACTGACCGGCGACCTGCTGCCGTACGTCGCGGAGAACCCGCACTACCGCGCCCTGTTCTACGAGGAACTACCCGATTCCCTGCGGATCCTCGAACACGATCCCAGTCCGGCGAACCAGGTGCGCGCGAGCGTCACCTACAACCACGTCATCGAGGGCAGCCTCGCCCTCACCGGCTACTACGCGTGGCAGAAGGTGTGCACGACCCGCGGAATCCTGCCCGGCATGCAGGAGCTGGTGCGGCGGATCGGTGACGACGAGCGCCGCCACATGGCGTGGGGAACGTTCACGTGCCGCCGGCACGTCGCCGCCGACGACGCGAATTGGGATGTGGTGCAACAACGTATGGGGGAGTTGCTCCCGCACGCGCTCGGCGTGATCCAGTGGATCAACGATCAGTTCGAGGAACAGCCGTTCGGGTTGGACCCCGACGAGTTCGTGGCGTACGCGGCGGACCGCGCCCAGCGTCGGCTCGGTGCGATCGAGTCCGCGCGCGGCCGTCCCGTCGAGGAGATCGACCTGGACTACACGCCCGAGGCGCTCGAGGAGAAGTTCGGCGAAGAGGACGCCGCCGAGCTCGCGGCGATCACCGACGACGCCTGACCCGGCGTCTCACCGGGGCACCTGTCTCACAGGAGAAACACGAGCAGCGGCACGGCGACCAGCGCCACCCCGGCGACGATCGGGATCAGCGGCTTGCGCGATCGCTTCTCGGTTTCGTCGTGCTCGGTCGTGTCCGGTTCGAGGTCGTCCTCGTCGTCCGGCCCGACGGCGAGCAACCGCGCCGCGACGACGTCGTTCTCCCCGGCCTCGAGCATCTCCCGTGCCCGGATGCGCGCGATCCCACCGGTCAGCACATCCGTCTCGTCGTACGACGGCGGAAGCCCGATGCGGGCACGCTTCGTCTCCCGGGCCGGCACGAAACCGGCCGCCAGGATCGCCGCACCCAGCGCGGCGGTCTGCTCCGGGCCCGGACCGACGAGGGTGCGGACCGTCAGCTTCGTCGCGATGCTGTTCGCGATCTCCTGGATGTACGAGCGGTCGCGGGCGACGATCCCGTCACCCATCACGACGACCGCGTCGAGATTCGGCGGGAGCCACCCGAACGAGCCGAGCGCGGTCGCGAGCTGCGACGCGGGTGACGGTGCGCCCTTCGTCGGTACCCGGAACGCCTTGCCTGCCGGTACGCCGGACCGCACCAGCGTCACCGTCGAACCGGCGTCGTCGATGTGGAAGACACCGATGAGCTGACCGGGGGTCTCGGAAATCTCGGAGGCATACCAGGTCGCGGCGCCCTGGGCGTCCGACGCCAGGTCCACGTGCCGCAGATCCGCGTAGTCGAGGGCCGCGCGCAGCGACGCGACCGCATCGGAATCCCAGTGGGAAGGGTAGGTCGCGGTGTAGCCGGGCTCGGATCCGTCGTCGGCGCCCCCGAACTTCGGGAGCGGTTCGGTCTCGTTCAGCAGGCACTGGATCGCGGTCGCCATCGCATCCTCCGCCCGGTACACGCGACCGTCGCTGGCGGTGACACCCGCGGGGTCGCCGACCCGGGCGAGGAACCCGGCGAGGGTGCGTGCCTCGTTGTGGGAGGAGTAGGAACCGAGGGTGGTAGTGCCGTCCTCGTCGATGTGCAGGACCGTGTCCCGGGCGATCACCACGGGATCCTGGGTGCCCGGTTCGTTGGACGCGACCACTGCGGTGGACACGACTCTGCCGATCCGGAGCCCGACCCCGATTGCCATGACAGCCCTCTCGCCTCGCAGGTAACGAACCGCCTACATCTTGCTACCGAAATCGCTCATCCGGGCCCATACCGGACGGTAGCCGTGTACGGCGTGTCGATACGAACCGGACGGTTGCGCCCCTACACTCCCGAGGATGAGTGCCCCCACGCGCGCCCGGGCCTTCGCGCGCTCGTTCCACCCGGTCGGTCTCGCGTTCGCGCTGCTGTTCTTCGTGTGGTCGATGACCCCGTCCCTTCTGCCGCGCACCTGGTATCTGCAGGGCGTCGCGACGGGTATCGGCGTGGCGACCGGATACGGCGTCGGCTGCCTGATCGCGTGGGCACTGCGGCGCTGCGGTGTGCATCCGGACTGGTCGCCGAAAACGCGCCGCGTCGGCTGGTGGGTGCTCGCGGCCGTCGCGGCCGTGGTGGTTCCGACCTTCCTGATTCTCGGGTCGTGGTGGCAGCAGATCGTCCGCGACCTCGTGACCATGGAACGGGTCGAGCGGTCCCTCTATCTGCCGGTTCTGCTGATCGCCCTGGTGGTGGCGTTGCTGCTGTTGGCGATCGGGCGGGGCCTGCGCGCGGGGACGAACAAGCTCGCGCAGTTCGTCGACCGCTACACGCCGGCGCCGGTTGCGCGGGTGACCGCGCTCGTGGTGGTCGTGGCGTTGCTCGTCGTGCTCGTCAACGGTGCGCTGTACCGGGGAATTCTCGGAGCTGCGGAGGAGGCCTCCGCGATCGCGGACACCGGCACCGAGGAGGGGGTGGAGCAGCCGACCGCGCCGGAACGTTCCGGGTCGCCGGAATCCGCGGAGACGTGGGACACCCTCGGCAGGGAAGGACGCACGTTCGTCGCCGGCGGACCGTCGGCCGCGCAGATCGAGGCCGTGACGGGACGGCCCGCCCGGGAACCGATCCGCGTGTACGCGGGCCGGGTGTCGGCGGACACCATCGAAGGCATCGCCGAGCGGGTCGTCGCCGAGCTGAAGCGAACCGGCGGCTTCGACCGGAAGGCGCTCGCCGTCGTGACCACGACCGGTCGCGGCTGGGTCAACGGCAGCGTCGCCGACTCCTTCGAGTATCTCAACGGCGGGGACTCGGCGATCGCGGCGATGCAGTACTCGTATCTGCCGAGCCCGCTCGCGTTCATCGCCGACCGCGAGTCGCCGATGGAGGCCGGGCGGGCACTGTTCGAGGCCGTCTACGAGGTGTGGCTGAGTCTTCCGGAGGAGGCCCGGCCGAAGCTCGTGGTCTTCGGCGAGAGTCTCGGGTCGTACGGCGGGCAGTCCGCGTTCGCGTCCGGTTCCGACCTGGTCGCGCGGACCGACGGCGCGCTGTTCGTCGGCACCCCCAACTTCGCGCAGCCGTGGGGGCGGATCACCGAGCAGCGGGATCGGGGTTCGCTCGAACGTCTGCCGATCGTCGACGAGGGTCGCAACATTCGCTTCGCGGCGAGCCCGGGGGACGCGAATCTGCCTGAGCCGTGGGAACTTCCGCGGATCGTGTTCTGGCAGCACGGCAGTGATCCGATCACCTGGTGGTCGTTCGATCTGCTGCTGCACAAGCCCGACTGGCTGCGCGAACCCCTCGGGTCCGATGTGGATCCGGGGATGCGCTGGATGCCGTTCGTGACGTTCTGGCAGGTGACCCTGGACATGGTGTTCTCGGCCGAGGTGCCCGACGGCTACGGGCATTCCTACGGCCCGGAGGCCGCGGATCTGTGGGCGGAGATCCTCGACCCCGAGGGGTGGACGCAGGCCGACACCGAGGCGGTGCGCGCGGCGTTGAAGGGCTGACCTGCGAGTTCGTCGTGCGGTGAGCTGCTGGGGCTGGACCTTACGCAAGGGTAAGTTACGTGTTACAGTCCGTACCGCTTGTGCGATGGGGCACACGCAGCTGACTTTCGAATGCAGGACACAGAACATCTGGGGGAAGTATGGCGATCGGCAGGGTCGGACGCTGGTTCTCCGCGGCGGTGACCTCCGCCGCGGTGGTGGGGAGCGTGCTCGCGGCTCCCGCGGTCGCCAATGCCGAGGGCGACTTCTATGTACCGCCGAGCCCGCTGCCCGTCGGCAGCCCCGGCGACGTATTGCGCAGCGAGCCTTCGGATCTCGCGATCCGAGTCCCCACGACGAACGGCGTGTTCCCCGCCCAGGGCACCCGCCTGCTCTACCGCAGCCACGACGCCAACGGGGTTCCGAACGCGGTGGGCGGCACCTACCTCGAACCGTCCACCCCGTGGTCCGGTCCGGGTGAGCGACCGCTGGTCGTGCTCGCGCCCGGCACCCAGGGTCAGGGCGACCGCTGCGCGCCGTCGAAGGCCCTGAACTACCTGGTGGACTACAACCCGCCGCTGGATCTGTTCACCGAGTACGAACTGATTTCCATCAACGCGATGCTGCTGCAGGGCATCGCCGTGGTCGTCACCGACTACGACGGTCTGGGCACCCCGGGACACCACACCTACGTCAACCGCCTCGCCGAAGGCCACGCGGTGCTCGACGCGGCGCGCGCGGCGCAGCAACTGCCGGGCACGTCGATCCCCGACGACGGTCCGGTCGGCATCTTCGGTTACTCGCAGGGTGGCGGTGCTGCCGCGGCGGCCGCCGAACTCGCTCCGAGCTACGCCCCCGAGCTCGACCTGCAGGGCGTCTACGCGGGTGCTCCGCCGGCCGATCTCGCCGCAACCCTGGCCCAGATCGACGGCACCGCGCTGACCGGCGTCATCGGCTACACGATCAACGGCCTGCAGGACGCGTACCCGGAGATCTCCGACGAGATCGACGCCGAGATCAACGACTACGGCCGCGAGATGCTGGCCCAGGTCGCGAACGAGTGCGTCCCCGAGACGATCTTCCGCCACGGTTTCCAGCGCACCAGCGACTACACCCGGACCGGTGAACCGCTCTCCGTCGTCCTCGAGCGCCTGCCCAAGGCGCGGGCCATCGTCGACGAGCAGCGTATCGGCCGCCTGAAGCCGCAGGTCCCGGTGCTGCTGCAGCACGGCACCCAGGACGACGCCGTGCCCTTCGGTCAGGGCCGCCAGCTCGCACTGGACTGGTGTGCACAGGGCGCGACCGTCCAGTTCTCGCCGAACCCGACCCCGCCGATCCTGCCGGGCTTCGTCGTCAACCACCTGTCGCCGATGCTGATGGGCATGCCGGAGTCGGTCTCGTACCTGCTCGACCGTTTCAACGGCGCGCCGGCACCGTCGAACTGCGGCGGATTCTGACCTCCTGACGAACGGCCCGCACTCTCTTCGAGTGCGGGCCGTTCGCCGTTTCGGGGGGACTACTGGGTTCGATGCCGCGTCTCGGTGAAGTGGCGTGCCAGGTTCTCCTCGGTCGACGGTCCCGGCGCCCATGCCGCGATCCACGGCCCGGTGCCCTCGCTCGGATCGAGCACGCCGTGCTCGAGCCACGCGTAGCGGCCCTCGAGAATGCTGCTGGTCAGGCGCAGGTCGGGGTCGTCGGTGTTCGTCCACAACTCGTCGAAGAGTTTGTCGACGCGCAGCCGGGCCTGACGGCAGAACACGTCCGCCAGTTCGAAGGCGCCCGCCGAGTCCGGGTGGCCGTCGGCCCGCTGCCGTTCGGCCCTCACACACGACGCCGCCATCGCGAACAGTTCGGCGCCGATGTCGACGATCCGGCCGAGGAAGTTCTGCCGTTTCTCGAGACCGGCCTGCCACCGGGCCATTCCGTAGAACGTGGAGCGGGCGAGCTTGCGGGAATTGCGCTCGATGTACCGCAGATGGGGCGCGAGCTGCCCGAACTCGGAGAACGAGGTGGGCAACTGGCCCTTGCCCGCGACGAGCTTGGGCAGCCACTTCGCGTAGAAGCCGCTGGCCTTCGCCGCGGCCTTGGCCTTCTCCTCGAGATTCGCCTTCGGGTCGGCGAGCTCGCCCGCCGCCTTCAGATGTGCGTCCACCGCCTCGCGGGCGATGAGCAGCCGCATGATCTCGCTGGAGCCTTCGAAGATCCGGTTGATACGCAGGTCCCGCATCAGCTGCTCGGCCGGGACCGCCCGTTCACCCCGCGCTGCCAGCGACGCGGCCGTCTCGTAGCCGCGACCACCGCGGATCTGGACGAGTTCGTCGGCGATCCGGCAGGCGATCTCGCTGGACCACAGCTTCGCCAGAGCCGCCTCGATCCGGATGTCGTTGCGGTTCTCGTCGCACATCTGACCGGACAGCTCGACCATGGACTCGAGCGCGTAGGTGGAGGCGGCGATGTAGGAGATCTTCGCGGCGACCGCGGCGTGATCGCCGACCGGCCGGCCCCACTGAACCCGGGTCGCGGACCATTCGCGGGCGATCTTCAGCGACCACTTGCCGGCCCCCGCGCACATCGCGGGGATCGCGAGGCGTCCCGCGTTCAGCGTGGTCAGGGCGATCTTCAGGCCGTCGCCTTCGCGGCCGATCAGGTTCTCCTTCGGAACCCGCACCCGGTGCATGCGGGTCACCCCGTTCTCGATACCCCGCAGTCCCATGAACGAGTTACGGCGTTCGACGGTGATGCCCGGCGAGTCCGCTTCGACGACGAACGCGGAGATGCCGCCGCGATGACCCTCGCTGCGCGGCACCCGGGCCATCACGACGAGCAGTTCGGCGACGACGCCGTTGGTGGTCCACAGTTTCACGCCGTCGAGTTCGTACGCGGAGCCGTCCTCGACCGGGGTCGCGGTCGACGCGAGCCGGGCGGGGTCCGAGCCCACGTCCGGTTCGGTGAGCAGGAACGCCGAGATCGCGCCGCGCGCGCAGCGCGGCAGGAACGCCCGCTTCTGTTCTGGGGTACCGGCCAGTTTCAGCGGTTCCGGAACGCCGATCGACTGGTGCGCCGACAGCAGCGCCCCGAGGCTGGGGTGCACGGACGCGATCAGCATCAGGGCACGGTTGTAGGCCACCTGCGACAGTCCGAGCCCGCCGTACTCCGGCGAGATCTTCATGCCGAAGCAGCCCAGTTCGGTCAGCCCGGCGACGTACTCGTCGGGGATTCGCGCATCGCGTTCGATGCGGGCGCCGTCCATCTCGAGGCAGAACCGGCGCAGTTTCGCCAGGAATTCCTCGGTGCGGGCGTCCTCGTCGGGTGTGGGACGGGGAAACGGGTGGACGAGGTCGAGGGTGAGTCGGCCGAGGAACAGTTCCTTGGCGAACGAGGGTTTCTCCCACCCGGATTCGCGGGCCTCCTCGGCCACCGCCCGGGCTTGTTCTTCACTGATCTGGATGGGTTCTGACATCGCGGGCCTCCACGATCGGGTTCCTACTGGCCAGTATCCACGTCGATGTGAGGTAAAACACACGATCCGGAATATCGGTACCGACCGGTAACCCGAGGTCGTTGTGGCATGTGAACGGAATCACGTCCACTGGGTGGATGTGAGCCTGCCGGGCGGCCGGGGGGTCCGTACTCTTGATCATGTCGACGTTGACACCCCCGACCGTCCCCCTTCCCCCGGTGATCCCGGGTCGCCGACGGAGGCGTCACATGGAAATCCTTGCCGCAGTACCGATCCTGTTCGTGCTCCTCGCAGTGGTCTACGCCCTGTCCTGCTACATCGTCGACCGTCAGATCCGCGTCGCCGCCCGCGAGATCGACCGGCAGGCAGCAAACGACGACCCGGCCACCTGTACCACCGGGTGACCGGGCCGTCGTTCCGAACTCGAAGTCAGTCGGTGCCCTCAGCCGCCGTGCCCTCCGACACCGGCCGAGCCTGATCGACGCGCGGCGGCTCCGGCGCCACCGGGGGATGCTCGTAACGCCGCGCCCGGAAGAACACGACACCGCCGGCCACGACCGCACCGACGGCGCCGGCCACGATCAAAGCCTTGCGACCGCGGCCGGGGCGGGTGCCGTCGGAGTGGGATGCCAACGCCACCACCCCGGCAGGAGAAGTACGACGCGCGCGGCTCAGCACCGTCTTCGCGGCGTCCGCCGACCTGCGGGCCACGAGCAGGCCCGCACTCAGGGAACCGTGCGCGAGCGCGAGCGCACCCTGACCCACCACCTGCAGTGCACCACCGATGCTGGTCGATTCCTTCAGTGGATTCACGAGCAGGGGATTCGCGAGCAGTGGATTCGCGAGCAGGGGATTCGCGAGCAGCGGATGTGCGAGCGCGGTATCGGATCCACCATGGCTTCCGGACTCTTTCGAACGCGTCATCGTTCCACTGTGACACAAGGTGCGACACAAGTTGCGTCGGCACAACGTGCCCCGACATGGGCGCGGCGCGCACTTCGGGCACTCCTCCCGCACGAGATGTCCGGATGGCACGATGGAGAGGTGACTTCACCTCTTCAGACCGCCACCGCCACGCTGCACACCAACCGCGGCGACATCGTGATCTCGCTGTTCGGCAATCACGCTCCCAAGACCGTCGAGAACTTTGTCGGCCTGGCGCAGGGCACCAAGGAATACAAGACGCAGAACGCCAAGGGCGAGACCAGTGGTCCGTTCTACGACGGCGCGGTCTTCCACCGTGTCATCGACGGCTTCATGATCCAGGGCGGCGACCCGACCGGCACCGGCCGCGGCGGCCCGGGCTACCAGTTCGGCGACGAGTTCCACCCCGAGCTGCAGTTCGACCGTCCGTACCTGCTCGCCATGGCGAACGCCGGCCCGGGCACCAACGGCTCCCAGTTCTTCATCACCGTCGACCGCACGCCGCACCTCAACCGTCGCCACACCATCTTCGGTGAGGTCGTCGACGAGGCGTCGCGCAAGGTCGTCGACGCGATCGCGACGACCGCGACCGACCGGGCCGACCGCCCGGTCGACGCCGTCGTCATCGAAAGCATCACCATCGCCTGAGAAGGAACTCCATGACGAACCCCGGCTGGGGCCCGGCGGCCGAAGGGGGCGGCCGTCCGCCCCAGCCGCGGTGCGTTCGCCATCCCGACCGTCCCACCCTGCTCGCCTGCACCCGCTGCGGCCGACCTGCCTGCCCCGACTGCCTGCGCGACGCGTCGGTCGGACAACAGTGCGTGGACTGCGTCGCCGCAGCCCGTAGCGCCACCCCGCAGGCCCGCACCGTCGCCGGTGCCCCCGTGCGCAGCGGCCATCCGACACCGCTGGTCACCTACATCCTCATCGGACTGAACGTCCTGATCTTCGCGATCACGGCCGCGCAGTCGTCGAGCGTGATGAACAACCAGCTGCGATCCGGCCTGTTCCGCGACCTCGCGTTGTGGCCGCCGATGATCGCGGGCAACGACGAATATCTGCGCCTGCTCGGCAGCGGTTTCCTGCACTTCGGTCCGATCCACCTCGCGGTCAACATGTTCGCCCTGTGGGTGATCGGCCGCGACACCGAGATCGTGCTCGGTCGCTCCCGCTACATCGCCGTGTACCTGCTGTCGCTGCTCGGCGGCTCCGCGGCGGTCGTGCTGATGCAGACCGACGCGGTCACCGCCGGCGCGTCCGGCGCCGTGTTCGGGCTCATGGGTGCGCAGGCCGTCATCCTGCTGCGTTTGCGGCGCAGCCCCGCACCGGTGCTGTCCGTCGTCGCCCTCAACGTGTTCATCAGCATCACCATCCCCGGCATCTCGCTGTGGGGACATCTCGGCGGCCTGGTGATCGGTGCCGCGGCGACCGCGGCGTTCCTCTACGGCCCGCAGGCTCTCGGCGCCGGAACCGACCGCGATCGCGTGGTCCGTACCGGCTGGATCGCGCTCGCCGCGGTCACCGTCGCGGTCGTGCTGGTCATCGTGCTCGGGGTGCTGCGGCTGCGGTCTCAGCTGGGTATTTGATCAGCTGAGACTCTGATCAGCTCGGGCTCTGATCGGGTGCCAGGTCGCGCAGCACGAGCGCGTCGTACACGTCCCGCGGGTCGGCTCCGAGATCCCAGCGGCCGAAGATCATGAGGCGTTCGGTGCCGTCGGGGTCGCGGGCGTCGATCTCGAGCATCGGCACCCGCCGGCCGAACCGCGGATACTGGACGATCCGCACCCGGGTCAGCGACTCGCGGGGAAACACGCGGCGCCCGGTCAGCCGTGTGCAGGCCAGACCGGAACCGTCCTCGGTCACCGCGAGCCGCGGCCGCTGCCGGGCGGCGAGTGCGGCGGTCGCCAGGACGAGCAGCGCGGCCGCCCCCGCGAGGAAACGCCCCGCCGGGTCGGCCGTGAAGAGCGCGGCCGACGCGAGCACCCCGCCGCCGACGACGAGTGCGGCGATCGCGACGGGCGGTGTCGACCACTGCAGATCGCTCACCGAGAGACCCCCGCATGCACGGATGCACTGCTAGTGCACAGGTTTCTCCACAGGTGGGGATGAATCACAGTTGTGTAATCTCAGCGCCACTTCATGGTCATGATCAGCCCAACGACCATGAGACCGAATCCGATGAGGAAGTTGTACGCGCCCAGATCGTTCATCCACGAGATCTGCTCGGCGGCCAGGTAGTAGACGACCAGCCACAGCAGGCCCAGGATCATCAGCCCCAGCATCACCGCGACGTACACGGTGCTGGACGGCCCGGCCTTGACCTTGACGGGAGTGCGGCTCACCGACTTGAGCGGCTGATCGCTCTTCTTCCGGACCTTCGACTTGGGCATGATGTCCTCGCTCGTGCGGAACCGCCCGCGTGGCGGGCAGAGTAGGTTGGGCAGCTACGTTTCCAGTACACGCTAACGCAGACCGGCGAGGGGAGGCTCGGGTGCCCGACGGGCGGATACGCACGCTGGCCTGGGGTTCCGCGGTCCTGGCCGTGTCCCTGGTCGCCGGATTGCTGCTCGGCACCACCCGCGGCGTCTCCGACGGCGACGAACTGCGCGCCTCCGACTCCACCCGACTGTCCGATCTCGTCCGGGCCGCGCAGCTACAGGTCGACGAACTCGGCGAACTGCGTGACGACCTCGCCGACCGCGTCGCCGCCCTGCAGAACCAGGCCGCGGCCACCGACGGCGACGTCGCGGACGTGCTGGCCGAGGCGGACGCCCTCGCGGATCCGGCAGGACTGACCGCCCGCCGGGGGCCGGGAATCACCGTCACCCTCACCGACGCGCCGCGCGGACCCGACGGCCGCTATCCGACCGACGCCGCACCCGACGACCTGGTGGTCCACCAGCAGGACGTGCAGAGCGTGCTCAACGCCCTGTGGGCGGGCGGCGCCGAGGCGATCGCGATGCAGGACCAGCGGATCGTCGCGACGTCGGCGCCGCGCTGCATCGGCAACACGCTGCTGCTGCACGGTCGCACTTATTCGCCGCCGTACGTGATCACCGCGCTCGGCGACCGCGCGCGGCTCGAGGCGGCCCTCGCCGCGGAACCGGGCATCAACGTGTACAAGCAGTACGCGGCGCGGTTCGGGCTGGGGTACACGCAGCACGCGTCGGACGATCTGACCGTCCCGGCCTACACCGGCAGCGCGACCGTTCGCTGACCGATCGGTACGCTTCCTCCCATGCGCATTCTCGTGGTCGACAACTACGACAGCTTCGTGTTCAACCTGGTCCAGTATCTGGGGCAGCTCGGAACGCGAGCGGATGTCTGGCGCAACGACGACGAACGCCTCACCGCGCCCGGCGCCCTCACGGCCGTCGCGAAGGACTACGACGGCATCCTGCTGAGCCCCGGCCCGGGCACCCCGGAACGGGCGGGAGCGAGCATCGACCTCGTGAAGGCGTGCGCGGACACCGAAACGCCGCTGCTCGGCGTGTGCCTGGGTCACCAGTCCATCGGGGTCGCGTTCGGCGCGACCGTCGACCGGGCCCCCGAACTGCTGCACGGCAAGACCAGCCTGGTGCACCACAACGGCACCGGTGTCCTCGCGGGCCTGCCCGATCCGTTCACCGCGACCCGCTACCACTCGCTGACGGTGCTGCCGGAGACGATGCCGGCCGAGCTGGAACCGACCGGGCACACCGAATCCGGTGTGGTGATGGCGTTGCGGCACACCCGGCTGCCGATCCACGGTGTCCAGTTCCACCCGGAGTCGGTGCTCACGCAGGGCGGTCACCGGATGCTCGCCAACTGGCTGGCGGTATGCGGACAGGCCCCGGAAGCGGGGCTCGTCGCGCAGCTCGAGGCCGAAATGGCCCGTGCTCTCGACGGTGGAGCGGCCTGACCGGACGGAACCGTCCCGGAACGAACGAAGGGGCTCGGGCATCACGCCCGAGCCCCTGCTCGTTCAAAGCTCCTACCGGACAGCGCTACCGGATTCCCAGTGCCCCGACCCCGACCGTGATGGTCTCGGTCTTGGAGATCTCCGAGCCCGGAGGCTGCTGCTGCGTGATGACCATGCCGACCAGTTCCGGGGCGAGCGTCGCCTCGCGGGTCTGCTGCAGCTGCGAGGCCGATCCCGTCCAGCCTGCGGCCCGCAGCGCGGCCAGCGCCTCGGACACCGACCGGTTCGTGATCACCGGCATCTCGACGCGGTCACCGTTGGACACCTGGATCGTGATGGTCTGGCCCTTCGTGGCGTTGGCGCCGCCCGCCGGGCTGGTCGAGACGACGGTGCCCTCGGTCTGACCGGACTCGACCTGCTCCACCACGACGGTGAAGCCGGCGCTCTCGATGTTCTCCCGCGCGACGTCGAGGGTCTGGCCGGCCACGTTCGGGACCCGGACCTGCTCCGGCCCGGAACCCAGGGTGACGGTGACGGCGCTGTCGCGGTCGACGCTGCTGCCGGACGACGGTTCCTGCTTGACGATCGTGTCTACCTGCGCCTCCGTGGAGGGTGCCTTCAGCACGTTCGTGTCGAGCCGGAGCCCGACCTCGGAGAGTGCCTCCGCGGCCTCCTGCCGGCTCATCCCGCTCAGTCTCGGGACCTCGACCTGCTCGGGCCCGCTGGACACCTCCAGCGTCACCGTCGAGTTCTCCTCGACCTGGGAGCCGGCGACCGGGCGGGTGTTGATGACGTTGCCGGTCGCGACCACCGCGTCCGGTTTCGGCTGTACGGTCACGCGGAAACCCGCGTCCTGGAGCTGGGCCTCGGCGACCTGCTGCGCGAGATTCCGCACGTCGGGCACGGCGACCTGCGCCGCGGACGATCCGGGTCCCAGCGTCCACAGGAACAACCCGACGATGCCGACGATGACCGCCGCGGCCAGACCCAGCAGGATGCGTTTGGCGACCGCGCCGCCGCCACCGGAACCACCCGACGAAGCCGCCCCGGCCGGGGCCGCGCTGTCCCGGTAGTTCGAGCCGGTGTCGACGGCACCGAGGAATGTGGTGCGCTCGTCGTCGGTCATCACCATCGGTGCGCTGGGGCGCTGCCCGCTGAGCACCCGGATCAGGTCGCTGCGCATCTCGGCGGCGCTCTGGTACCGGTTGGCGGGGTTCTTCGCCATCGCCTTGAGGATCACCGAATCCAGTTCCGGCGGCACCGCGGCGTTCACCGACGACGGCAGCGGCGGATCCTCCCGCACGTGCTGGTAGGCCACCGCGACCGGTGAATCACCCTTGAAGGGAGGTTCGCCGGTGAGGATCTCGAAGAGCACGCAGCCCACCGAGTACACGTCGGAGCGGGCGTCGACCTGCTCGCCCCGCGCCTGTTCGGGCGACAGGTACTGGGCGGTGCCGATCACCGCGGCCGTCTGCGTCATCGGGCTCGCCGCGTCCGAGATGGCGCGGGCGATGCCGAAGTCCATGACCTTCACGGCGCCGGCCTTGTTGATCATGACGTTCGCGGGCTTGACGTCGCGGTGCACGATCATGTTGCGGTGGCTGAAGTCCAGGGCCGCGCAGACGTCGGCGATGATCTCCATCGCCCGCTTCGGCGCCATCGGACCCGTGCCCCGCACGATGTCGCGCAGCGTCTCGCCCTCGACGTACTCCATGACGATGTACGGCAGCGGCCCGGTCTCGGTCTCGGCTTCACCGGTGTCGTAGACGGCGACGATCGCCGGGTGGTTCAGGGCCGCCGCGTTCTGCGCTTCCCGGCGGAACCGCAGGTAGAACGTGGGGTCGCGGGCGAGATCGGCGCGCAGGACCTTGATCGCCACGTCGCGACCGAGCCGGAGATCGCGAGCCAGGTGAACCTCGGACATGCCACCGAAGCCGAGGATCTCACCCAGCTCGTAGCGGGAGGAGAGCTTACGCGGTGTGGTCATCACGTTCCTGTTTCCGGCTCGGTGTTCGAATTCGTATTGTCGTCGGCCCCGGGTTCGACTTCCCCGCCACCGTCCTCACCCCCGGTACCGCCTCCGCCGACCGGTTCGGTCGTGGTGGTGGTCGTGG
>Ga0182742_1002291_pt1 | contig 21598 bp, 20 predicted proteins | sample eDN5th37CBELigMG_FD_128880 | JGI IMG/M metagenome (GOLD analysis project Ga0182742, IMG submission 128880) | Enriched Miracle-Growth compost microbial communities from Emeryville, California, USA - eDNA 5th pass 37_C BE-Lig MG (version 2)... ... | reverse complement strand
TCAATTAATTAACAGCATAAAAGAAAAGCGCGTCTATGTGAATGTTATCTCAAAGTCTGGTTCTACCATGGAACCAGCTCTTGCTTTCCGTGTACTACGTCAGTATATGGAAGAGCGATATGGGGACGAAGCAGTTCAACGCATCATTGTCACAACTGATCCGGACAAAGGATTATTAAATCATATGGCAGAAAAACACAACTATCGAACATTTGATATCCCTTCAAATATCGGTGGACGATATTCTGTTTTGACTCCTGTTGGTTTACTTCCTATAGCGGTAGCAGGTGTTGATATTGTTGAGTTAATGCAAGGTGCTAAACATGCAGCTCTTGATTTAAAAGAAGAATCTATTGAGAAAAATGAAGCGTATCGCTACGCTGCAATACGTCACGAACTATATAACCAAGGGTACAAAGTAGAAATGCTCGCTTCATTCGAACCAGGTCTTGCCAATTTCCATGAATGGTGGAAGCAATTGTTTGGAGAAAGTGAAGGGAAAGAACAAAAAGGCCTCCTTCCAGTTGCCGCAAACTTCACAACAGATTTACATTCCATCGGGCAGTTTATTCAAGAAGGTAGTCCAATCCTATTTGAAACATTAATACATTTTGAAAATATTTTAGAAGATTACCTTGTTCCATCTGACGTTAGAAATGAAGATCTACTAAACTATTTAAATAATCGTAGTTTTAATGAAATTAACTCCATTTCAAAACAAGGAACAGGCATTGCACATGTAGAGGGTGGAGTTCCTGTAGTTCAATTGACGTTAAAACAGCTCGATGCTTATCACATGGGTTATTTAATTTATTTTTATATGAAGGCTTGTGCAATGAGTTGTTATTTAATAAAAGTAAATCCATTTGATCAGCCTGGGGTGGAAGCTTACAAGAAAAAAACAAAAGATTTACTAAGTACGATTAAAGTATCTAAAGGAGTAACTATTTAATTCGATTTAATAGCATTTTCATGACTCAATTATTCAAGAGAATTGAGTCATGAGATTAATTTTCAAAAAAATGTTTTAGTGGCTTAGTACTTTATTAGAATAAAAAAACAGATTCTTGTTGGGTACTAACCTACTAAATAATAAACACGTTTGAGGTGTATGTTGTGTATTTAAAAATTAAAAGATTACTAGATATCATTCTATCTTTAATAGGACTTATTTTGTTATCTCCAGTTTTTTTACTATTAATTGTAGTGATTAAGCTTGAGTCTAAAGGACCGGTGTTATTTAAACAAAAACGTGTCGGAATCAATAAGACACATTTCAATATATTAAAGTTCAGAACTATGAAAATTGATACGCCTAAGGACACTCCCACACACTTACTAATGAATCCAGAACAATATATTACAAGAGTAGGTAAATTATTAAGAAAAACTTCACTTGATGAGTTACCGCAGATTTGGAATATCTTTGTAGGGGAAATGAGTATTATTGGTCCTCGTCCTGCATTGTGGAATCAGTATGATTTAATTGCTGAACGTGATAAATACAGTGCTAATGATATACGTCCAGGATTAACTGGTTGGGCTCAGATTAATGGAAGAGACGAGTTACCAATAGAAATTAAAGCAAAATTAGATGGAGAATATATAAATAAAATTAGTCTAATGATGGATATTAAATGTTTTTTCTTGACCATAGTTAGTGTTTTAAAAAAGGACGGGGTAGTTGAAGGTGGGCCTAGAGTAAAACATTAAACTTAAGAACAAATGTAGAAGCGCACGTAGGAAGCTAATTAATAGAGGTGAAAGATAATTGTTACTAGTTACTGGTATTACTGGACATAGTGGAAAGTACTTTTTGCAAGAACTGATAGATCATAAATATGAAGGTGCAATTAGGTGTATTGTAAGAGAAAATTCTGACACCTCATTGATTGATAATTCCGGTTTAAATATAGAAAAAGTATATGGAAATTTAGAAGATGAAGAGTTTATGAATCTAGCAATGGATGGTATTAATACAGTTGTACACATAGCATCTATTTTTTACTCAGTTACTGTAATGAAAGCAGCTATTAAAAACAATGTGAAAAGATCTATTCTTGTTCATACTACAGGCATTTATTCTAAGTATAAAAGTGCGTCAGAAGAATACAAAAATATAGAAAAAGAAATTCATGAACTGATTAATGAGAATCGCTCAAAGATATGTCTTACTATTTTAAGACCAACTATGATATATGGCTATATTAATGATAGAAATATGATTGTTTTTATCAAGATGGTTGATAAGTTAAGAATATTCCCTATCATAGACCATGGTAAAAATTTACTTCAACCTGTTAATGGTAGAGATTTGGGTAAAGCATATTTTAAAGTATTGATGAATTCAAATATACCTTCGGGTGATTATATATTATCAGGTGAAAAGCCAGTTACTATGAAGGAATTATTTAGTTTTATAAGCCAACTTTTAGGTAAGAAAACAGTTTTTATAAATGTTCCTTTAAGTTTAGGAGTGTTTCTAGCCAAGATTCTTAAAGTTTGTTCTTTAGGTAAAGTTGATTATATAGAAAAGGTTCAACGAATGGGGGAAGATAGAAGTTACTCTCATGAACTTGCTATTAAGGATTTTGGATATGAACCAATGGCGCTCACTGAAGGGTTGAAAATTGAAGTTGAAGAATACAAAAAAATGGTTCTTTAAAAGTATGGGGGCTTATAGTTAATGAAAATTTTAGTTGTCTGCCAATATTACTATCCGGAACCTTTTCGCATTACTGATGTTTGTGAATCATTAGTCCATATGGGACATGATGTAACAGTATTAACTGGTTTACCAAATTATCCTGAGGGACATATCCTTGATGGGTACCGAAATGGTAAAAAAAGAGCTGAAGTGTTAAATGGCGTTAAAATTTATAGATGTTTTGAATTAGGTCGTGGGAACAATAGTTTAAAACTTTTTCTAAACTATCTCAGTTTTGCTGTTTCTGGATCATTGAAAGCATTTTTCATAAAAGATAAATTTGATGTAGTATTTGTTAATCAACTTTCACCTGTAATGATGGGAATTCCAGCGATGATTTATAGGAAAAAAAACAAGAAAAAAATATTACTTTATTGCCTTGACCTATGGCCAGATAGTTTAGTTGCTGGAGGAATCAAAGAAGGTTCAATAATTTATAATATTTTTAAGATTATATCCAAGTGGATTTATAACTCTGCTGATTCCATAGCAGTTACTTCGAGTATGTTTATAGATTACTTTAATAATAAATTTGGTATAAATAAGCAGAAGATTTTCCATTTACCACAATATGCTGAGGATATATTTACTGAAAGCGTTGAAGTAGAAAAAGATGATAAAAATAATTTTGTATTTGCTGGAAATATTGGAGAAATGCAAAGTATAGAAACAATTGTGAAAGCAGCTAATGAACTGCGTAATCAATCTAATATTATTTTTCACATTGTTGGTGATGGTTCTAAGCTAGAAGATTGTAAGATCCTTGCCAAAGAATTGGAACTAGATAATATCATATATTATGGAAGAAAACCAGTTAGTGAAATGCCATATTTTTATGGGTTAGCAGACGCAATGTTACTAACATTAAAAAATAATAAAACAATTTCGTACACTTTACCTGGCAAAATCCAATCGTACATGGCAGCAGGTAAACCAATAATTGCAGCAATAAATGGTGAAGCCAATAGGGTAATTAAAGAAGCTGATTGTGGATTATGCTGTGAAGCTGAAAATCATATAGAACTTGCAACAATAATAAAGCAGTTTTGTGAAAGTAATCGTAAGAAAATAATGGCTCAAAACTCAAATAATTATTATTTAAAAAATTATAGTAAAGAACAATTTATGAAGGTGTTAGAATACACACTTATTAATATGGAGGAATAAGAATGTTTAAAAATAAAACATTATTAATTACTGGTGGAACTGGATCATTTGGTAATGCAGTTATGGAAAGATTTCTAGATACCGATATAAAAGAAGTTCGTATTTTTTCAAGAGATGAAAAAAAACAAGATGATATGAGAAAACATTATAAAAATGATAAATTAAAATTTTATTTAGGAGATGTTAGGGATTTAGCTAGTGTAAAAAATGCTATGCACGGTGTAGATTATATCTTTCACGCTGCAGCTTTAAAACAGGTACCATCATGTGAATTCTTCCCACTAGAAGCTGTAAAAACAAATATTTTAGGTACTGATAATGTTTTAACTGCTGCCATCGAATATGGTGTTAAAAAAGTAATATGTCTCTCAACAGATAAAGCTGCATACCCAATTAATGCAATGGGAATATCAAAAGCAATGATGGAAAAAGTCTTCGTAGCAAAGTCAAAAACAGTCGACCCAGAAAGAACGTTAATATGTGGCACTAGATATGGTAATGTTATGGCTTCGCGTGGATCAGTAATTCCTTTATTTATTGATCAAATAAAAAATGGACAACCTTTAACGATTACAGATCCAAATATGACAAGGTTCTTAATGAGTTTAGAAGAAGCTGTTGAGTTAGTAGTGTTTGCATTCCAAAATGCAGAAGCAGGAGATATTATGGTTCAGAAGTCTCCATCAAGTACAATTGGGGACTTAGCGCAAGCTGTAAAGGAATTATTTGATGTAGATAATGAAATTAAGATTATTGGTACTCGTCATGGAGAGAAACGTTACGAAACGTTACTAACGAAAGAAGAATACGTAGTAGCAGAAGATTTAGGTGGGTTCTTCAGAGTACCAGCTGATAATAGAGATCTAAATTACGATAAATATTTTGATGAAGGTAATGAAAAATTAACAACAATTGCAGAATACAACTCTGATAATACACACATTTTAACTGTTGAAGAAATAAAAGGAAAATTACTTGAATTAGATTATGTAAGAAAAGAACTTGAGGAATGGCATAAAAAAACTTACGTATTTAATTAAGGGAGAATTGAATAATGAATATTCTTGTTACTGGTGCTAAAGGATTTGTTGGAAAAAATCTTGTGGCAGAACTTCACAATAATGGTTTTGATAATATATTTGAATATACACGAGAAAGTGATTTGTCATTACTTGATCAATATACAAAGGAATGTGATTTTGTTTTTCACTTGGCAGGGGTAAACAGACCTCAACACGAAAATGAATTTATGCAAGGGAATTATGAATTTACATCTATGTTACTTAGTCTATTAAAAAAACATGGTAATAAAGCACCTGTTCTGATCACTTCTTCTATACAAGCGGAAAAGGATAATCCTTATGGTAAAAGTAAAAAAGCAGGAGAAGATTTATTATTCAACTATGGTGAAGAAAATAATATCCCTGTTTATGTTTACAGACTGCCGAACTTATTCGGGAAATGGAGTAAGCCAAATTACAATACAGTAGTGGCTACATTTTGTCATAATATAGCAAGAGGTTTAGATATTCAATTAAGTGATCCAGAGGTGACTCTCAATCTTGCTTATATAGATGATGTACTTTTTGAGTTCTTAAAAGCTATGAAAGGCAACCCTACGTTGGAAGGTAAATATTGTGTTATTCCTACTACACACAATATTAAACTTGATGAATTGGCTAATTTAATCAAAAGTTTTAAAGATAGCAGAGTTAACCTAAATGTACCGGATATGGAAGATTCACTTTCTAAAAAGCTTTATAGTACCTATTTAAGCTTTTTACCTGAGGACGAATTTTCATATAATCTAAAAATGAATGTAGATCATAGAGGTTCATTCACCGAATTTATTCGTACTCCTGAGCGTGGGCAAGTCTCAATAAATGTATCAAAACCAGGAATAACGAAAGGAAACCATTGGCATCATACAAAAAACGAAAAGTTCTTAGTAGTAAGTGGTGAAGGTCTTATTAGATTTAGAAAAATAGATTCAGACGAAATTACTGAATATAGAGTTAATGGAGAAAAACTTGAAGTGGTTGATATTCCTACTGGGTATACGCATTCAATCGTCAATGTAGGGGAGACAGACCTAGTTACAGTAATGTGGGCAAACGAATGTTTTGACCCAGAAAAGCCAGATACTTACTTTGTGGAGGTTTAATAAGTGAAAAAGCTAAAAGTAATGACTGTTGTTGGAACAAGACCAGAAATAATCCGATTATCGGCAGTAATAAATAAATTAGAAGAATCAGAAGCAATTGAACACATACTTGTTCATACAGGACAAAATTATGATTATGAACTTAACGAAGTTTTTTTTAAAGATTTTAATTTAAAGAAACCAGATTATTTTTTAAATGCTGCAACTGGAACTGCAATTGAAACAGTAGGTAATATATTAATAAAAATTGACAATATTTTAGATACAGTTCAACCGGATGCATTTTTAGTACTTGGCGATACGAATAGTTGTCTTTGTGCAATTGCTGCAAAAAGAAGACATATACCGATATTCCATATGGAAGCAGGGAATAGATGTTTTGACCAAAGAGTACCGGAAGAAACTAATAGAAAGATTGTAGATCATACAGCAGATATTAATTTGACTTACAGTGATATTGCAAGAGAATATCTTATAAGAGAAGGATTTGCTTCCGATCGTATTATTAAGACCGGGAGTCCTATGTTTGAGGTCTTAATGTCTAGAAAAAATGATATTGAAGCATCAGATGTACTTGAAAGACTAGGACTAGAAGAAGGGAAATACTTCGTTGTATCTGCTCATAGGGAAGAAAATATTAACTCTGAAGTGAACTTCTTAAACTTAGTAGATAGCTTAAATGCTATTGCTGAAAAGTATAATATGCCTGTTATTGTTACTACGCATCCAAGAACTAGAAAAATGATTGATGCTAAAGGGATTGAATTTAATCAAATGGTAAGAACATTAAAACCACTAGGGTTTAATGATTATAATAAGCTACAAATTAAGGCTAAAACTGTTTTAAGTGATAGCGGGACAATTAGTGAAGAATCTTCTATTCTTGGATTTAGAGCACTAAACATTAGAGAAGCTCACGAAAGACCTGAAGCAATGGAAGAGGCATCAGTAATGATGGTTGGGCTTGCAAAAGAGCGTATCTTACAAGGCCTCGAGATATTGGAAACTCAAGATAAAGATACTTTAAGACTTGTTGGGGATTATAGTATACCTAATGTGTCTGATAAAGTCCTAAGAATAGTATTATCTTATACTGACTATATTAATAGGGTTGTTTGGAGGAAGTAGAATTGTATGATAACTTGGATATTCTATTTATAGGTGGGCTATTCCCAAAAGAAATGGAAAAAGAAATATTACAAAACTCAATTGGTAATGTCCAAAATGCGGCTAATAATTTGCAATGGGGTATTGTAGATGGTTTAGATGCAAACCTAACTAAGAAAGTAAAGATATTGAATTCACTCTATATCGGTTCCTTTCCTAAACGATATAAGAAAATGTATATTAAAACTAATGAATTTTCCCACACCATTAATAATTATCCGGAAGATGTGAATGTTGGGTTTTTGAATATAATTGGAGTAAAGCATATAAGTAGATATTTTTCATTAAAACCTTATGTTAAAAGTTGGGCATTAACAAATAACGGTATGAAAAAGGTTGTTATTGCTTATGCTATGACATCAACGTTTACACGCATTTTAAGATATATTAAATCTTTAAATAGTGAAATAAAAACCTGTCTAATTGTTCCAGATTTACCGCAGTATATGAATTTAACGAATAAAAGTAAGGTTTACGATGTCTTAAAGAAAATTGAGATAAAAAGTATGGATTTAGATGCGAAGTATATTGACAGTTATGTTCTTTTAACAGAATATATGTGTCAAGCATTAAATATAAGTTCTCCATCTGTTGTAGTAGAAGGAATTTCTACTAATCTATTCGAAAAAATCTCCCCTATTCCTGCTGAAGAAGAAATAAAAACAGTTCTATATAGTGGTGGATTAATTGAAAAATATGGAATACTTGATTTAGTATCTGCATTTAAAAAGTTAAAGGGAGATAATTATAGATTAATAATATGTGGTTCAGGTGAAGCTGAAGATATTATTGTAAAAGAGAGTCAATCAGACAAGAGAATTATCTTTAAAGGGTTACTGAAAAGAGAGGAAGTACTTCAGCTTCAAAAGTCTTCAACAGTCTTAATAAACCCTAGACCCAACAATGAAGAATATACTAAGTATAGTTTTCCTTCTAAAATCATGGAATATATGTCATCAGGAAGACCAGTAATTGCGTATAAGTTGGATGGAATTCCAGAAGAGTATTTTGACTATTTTTATCCCGTTACGGAATCTAAAGATGGACTTTATAACACCATAAGGGAAGTGTTATCAAAAGATAAGATTGAATTAAATAATAAAGGAAATCTAGCACAAGAATTTGTATTGACTCAAAAAAATAGTACAAAGCAAGGAGAAAAAATATTAAAAATGGTACTTGGGTTATAGATTATTTGCTTGAACCTCGTAATCCAGGATAGAAATACCAAACCCTTCTGAATTGCTTATTTAACACACATGTCTATCTTATAAAAAAACGGAAGGTGAGGGGAACTGTGGAACAGCTAGAAGTAGAAAAAAAAGGTCTTGATTGGATTTGGCTAGTTATTGTATTTCTGTTTTCAATTAACCTTTTTGAAAAAGGGCATTTATTATTACTTCTTTTATTATTAGTAGGGCTAATAGTAATAAATTATAAAGAATCCAAATTTAAAATTACAATTGATCAATTGCTAATATTTCTGTTTTCAATTAGTTATTTTGTTATTTTGTCAATGCATCGATCACCTGGAACGGGTGCGATGCTTATTTATCTTATTGGTCCAATAACGTGTTATTTTATTGGATACTTTATTATTAAAGTCGACAGTAAATTTATCGTAAAAACAATGCTTTCTATTACTTTAGGGTTGTTTTTATATGGTTTATTAAATATGATTAATTATTTTCAAATATATGGTTTTAACCCTAATCTTACTGGTTTAAGAGTAGTACCTAATATTTGGACTGGGGGAGTTCTTACAGCTACTTTGCAAGGTACCTATTTTGCATTAGTATCGAGTCTTTTGTTTTATAGTTACATTTTATTGAAAAAAGGGAAATACATTCTGTTACCAATTATAATCATAGGCTGTACAATTTTCTCTATTATCTCTTCTTTTATATTAGGAAACAGGACTTTAATTGTGATTGTAATGGTTAGTTTTGTGATTAGTTTTCTAGTATATAGTTTCTTAGAAAGAAAAAATAAAAAAGAATTTTTTAAGGTTCTTCTTTATTTTTCAGGACTATTATCATTAATTTTCATCTTTTTCATTAGTAATTCCTTTGGACTCAAAGACTTTGTATTACATTCTACGTGGTATTCAAGAACCGAAACAGCTTCGATGTTGGATGATGCTAGAATAAAATTTTATAAAATAGCATTAAGTCAGATGTTTGATTTTCCTTTCGGTGGATACAATATGAGCTTCACGTATGCGCATAATTTATTGTTGGACGTATTAAATGCAACAGGTTTAATTCCATTCTTTTTTCTTCTGTTGTACACATTGAATTCTATAAAAGGTGTAGTTAATATAATAATCTATAAATCTATTGATTTACAATTTAAAATATTTACTCTAAGTATTTATTTGGGTTTTTTCTTAGTATTTATGGTCGAACCAATCTTAGAGGGTGTTCCATATATGTTTCTGTTATTTATCTTGTTTAATGGTATGACTAATAAGTATATAGAAGTCTGTAAGTCTATGAGAAAGTCAAAAGGAGAAAAGAAATATGAAAATATTATGGCTAACGAATATCCCTCTTCCAGAAGCATGTCAGTTAATGAATGAAACACCTTCACCATTCGGAGGATGGTTAATCAATGCTTCAAAGAGATTATCAACTATAGAAGATATTCAACTTTCAATCGCTTTTCCCAAATCTCAGTCAAAGGATGTAATTCAACTTACCGGAGAAAATATTAGTTATTATTCCTTTCCTTCTGTAAGTATGAAAGATGAGAGTTCAATTCGAGATAATTCCTATATTAAAAGAATAGTAAGAGAGTTGAAACCTGATTTGGTCCATGCTTTTGGAACTGAATATGCTCATACATTGGCAATGATAAATGTTTGTAAAGATATAGGGATCAAAACAGTAATAAGCATACAAGGGTTAGTTTCGGTCTATTCAAAGCACTATACAGCTAATCTGCCAATACGAGTTCAGAAAAAATATACTTTTAGAGACTTGATTAAAAAGAGCAATCTTATACAACAACAAAAACAGTTTGAAAAAAAAGGTAAGCTTGAGATCGAGGCAATTCAAAAAGCCAATCATATTATTGGAAGGACTACGTGGGATAAGGGTTGTACTGAGCAAATTAATCCAAATGCAAAATATCATTTTTGTAATGAAACATTAAGAGAAGAGTTTTATAAACATAAGTGGTCTATTGATAGATGTGAAAAGCATTCTATCTTCTTGAGTCAAGCGGGTTACCCTATTAAAGGTCTACATTATGTTCTAGAAGCAATGCCGTTAATTCAACAAAAATTCCCTGATACAAAACTTTATATTGCAGGGATTGATATCACATCTTCAGTTACACTTAGTGAAAAATTAAGAATGTCATCTTATGCAAAGTACATTGCGAAATTAATTGAAAATTACAATTTAGTTGACAGTGTTTTATTCACTGGTGTGCTTGATGAAAAAAAAATGTGTCAAAGGTATCTAAGTTCTAATGTTTTTGTTAGCCCTTCATCAATCGAAAATAGTCCTAACTCATTGGGCGAGGCTATGATATTAGGTGTTCCATGTGTAGCGTCTCACGTTGGAGGTGTTCCAGATATGTTAAAGCATAATGAAGATGGGTATGTTTATCAGGCAGATGCACCATACATGTTAGCACATTATGTATGTGAAATATTTGAAAGTGATGAACGGGCATTAAAATTCTCTAACAATTCTAGAACACGTGCATGGAAAACACACAATCCTACAATAAATACAAATCGTTTAATAGAAATATATGAAGAAATATTGCAAAAGAAGGAAACAAGTATTGAAAATAAATAATAAAATTAAGGAAATTCTGAAAAGAATAAAAGGCAATGAAGTTGCCGCAAAGACCATTAATAATGCAAGTTGGTTAGTTGGAGACAAAATTTTCACAATGGTAATTGGGGTCTTTGTTATGGCTATAGTGGCTAGATATTTAGGACCTGAAAATTATGGAATATACAATTACGCTTTAGCTTTTGTTACATTATTTACAGCTATATCTACTCTGGGTTTAGATACATTATCTGTTAAATCTATTGTACAACAAGATGAAGAAGAGGGGACAATACTCTGCACCGGTTTAGTTTTACGAGTAATAGGCGGAATTGTGTTAACTATATTGTCCAGTGTAATTATAAAGTTCATAGAACCAAATGAATCTCTAATTCATTCACTTGTAATGATAATGTCCCTCACAATGGTTTTTAAATCATTAGAAGTGATTGAATATTGGATTCAAGCATATCAAAAATCAAAAATATCCTCTCTAATTCGTATGGTAGTTTATGTATTTACAGCCTTACTTAAAATTGCATTTGTGTTGTTTGAAGGAGGCATATTCCAACTAGCACTTATCTATATGCTTGATGCATTGATTATTGGAACTTCATTAGTTTTCGTATATTTTAAAAAAAGATCTTCTCGTTCAAAATGGAAATTTAGATTTCTATATGCAAAAAGTATTCTTTCAAAAAGTTGGTATATGATTCTTTCGGGTCTAATGGGTACTCTTTATATGCAAATTGACAAAGTGATGCTTGGATCGATGTTGATAAATAAAGAAGAATTAGGTGTTTTTTCAGCTGCAACTCAAATTTCTAGTATGTGGTACTTTATTCCAATGGCTGTAATAACATCTTTTAAGCCCGTTATAATGAAGAATAAGAAAACAAGTGAAGAGAGTTACCTTAAATCAGTCAGAATTTCGTATACTATTGTGGCTTGGATGGGAATAGGATTTGGGGTTCTAATTCTAATATTCTCAGAATTAATAATAGGAATACTTTTCGGATCTGATTATTCAAACGCTGCTGGCATCTTGTCAATAAGCGTATGGGCGGGAACATTTGCAATGCTTGGCTCAGCAAGAGGAACCTGGTTAATTAGTGAAGGATTGCAAAAGTATTCAGTAATATATATAGGAAGCGGTTGTATTATCAATATTATATTGAATTATTTTTTAATACCAGTATTAGGTGGATATGGTGCGGCAATTGCAACATTGGTTACGCAAATAGCAGTTTCCTTAATTATTCCGGCATTCTTCAAAAAGACTACATTGTCAGTAATTATGATGTTAGAATCTTTTAATATAAAAAAAGCATTAAAATATATAAAGAGAATCAATTAATGGGAGGGGAAGATATGAGCATAAAACGTCTACTCCGTGTTTTAGGAAGGATTAATGATTTGCAATATATTAGTCTTAGTATAAAACATTATTCTGGAAAATTACTGTTAAATATTAGATTGCTAATGTTGAAAAAGTATCATCGTGGTAAGTTCGTTAATTTTAAACGAATTAGAAATAAGAAATTGCTTAAAACCTTAAAATATGCTTATAGAAATTCTCAATATTATAAAAATGCCTTTGATGAAAGAGGAATAAAAATAAAAAGTATTAGGGAAGACTGGGGACGTGTACCATTTCTTGACAAAAGTATTATTAGAAAAGAAAAAGATAGAATCTTGACTATGTCAGATTCTAAAAGTTATGTAGGTTTTGTTACTACAGGAGGTAGTACAGGGGAACCTTTAGGTTTCTATACATTTGGTAGTTATGATGCAGAACATCAAAAATTTTTATATCAATTAATGGGTTATTGTACAGGTGATAAAATTTTAGCAATGGACGGTACATTGGTAAACGATAACTTAATCAATAAAAATATATTTTGGACAAAAAAAAGTACAAAAGATTTACCTTATGGAAGTGTAGCTCTATCTTCTCAGTATCTAAACAGTAACAATATTAATTATTATATCGATTTTATTAAAAAATTTAAACCGGCGATTATTAGAGGGTATCCTTCATACATAGACTCTATAGCTATATATATATTAAAAAATAATATAGATTTAGGTTTTAATATTAAAGGTATACAAATAACTTCCGAAAGTTTTTATGATTATCAGTTAGATAATATTAAGAAGGCTTTCAAAACGAAAGTATATACTCAATATGGACATGCAGAAGCAAGTGTATTTGGATACTCTGTCGATGACAGCTTGATGATTTACTGTTCTCCATTTTATGGATATACAGAAGTGATAGGAGAAGATGGAACTCACGTTAAACCAGGGGAGATGGGGGAAATAGTTGTTACTGGCTTTAATAATTATGCAATGCCATTTATTAGATACCGAACAGGAGATATAGCGATATATGATGGTGATGAAAATGGAATTGTAAAGCTAAGAAAGATTTATGGAAGGACACAAGATTATATTTATACAGGAAATATGGAAAAAATCTTACTTACTGCAATTGTTTTTGGAAGACATTATAAAGCCTTTGATAATATTGAAAAGTGGCAAATTGTTCAGAATGTACCAGGTGAAATTATCTTTAAAATTATTAAGGGTTCAAACTTTTCTATTAATGATCAGCTTGAGTTGCAGGATAATTTTTATCAACTTGCCAAAATTAAAACTGAATTTGAAATAGTGGATAATTTACCTTTGACACCTCGTGGAAAATCCAAATTTCTTATTCAAAATTTATTAATATAGAATATAAGGGAAGTGGAATATATGTTATCTCCTGTAATCGTCTTTGTATATAATAGACTAGAACATACAATTGAAACTATTGAAGCTCTCGCAAAAAATAGTATTGCGGACAAGACAGAAATATATATATTTTCTGATGCGCCAAAGGATGAAAAATCGGAAAAAAAAGTTACATTAATTAGAGAGTACCTAGACTCATTGGGAGAAAAAAGGCTTTTCAAGTCAGTTAAAGTTATTAAAGCTGAATCAAATAATGGGCTTGCAAAATCTGTTATATTAGGAGTTAGCCAAATCATTAAAGCGTATGGGAAAGTAATAGTGGTTGAAGATGATCTGGTTTCCTCTTCGGACTTTCTTGAATATATGAATGATGCATTAGATTTTTATGAAGCAAACAATAATATTTGGTCAATCAGTGGATATAATGTACCTATAGAAATACCAAATGATTATAAAAGTGAAGTTTACCTATCTTATCGAGGATGTAGTTGGGGTTGGGCTACTTGGAATGATAGATGGGAAAAGGTTGATTGGGATGTATCAGATTATCATGTATATAAAAAAAATAAAGATCTAAGAAGAAGATTCGGTCGTGGTGGAAGAGACTTGTCTTTCATGTTAGATTTGCAAATGCAAGGAAAAATCGATTCTTGGGCAATTAGATGGTGTTACACACAGTCTAAATTAGATATGTTCACGGTTTATCCAGTTGTGTCTAGAATAAAGAATATTGGATTAGATGGTACTGGAACTCATAGTGGGATGACTTCTCATTATGACTCTGTATTGAATAATAATCACCAAAAATGTAATTTTGATAACTCAGGTTTGGATAAGCGATTATTGAAAAGATTTAGAAACCATTATATGTCTCTATCACAATATTTATTATTTAAATTAAAAATTTTAACAAAAAAAGCATTAAGGATGTAATGATGATGAAAATTACTATTGCAGGAACAGGCTATGTTGGATTATCTAATGCAATATTACTAGCGCAACATAATGAAGTAATAGCGCTTGATATTATCCAAGAGAAAGTAGATATGATCAACAATAAAAGGTCTCCAATTTTTGACATAGAGATTGAAGAGTATTTAGCTTCAAGAGAATTAAAATTATCTGCAACAACAGATAATTTTATAGCTTATAAAGATGCCGATTATGTAATTATATCAACTCCAACAAATTATGATCCAGAGAAAAACTATTTTAATACTAGAACTGTTGAGGCTGTTATCGCAAATGTATTATCTATTAATCCAGATGCAATTATGGTCATTAAATCTACAGTTCCTGTTGGTTATACAGAGAAAATAAAAGAGAAATTTGAAACAGATAATTTAATTTTCTCACCTGAATTCCTACGAGAAGGAAAAGCTTTATTTGATAACCTATATCCTTCTCGTATTATAGTTGGAGAGCAGTCTGAAAGAGCAAAAATATTTGCTAACTTACTAGTTCAAGGGGCAATTAAGAAAGATATTCCGGTTTTATTTACGAGTTCAACTGAAGCGGAAGCTATTAAACTATTTGCTAACACATACCTAGCGATGAGAGTCGCTTTTTTTAATGAGTTAGATTCTTATGCAGAAGTAAGAGGGTTAGATACAAAACAAATTATTGATGGAGTTAGTCTAGATCCTCGTATTGGTAATCATTATAATAACCCTTCATTTGGATATGGTGGCTATTGCCTACCTAAAGATACAAAACAATTATTAGCTAATTATGCTGATGTACCAAATAATATCATGACTGCAATTGTTGATGCGAATAGAACTAGAAAAGATCATATTGCAGAAATGATTATTAAAAAGAATCCAAAAGTAGTAGGCATCTATAGACTCACAATGAAAATGGATTCAGATAACTTTAGACAATCAGCTATCCAAGGTGTTATGAAGCGTATTAAAGCTAAAGGTATTGAAGTAGTGGTTTATGAACCAGCTCTTAATGAAGAAACGTACTTTAATTCAAGAGTAATTAATAACTTTGAAAAATTTAAGAGTATAAGTGATGTAATTGTAGCAAATCGTATGTCTGATGATTTACAAGAAGTTAAAGAGAAGGTATATACACGGGATTTGTTTAGTAGGGATTAACACAGAAAATATTTATTTACAATATAAAAGCAATCGGAGGTGATAACTATGGCAATTATGATAACTGGTGGAGCGGGATATATTGGTTCCCATACAGTAAGACATTTTTTAGATCTAAATGAAGATGTGGTAATTGTAGACAATCTCCAGAGTGGTCATAAAAATTCAGTTAATGTAGGTAATTTTTTTAGAATTGATATTAGGGATAAAGAATCTTTAGATAAGGTATTTAAGGATCACAATATCGAAGCAGTTATTCATTTTGCTGCTAATTCCTTAGTTGCCGAAAGCATGGAAAAGCCATATGAATACTATCATAACAATGTATATGGAATGATGTGTTTACTAGATTTAATGAAAGAAAATAATGTTAATAAAATTGTTTTCTCTTCAACTGCTGCTACTTATGGAGAACCTAAGAATATACCTATAAGAGAAGATGATATAACTACACCTACAAACACTTATGGTGAAACAAAATTAGCTATGGAAAAAATGATGAAATGGTTTGACCAATCCTACAATATTAAGTATGTATCATTACGATATTTTAATGCTGCAGGTGCTCATGAAAGTGGCAAATTTGGTGAGGATCATGATCCGGAAACTCATCTTATTCCTCTAATATTACAAGTGCCTCTCGGACAAAGGGATAAAATTTATATGTTTGGTGATAATTATCCAACCAAAGATGGTACTTGTATCAGAGATTATATTCATGTTATGGATTTAGCTTCAGCACATTATTTAGCATTAGAATATTTAAGAAATAATAAACCAAGTGATACTTTCAATCTGGGTTACGGTAATGGCTATTCAGTTAAAGAAGTTATTGATGTTGCTAGAAAGGTAACCAATCATCCAATACCCGCCGAAGTAAAAGAGAGAAGAGCAGGTGATCCTGCAGTCTTAATTGCTTCATCAGATAAGGCAAAACGTATTTTAGGTTGGCAACCACAATACGATTCTCTTGAGAAAATTATTAGTGATGCTTGGAATTGGCATAAAAATTATCCGGATGGTTATTCAACCAAATAAAATAGCTCATAAGAACATGCACCGGGTGCACAAACAATAGAACCTGGTAATCAATCCAGAACAGGCTGAGGTGATTCGCCGCATTTATCGTGAGCTTTTAGCAGGGAAAACGACAAATCAAATATGTATTGAGTTGACTGAAGACGGTATTGAAACAGCCAGAGGAAGAAAGAAATGGCATAGTACCTCGATGGACAGCATGATTACTAACCCGATATACTGTGGGGACTTTGTGTACCAGCGATATTACGTTACGGACACATTAGCTGGAAGACAGGCTGAAAACAGAGGTGAACTTCCTCAATACACAATAAGGGATCACCACCCAGCAATCGTAAGTCGGGAAGATTGGGAAGCGGCTCAACAAATTATGAACAATCGGAGTGAGAATAGAAAAGGAAGTAAAAAGAGACCTCACGACCGCCAAGAGTTCTTTAGCATATTTCATTGCTCTGAGTGTGGAGCACCAGTTATTCATGTAAGAAGTTCAAAAGGTGGCGTTCATTATTGGCGGTGCAGAACTGCCGAGAAAAAGTATGTTGAAGAAACGTGTGAAGTACGTGGATTTAGAGAAATATCAATGGAACATACCTTCATGGCACTCTTACAAGAAATGAAAAAGGATGAAGGGGTTAAGGATAATATTAGGCAAGCGCTCAGAGACCATGCGCCTGATGGCAACGAACGAAAGAGGATAGAACAAGTTAAGGAAGAGATGCAGCAATTGTATTATCAGCTCTACGATACGGTAGAGGATGGTGAAAAACATGGTGGCGATCCAAGCCAAATAAAAGCTATAACGGACCAAATTGTTGAGTTGCAAAACCAGATCTATGAATTTGAGGACAGAGAACAAAAGGGTCATGAAGCGGAAAAAGACCTAGCATGGTTTCTAGAGGAATTAGAAGGCATTCAGGATTTTAAGCCAGACAAAGAGCGGATAGAGTTCCGGCCTGATATATTCAGCCGAATTGTTGAAAAAGGAGTCATTCATCCGGACGGAAGGATTGTCTATGATTTGAAGTTTGGCATGCAGCTGACCGCTACTGGAAATGAAAAGATGGCCTGGAGGTTGAGGAAGAAAGGAAAGCCTCGTAAAAAGAAAAAGTGAATATAGTAAAACATAACCCACTTAGTTAGCGTATCGGTTTGATACGGAAACTTGGTGGGTTTGTTTTTATGTATTTAAAGAAAAAACTCATTTCCTAAACCATTTTAGATTATTTAGATGTTACAACAACATTATCTTTTTCTGTGTAATTTAGTATTCCATTATGTGCTCGATTAAGTACAATAAACTCATATTCATCATCTAAAAAGCCTTTCACATATTTGGGGTGAATGAAGATATCTTCTGATGGTACATCCCTAAGCATAATTCGGTCATGATTTGAACCGTAATTACCAACACTGTTAGGAAGTGTATAACCTGAGATTATATTTGCTAGGTGGCATTTGTTTTTGTAATCTTCAGTAGAGGGAAGTACTCGTTTTAATTTCACTCTATCTGTATCTAGCTTGTCCTGGACATGATTATAAATGGTTTCCACTTCTTTAATAGCTAAACTGATTTCAGTTGAAGCATGCTTTTCTAGCTCAGAGATCATTTCTATATGTTGACAAGTTTCATATCCCTCTGATGTACGATCAATATTAAAAGCCTTCTTTACTAAATAAGAAAGAAGGAAACGTCCTTCAAATTTGCCGTCTGCCAATAAATATCCAGTAAATATTTTAGGGGTTCCTATAACACCTTTAACTAGTATTTCACGTAGGGGATCGCTGTGTGGTACTCTTCCAAAAAAAGAATACTTTAATAGTTTACTCTTTATCTGATATAGATTATCGAAATAATCTTCCATAAAAAGTTCCTCCTTTAGTAGTTATTCTTAATTATTATAAAATTTTATTGACTTAAAAGTACATTACTAAGCCACTGGAATTCTCGAAATAATTTTATGCTACTGTGAAAATAAGGAAACTCATTGACAAAGAATACAAGGTTGTAAGATAATTATCTCAATAATCATTTTAGTATTATTTATAATAATCTTTTATATAATTAAATGTAAATTACATATAAGAGGAGGCTTACCGTGGGTTCAATTGAAAAATATGTGAATGAACGTATTGCAATGTTAGAACAAGAAAGGATTCCAAAACCAGTAAAGTTTTCAGTTTCAATCGAAAATGAAACCAATTTTCGTTTACAGTACATCGCTAAACAACTAGAAACAAGTAGGGCCAATTTAGCAGCTGATTTCATTCAGCTTGCTATTGTCGAGGCTGAAAAAACTCTAGGGATAAACCCTTTCGACTTTGAGAGTGAATATGGGAAGGCATATATGAAAAATTGCGGGGGGCAATTCCACCAAGATGAAACTGGACTTTATCGAGTTAACGCTAATGGAGAAAAAGTAAAGGTTACGGATCCAAATAATGAGGAAGAAGTCGATTACAGTTCTAACTCAGAGAAGAAATAAGGTGAAAGACATGAATCTAATTGAACTGGAAAAGATTGAAAAAGCATTGAGGGCAGATGAAATAACCTATGAAGAAGCAGGAGAAAAGATTTACGGTTCAACTACAAAGCCGTGGCAAACAGAATATTGGAAGAAGAAGCGAAAAGAGCTTATTAAAGAGACTTGCGAACAATGTGATAGCACCAAACAGCCTATGGTTTTACAACATATGTGGCAACCCCCTACATACAAGAATCGTGTTAGGAAAATTTATGCGGCTTTCTTGGAAAATGAAAAGATAAAGGATAATATTCCGGCAGTGAATGACTCAGAAATACAATCATATCTCGACCAATTTACTGATTTGAAAGAAGCCTGCCCTTCATGCCAAATGAGAAGTTTAAGTAAACGAAAAACAATGAAACCAACTTATCGTTGTGTTAAATGTAATCATGAATTTGATGAACCGAAGATGGTACCCTATCATCCAAAATTAGGGGTGGCGCCATCCTTTGAACAAGTAAAACAAGGAATGGCCAATAGAAGGCTGCAAGATTACATATGGGAGGTATATGGAGATGAAATTAAGAAGAGAGCAATCTTAAAAGGGATTGAAGATCATAAACGGTATATGTCAATGGAAGATACTAAGACATTCTGTAAACGGTGTGCTTTTTTATGGGACAAGAAGCGAAAGAAAGTTTGTGATGTATGTAAAGATACGCTTATCCCAATTGAAATGCATGCATGTTACAAATGCCAAAAAGATGGACATCCTGGCGTTTTATAGTTAAAGAAAAGATATGAAAAGGTGGTATTTTTATGAATACAGTTAAAATCAGCGAATACTCTGCTCAAGAAAATGAACTAGAAACAGAAGTTACTATTTCTGGTAAGTCAGAAGATGATACAGAACTTATTATTCAGGGTATAAAAAAATTAATGTCACATATAGACGTGAAGCACGCATGTAATGAAGACCATGAAAAGTTTAACCACTATGTCGAAACCTTATTGTTATCTGTAGCTGATATAGTCGGTTATGAACATTATTATTGGGAGCAAGTTCCTGAATCAGAGAAGAAGTACAATGAGTATGATGAGCTTGAGGTATCACGAAAAGAAAAAATTAAGCTATTAAAAAATATAGTAGAAAACCTATAATACAGAACATTACTTTAAGGAGTGAATTATCATGTCTAATGCTTTGACAAAAGAAGAGCTAAATGAGCATTCAGTGTTTTTTGTTGAAACAACAAAACAAGAAGTATTTAAAATCGAGAGAAAAGAAAATGGTTATATGATGACAGATATAACTCCACCAATATTGGAAAAAGAGATTAGTGACTTTTGTAGTGTGCAGTTACCGAAAAAAGCATTAGATAATCTTAAAGATAACCCATACTATGACTTTATGAAAGTTCGCGGGTTTAAGACGTTTGAAGGCATTGCAAAGAAAGGTTTGTTTGGCTTTTCTGGATCTGACGATAGAGGTATGACGGTTACTAAGGGAACAATTGATAAGCTTTATTATAATCAAAACTTAGGTAACCTTACTTTAAATATTCACCATTTTGAATTTCCGGGAAAGAAGGTAGACTTGGCCAAGATAGCACAAAATCATTTTGTAATTGAGACGGAAGATGAATCATGCACATTCGAGAAAAGAGATGATGACTTTTACTATAATGATCAAAAATTAATTGCTGTATTTTCTATTGTTAATAAGATAAAAGATATATCATTAGACAGTATATTGGCTCAAAATATTGAGGGTGAATTCGATGTTTCTTCAGATATACTATACATAAACCGTCCATTTATTCTTGTAACTGAAAATAACGGTAAAGCTAATGTTAGCTTTAGAAATACTCCTATTGTTAAAGCTTATCAGTTATAAAAGAAGCGATTATAACTTAGCTAGCATATATTATAGAGGAAACTCGTCTAAAGATAGCTCAGCACTTAACTAGGTGGTGGGCTTTTTTTATTTGCTCATTTATTACTATCTAAACCGCATAGTATCTATTTTTGCAAAAACACCATTATATAAAGATAAAAAAGGTGAATTAGATACAATATATAGTTATTTTACGTTGGTTTTAATTCTATATATAGTTTTTTATCTTTATCGAATCATGGGGTACTTTTTCTCGATGAACTTGGAGAATTTTCAAGGAAGGCACTTGATATGTTGCGTCAACCTTTAGAAAAAGGTGTTGTCAATATTAGTAGAGTACGTCAAACGGTAACGTATC
>Ga0182742_1002290_pt1 | contig 21599 bp, 19 predicted proteins | sample eDN5th37CBELigMG_FD_128880 | JGI IMG/M metagenome (GOLD analysis project Ga0182742, IMG submission 128880) | Enriched Miracle-Growth compost microbial communities from Emeryville, California, USA - eDNA 5th pass 37_C BE-Lig MG (version 2)... ... | reverse complement strand
AGAGAAATTCAAAAGGATCTGTAAAAGAAGGTTGTCAACACAGCCTTCTTTTCTTATACATTTGAATTTGCTATAGAAAGCTGAACTTCGTCATTCATTATGTATTTTAGCATTTGAGATATGCTGTGCTGTTCGAAACCAAATCCATAAATCATTGATAATAGAAGCGAGTTCGGAAATTTCATGATTTAATTCACAGGATCGATTAAAATCCTCTTCGATGTTCAATGCTTCCTGCCTTTTATTTATTTCAGCCTCAAGCTCTCCGATTCGATCTGGAATACTCCCTCGAATTGTTTCCCATTCGGTTAATATTTTATTTTGAGTCTGAAGGTTATAGTGCGTCCATGATTTTGTTAAGTAGGGGACCTTTATTTTAAGTCTATGATCATAGGCAAAGTAATCGCTCACTTAATCTTCCTCCAATCTGCTCTATCCTTATTTTACAATACCTCCAATCATTCATCTATCATCACAAAAAGGAGAAAAATGAATAAAATATGGTTAAATTTAATTTTTATACAAAGATTCTGCAAAAATATACAATTTTTCTATTGACGAAATAGGGAAACAGTTGGTAAAGTGGTACCTATACAAGAAATGTATTTTTATAAATATATATTAATTTTTATACAACCGAGGAGGAACAAATAGATGAAAAAGGTAGTTTTAGCATATTCCGGGGGTTTAGATACCTCTGTTGCAATTAAATGGTTACAAGAACAAGGTTATGATGTTGTTGCGGCATGTCTTGATGTAGGTGAAGGTAAAGATACTGCATTCGTTCAGCAAAAAGCTCTACAAGTAGGTGCAGTTGAATCATACATGATTGACGCTAAAGAAGAATTTGCAAATGACTTCGCGTTAGTGGCACTACAAGCACATACATTATATGAAGGAAAATATCCATTAGTTTCTGCACTATCACGTCCATTAATCGCAAAGAAGCTTGTGGAAATCGCTGAGAAAGAAAACGCAGTTGCAGTTGCTCATGGTTGTACTGGAAAAGGAAACGACCAAGTACGTTTTGAAGTTTCAATTAAAGCTTTAAATCCGGAACTTGAAGTACTTGCTCCAGTTCGAGAATGGGGTTGGTCACGTGAGGAAGAAATTGAATATGCTTCTAAGCACGGTATTCCAATTCCGATCAATTTAGATAGCCCATATTCAATCGACCAAAACCTGTGGGGAAGAAGTAATGAGTGTGGTATTTTAGAAGATCCATGGGCTGCGCCGCCAGAAGGAGCATACGATTTAACAACACCTTTAGAAAAAACTCCTGATCAAGCGGAAATGATTGAAATTGACTTTGAACAAGGTGTTCCAGTTAAGATCAATGGTAAGGCATATCCTTTACATGAGCTTATTTTAACATTAAATGAAATTGCCGGTAAGCATGGTGTTGGACGTATTGACCATGTTGAAAACAGACTTGTCGGTATTAAATCACGTGAAGTTTACGAATGTCCGGGTGCAATGACGTTAATTAAAGCACATAAAGAACTTGAAGATTTAACACTTGTAAAAGAAGTTGCTCACTTTAAACCAGTTATTGAGCAAAAACTTGCTGAGCTTATCTATAACGGTTTATGGTTCTCACCATTAAAACCTGCCCTGCATGCATTCTTAAAAGAAACGCAAAAATATGTTACTGGTACAGTTAGAGTAAAATTATTTAAAGGTCATGCAATTGTAGAAGGAAGAAAATCAGAGTATTCTCTCTATGATGAAAAGCTTGCAACATATACAAAAGATGATGCATTCGATCACAATGCAGCAATCGGATTTATTGAACTATTCGGATTACCAACAAAAGTTAACAGCATGGTGAAAAACAAGAAGGTGGAAGTATGAAAAAGCTTTGGGGTGGACGCTTCCAAAAAACCCCTGAACAATGGGTGGATGAGTTCGGCGCATCCATCCATTTTGATCAGGATTTAGTTGAGGAAGACATCACTGGCAGTCTTGCACATGTTGATATGTTAGGCAAGTGTGGGATTATCAGCAAAGAAGAAGCAGAGCAGATTACAATTGGCTTAACAACTCTATTAGAAAAAGCCAAAAAGAACGAGCTTACTTTTTCGGTTAACTATGAAGATATTCATCTAAATATTGAAAAAATGTTAATTGATGAAATCGGTCCTGTTGGAGGAAAACTACATACAGGTAGAAGCCGTAATGATCAGGTTGCAACTGATATGCATTTATATTTACGTAAGCATGTTGCAATGGTCGTTGAGCTTATTGAAGGTCTTCAAAAATCCCTGATTGAAAAGGCGGAAGAAAATGTAGAAACAATTCTGCCTGGTTATACACACCTTCAAAGAGCACAGCCAATCTCATTTGCCCATCATTTAATGGCTTATTTTTGGATGTTGGACCGTGATAAGCAAAGATTTACAGAATCCTTAAAGCGGATTAATATATCCCCATTAGGAAGTGCTGCGCTTGCAGGGACTACATTTCCTATAGACCGTGAATATACAGCACAAAAGCTTGATTTTGACGGTATTTATGAAAATAGTCTTGATGGTGTTAGTGATCGTGACTTTATCATTGAATTTCTAAGCAACAGCTCTCTTATGATGATGCATTTATCTCGTTTTTGTGAAGAAATCATTTTGTGGTGCTCTCAGGAATTCCAATTTATTGAGCTTGATGATACGTATGCTACCGGAAGCAGTATCATGCCGCAAAAGAAAAATCCTGATATGGCAGAATTAATTAGAGGGAAAACAGGAAGAGTCTACGGTAATTTAATGTCTCTATTAACGATTCTAAAGGGACTTCCGCTTGCTTACAACAAAGATCTTCAAGAAGATAAAGAAGGTATGTTTGATACAGTTAAAACAATTGAAGGCAGCTTACAAATCTTTATCGGAATGGTTGATACATTAAAAGTGAATAAAGAAAAAATGGAAAAGGCAACTTCAGAAGATTTCTCAAATGCAACTGAATTAGCAGACTACCTTTCAACAAAGGGAATGCCATTCAGAGAAGCACATGAAGTCGTTGGAACGCTGGTTTATCAATGTATCCAGTCAGGAATTTATTTGAAGGATCTGCCGTTTGAAGACTATCAAAAAGCGTCAAATCTTTTTGAAGAGGATATTTATGAGATGATCAATCCTTATGAAGCTGTACGAAAAAGAATGAGTGCTGGTGGGACTGGCTTTGAAGTTGTAAAGAAAGCACTTGGAAAAGCAAAAGCAACACTATCTTAATAAAATCATCGTATAAGCTCTTTATTTTCAGAGACACTAATGTTCGTATACTGAAAATAAGGAGCTGTTTTATTTTGAAAGAGAAACGAGTAACTAGACAAACCTATTATTATGACCACTTGGGTGAACAAGAAACAATGCAACAACTAACAGATTCCTATTCAAGTGGAGTTGTTGAACAACAATATGATCCGAATTTTCTCCAAGAGCATTTTAGATTAAGAAGAGATTCATAAAGAAAACTGCTGGCTTATTTTTTTAGTCAGCTTTTTTTGCCTTCAATTTCCCCATAATTAAATTTCCAAAATGAGCAATAAAAATAGAAACAATTTATATTTTCGTTTATTGTTATAATAACACCTTATATGAATATAAACGTAATGAATGAAGGAATATTCATGAAGCGGATCAAATAAAGATGTATAGAATAAGACAAGCTTTATGGGGAGGAAATGATATCGTGAGACATGCCCTTATTACTGCAGGATCAAAAGGGTTAGGAAAGAAAGTGACAGAAGAATTTTTGAAAAAGGGTTATTCCGTCACTGTCAATTACCGAAATGATATAGAAGCAGTAAATGAGTTCAAAGGGAATTACTCTCATCTTCTTGATCGTATTTTATTTGTTCAAGGTGATGTTACAAAGAAAGCAGATTTATCAAATATGATCGATGTATCACTTGAACGTTTTGGAAGACTAGATTGTTTAATAAATAATGCAGGTCCTTATATATTTGAAAGAAAAAAGCTTGCCGATTATACTGATGATGAATGGTATCAAATGATCGAAGGGAATTTAAGCTCTGTTTTTCATTTATTTAAAAAGGTTGTTCCCATCATGAGAAAACAAAAGTATGGAAGAATTGTTACATATGGTTTCCAAGGCGCTGAATCTTCACCAGGTTGGCTGCATCGCTCTGCTTATAGTGCAGCAAAGGTGGGATTAGTTTCTTTAACAAAATCAATTAGTATCGAAGAAGCTGAACATGGAATTACGGCCAATATGATTTGTCCTGGTAATATAATTGGAGAAATGAAAGAAGCAACGATCGAAAATTCGAGAAAAATAAGTGAAAGTCAATCAAAAACACCGATCGGACGGTCAGGAACTGGAGAAGATATTGCAAGAACTGTGGCTTTTATTTGTGATGAAAATTCAGATTTGATCACCGGGTCAATTATTGAAGTGACTGGCGGAGCAAACGTCATCCATCGATTCCACTTGTAATAGTGGTAAGAGGAGAGAGAAGGTTTAAACGATAGCTGATAGTGGGTAAAATTTTATAAGGTTGATATAGGAATAGATACGTTCCTATGATATATCAAGTTACATTACAAAGAAAGCGGTGAATAGATTGCAAGTTTCATACCATGGTCATTCTGTTGTACAAGTGATGAGTAAGAACAAAAACATTATTATTGATCCGTTTATCAAAGGCAACCCTTTAACTGATTTAACTGTTGAACAGGTAAAGGCTGATGTGATTATCCTTACACATGGTCATAATGACCATGTTGGTGATACAGTTGAAATAGCCCAAAAAAACAATGCATTGGTCATTGCGCCATATGAATTGGCTGTTTACATAGGCAAGAATGGTATAGACATTCATCCTATGAACCTCGGTGGTGCCTATCAATTTGATTTTGGAACCGTAAAGCTTACCCAGGCTTTTCATGGGTCGAGCTATCAGGAAGAAGATGGAACAGTGGTTTATACAGGAATGCCATCAGGAGCTTTAATTACAGCTGAGGGCAAAACCCTTTATCATGCGGGTGATACGGCATTATTTTCAGATATGAAAATGATAGGTGAACGCCATGAAATAGATATTGCGTTTCTGCCTATTGGGGATAATCTAACAATGGGACCTGATGATGCAAAAGATGCTGCAAAATGGTTGAAGGCGAAAAAAGTCGTTCCAATTCATTACGACACGTTCCCTCATATTAAACAAGACCCTATAAAATTTTCTCAATTGCTCCCTGAAGGTGTCGGCCTGCCTTTAAAAGTCGGTGAATCATATCGTGTGTAAAAAGAATTGACGCGTCATGGTGATGCGTCAATTCTTTTTTACTTTATACTGTTTTCGCAAAGATTGTAGCTATGAATATGATTATAACTTCTATAGTGAAATGGAGTGGAAGACACTAAGACACCTGCGGGAGGTAGAAGAAAGGTTGAGACCCCCAGAGGTGAAGCCGAGGCTCAGCTTCCTCCCCGACGCATAGAGTGGCTGAAGTGCAATGGAACGAATTTTTACCTTAGAAAGTACTTGAAAAAACAATAAAGTATGCAACAATAGCCTTTACTTAATAAAGTATGATGACGCGTTATGTAAACTTTAATTTCTACTCTCCAAAGCTTCTTTTCTACATTGTACATGCATACAATTATTAATAAAGTTATGGATGTGAAAGGGTGGTTGAAATGAAAAGTTTGATTTATGCATTTTTAGCATTAGTGATGCTTTATTTTGGACTGCAAAATATCGCATTAACAGGTGATAAGATGCAAACTGTGTTTGTATTAAGTTGGTTATGTCTTGCGATCTTTGTCATAGGCGGGAATTTTGCGCAGTTCTTATATCGTCCAAAGCAGCGAGCTTCTGCAAGACAAGTAAAAGCATATAAAGAGTCACTGCAAAGAAAAAGACAACGCCAAACGTTGCGTTGATATAAGCTATTATCACCCTTATAATATAAGTGGACACGTTTGTTTAGACAACAACTCTCTTAAGAGTTATGTTTGGAGATAGATGCACAAATAGAAAAAAGGGTGATGCAGCTTGGCTACGAAGCACGAGCAAATATTACAGCATATAACTTCACTGCCAGTAGGAGAAAAAATTTCTGTTAGGCAAATTGCGAAAGATATTAATGTTAGCGAGGGAACAGCATATCGCGCTATAAAAGAAGCTGAAAATAAAGGGTATGTAAGTACAATCGAACGTGTAGGGACAATTAGGATTGAAACAAAGAAAAAAGAAAATTTTGAAAAGTTAACATATGCAGAGGTTGTTAATATTGTTGAGGGACAAGTTTTAGGTGGACGAGCAGGACTACATAAGACATTAAACAAATTTGTTATAGGTGCCATGAAACTTGATGCGATGATGAGGTATACAGGAGCTGGTAACCTGCTTATCGTTGGAAATAGAACAACTGCTCACCAATATGCACTTGAAGCCGGTGCAGCTGTACTCATTACAGGCGGGTTTGATACTGAAGATAGTGTGAAAAAACTCGCTGACGAACTTGAATTACCGATTATTTCAACAAGTTATGACACGTTCACAGTAGGAGCTATGATCAACAGAGCGATTTATGATCAGTTAATCAAAAAAGAAATTGTTCAAGTTGAAGATATTTTAACTCCAATAGATAAAACAATTTGTTTATATACAACTGATACGATTGCCACATGGTATCAACATAATTATGAAACAGGACATGGACGCTTTCCGGTTATTGATCAAAACCTTAAAGTGCAGGGTATTGTAACGTCAAAAGATATCATGGGGAATGATCATTCGACCTTAATTGAAAAAGTCATGACAAAGAGTCCGATTACAGTTATAGGTAAAACGTCTGTTGCATCTGCAGCGCAAATGATGGTATGGGAAGGGATTGAGCTTCTCCCGGTTGTTGACCAACAGAATCGACTTCAAGGAATCATTAGCCGACAAGATGTCTTAAAAGCTCTTCAGGTCATTCAAAGACAGCCGCAAATTGGGGAAAAACTTGATGATATTGTGACAAATCAGTTCGTAACAATAGATGATGAGGCAAAACGAAGCAGTATTTTTCGTTGTGAAGTCAGTCCTCAAATGACGAACCACTTAGGTACCATTTCATACGGTGTCTTTACAACCCTTGTAACCGAAGCGGTAAATCGGTTTTTAAGAGCACAGAAAAAGGGTGACATTGTCGTTGAGAATATTACAATCTATTTCATTAAACCTGTACAAATGGAATCAATGCTTGAAATACATCCGAAAATTCTTGAAGTTGGGCGTAAGTTTGGAAAGATTGATGTTGAAGCGTTTAGTAATGGTGTAGTTGTAGGGAAGGCAATGTTAATGGTCCAGCTAATTGAAAGATAGAAAAAGAGGTGTATTTGTCTTGGACTCTTAAAAAGTCATAAGACACACACCTCTTTTTTACTTTTGTTTCACTTCGCTTAACACCTGTGGCAAATAGTGTTTGTAAGCACGATAGCCTGTCCAGGCACTTGCAAAGCCGAGTAGAAGGAAGATCGCTCCTATCACAAAGGACAATGTAGAGCGATAGAGAAAGAGCTGGTTCATTCCGAAAAATGCTACAAATAAGCCCAAAGCAATACTTGATTTTGCCGATATCCAACGCTTTTCAATTGGCTTATTTGATCGATAAGATTTGATCTTATAATAAACATAAAAAGCTAAAGTGAAAATGATGAGAACAACTAAAACTGGCATTTCCAAAACCTCCATAAGGTTCAACTCTATCAAACTTTTACGAATCTATTTTACCATGTCCCAAATAAAAACAGGATAAAAAATGAACAAGTAGATCAATCATTCTTTTTAATTCCGGAAAATTGTGATTTAATAACTTTATAAAAGGTAAAAAGGAGAACGAAATGAAACAACAAATTTTAGAAGAAATTCGCACTCATGATTCCATTATTATTCATCGTCATGTTCGTCCAGATCCAGATGCTTACGGTTCACAATGTGGATTGTCGGAGATTTTAAAAGCGTCTTATCCGGATAAAAAGATTTATGTTGTTGGAGAAACTGAACCATCATTAGAGTTTCTATATAAAATGGATCTTGTCCCTGATGAACTTTATCAAGATTCATTAGTGATTGTATGTGATACGGCAAATCAGGCAAGAGTTAGTGATCAGCGTTATCATACTGGAAAAAAACTTATCAAAATTGACCATCATCCAAACGATGATCAATATGGGGACATTATTTGGGTAGATACATCTGCAAGTGCTACAAGTGAAATGATATACGAATTATACTTAGAAGGAAAAGAAGCTGGATTACAACTTTCTAAAAAGGCTGCAGAGCTTCTGTATACGGGTATTGTTGGAGATACAGGGAGATTCCTTTTTCCAAGTACAACCGAAAAAACATTTCAATATGCAAGTGCATTAATTTCTGTGGGAATTAAACCAACACCAATTTATGATGAGCTGTACAAAACAAAGAGAAATGTGGCTAAATTAAGCGGTTTTGTCTTACAAAACTTTTCTTTAACCTCTTCAGGCGCGGCATCTATGAAAATCACAAAAGAAATGTTAAAAGAGTATGAAGTGACACCTTCAGAGGCTTCACAACTTGTAGGGATTTTAGGAAATATTGAAGGGGTAAAAGCATGGGTATTTTTTGTGGAGGAGGAGACACAAATTCGTGTTCGACTTCGTGCAAAAAGTCTTGTGATTAATGGATTAGCAAAACGATATAATGGCGGCGGACATCCTCTTGCTTCCGGAGCATCTGTATATAGCTGGGAGGAAGCTAACCAGGTTGTCCATGAATTAGAAAAGCTATGCCAGGACCATACATGATGAAACTAAGGGCTGTTATTTCTTATGAACAGCCCTTTTCCCCTTTTCTCTGCATGAAAATCTGTATGAATAGCCAAATAATCACTATGTGAGGAACTTAAACATGAGGGAATTTTCGTCTTTCTGTCTTTGATGAAAGTTGGGTTCATACTAAGTCTGAGGAAATCGACTATTGAAGAAAATTTAATAATAGCGCTTACTTTTCTCTGTTCGGAATAAACCAAAAACCAAGCTCTGTTACATCCTCGTAAACATCAAGTTGTAATTTCTTTAATTCTTTTTTTATTAGTCCTGCAAGTTCCGCTGATTCAACATAAGCAGAAAAGCCCTTTTTAATGATTTCTACTTTCTCTAGAGCCACTTTTTTAGAATTTAAAATATACATATCTCATCCCTCCATATCATATTTTCCGAGACTATAGGGCAGAAATATTGGAAAACAAGGGTATGGATGTATTGTTAGGATATGAATGAACAAATGGAACATGAATTGTAGGAACTAAGAGTTCAAGAAGCCAATTTCAATGATAAACTGACTTCTTAATGAATTCCTTGTTTTTCCTACTTCTATTTTATCGAAAAAACTAAGAAATTGCGATTCAATTTTTAAATTATTGAAAAAGAGACATATTTTAATCTAGGAAGGAAATTTCTACTTCGATGTACAGGGTGGTGTGTAACAATAATTTTGTTAACTCAAGCTTGTATTTTTTTCCATCAAACTCGAAGATTCGGTTTTCAATTGTTCGCTCAATCAAAAGTTGACTTGAGGAAACACTTTCAATATCCTTTGTAATAAGATCACTCAAATCTTCTTTTATGACGTTTTCAATATTTTTAATTCTAAATTCTTTAAAAAGGTAACGATCCCCATTTGTTAAGTGTATCTTTATTTCCTGAATCGTTAGTTTTTTTTGTGCTTCTTTATTCAGCTTTGTATATTCTTCCTGATAAATTTTTTTATCGTTCTGTAATTCTTGAATTATTTGCTTTTGCTCATTTATAATTGTACTGTGCTTTTCCTGATTCACACCATAAATAAATAGAAACACGCCCCAACTGATAATTGCTCCTATTGCTGCACCAGCAAAAAATCTTTGCCACGTAGGCTGCTGATAGTGTGGCGGTATTCTCATGATAAATGCTCCTGAGTTAACCATGTAATAAGAAGCCAGCCTGTTTGTGCGCCTCCCATAGCAGAAACGATTAAGAGTACCTGTTTCACAATATCTCTTGTTTCACCTTGGAAAATCCCGCGTTCAAAACTGTAAAATGCGTCAAACGTTCCGCCTATGGCAGCAACAAGAGCCCATATTTTTAGTCGATTTGCAAATTCAAACATCTTTGTTAATGGTGGCTCTCCGGCTAAAAAGGCACCAATAGCGCCGATCAAGGTCCCTCCTAAAAGTACTCCTAAGGCAATAAAATAACTATGAATAAAAGCCGGCATAAAGGCTTCTTTGTCCATGTCCATCAACCTCCTATTTCTATATATATGGACGACCATTTTTAAGTATGTTTGCCATGACAAAATAAATGGTGCTAACTTTTTAAAAGCTCTTATTTGTGCAGCATCCAATACACGAATATAATATTAAGTAAGATACCGACCGAATGATTTCAATAAGAAAGGGGGATATCAATGCCTTTTGTTCATCTCCAAGTTAAAAGTGCTTACAGTTTACTTACAAGTGCAGCAAGATTAGATAGACTTGTAGGCAAAGCGAAAGAACTTCAATTCAAAGCGATGGCATTAACTGACTTTCAAGTGATGTATGGGGCCATTGCCTTTTATAAATTATGTCAACAACATGGCATAAAGCCAATTATGGGCTTATCCATTCACGTTATCGATAATGATAGTCAAATTCCTCTTGTTCTCTTAGCTGAGAATAATGAAGGTTATCAAAATTTAATCAAGATTAGCAGTGCTCTACAAACAAAGTCACCAGAAGGACTTCCTAAGCGCTGGTTAAAAAGCTATAGTCGGGGATTAATTGCCATCCTGCCCGGACAAAATGTGGTGAACCTCGATGATGCTATCCATAAAGTAGAAGAATATCAGTCGATTTTTGGACAACAGTCATTTTACATAGGTTTTCAATTACTATCTAAGAACGAAGATGATAGACCTGAACATTTAATCAAGTTAAGTAATCAAACAAACAGTCCTCTTGTTGCAATCAATGACGTTTGTTATATCGAAAAAGAAGACTATTTAGCACATAAGTGTTTACAGGCAATAAAAAGTGGAGACAAGCTTTCTGATGAAAAAATTGACCTTAAGGAGCCTAAGGAGCACTATTTAAAATCAGCTAATGATATGGTCTTACTGTTTGAGGACTATCCTGATGCTCTGGAAAATACACTGAAGATTGCTGAAAGATGTTGTGTGAATTTGGATTTGGGTGTTTCACATTTACCAACCTTTCCAACTCCTGAAAATCAAAGTGCAGATGTTTATCTGGAGGAGCTGTGTTATGAGGGTTTAGCATCTCGCTTTAACAATAAGGATTCTATATCTATATATGAGCAGCGGTTAAAGTATGAGTTGAGTGTGATTAAAAGGATGAATTTTAGTGATTACTTCTTAATTGTATGGGATTTTATGAAGTATGCTCACGAAAATAAGATCCTGACTGGCCCGGGGCGTGGGTCAGCTGCCGGATCGCTTGTATCATATGTCTTAAAAATTACAGATGTGGATCCTATTCAACACAGATTGCTCTTTGAGCGGTTTTTAAATCCTGAACGTATCTCAATGCCTGATATTGATATTGATTTCCCTGACACAAGACGTGATGAAGTTATTTCATATGTTGCTAAAAAATATGGAAAGCTTCATGTTGCTCAAATTATCACTTTTGGCACACTGGCAGCTAAGGCTGCAATTCGGGATGTAGGCCGAGTGATGGGAGCTTCTCCGAAAGAGACGGACGTCCTCTCCAAGCTTATTCCCTCACGCCCTGGAATATCGTTGAATGACGCATATAAAGAATCGGAAACTCTCCAAAAAGCGATAACAGAAAGCGATTTATACAAGCAAATTTTCAAAACAGCTTTGAAAATTGAAGGACTTCCACGTCACACGTCAACACATGCGGCAGGTGTTGTCCTAAGTGATCAGCCGCTTACAAATATTGTTCCAATTCAGGAAGGACAGCAGGATGTATATTTAACTCAATTTTCAATGGATTATTTAGAGGATCTGGGCCTCTTAAAGATGGATTTTCTTGGTTTAAGAAACTTGTCTTTAATCGAAAATGTCATAACACTGATTCAACGTGGAGAAGGAAAAGGTGTAGACCTATCAAACCTGCCTTATCAGGATGAAAAAACGTTCCGGCTCTTAACACAAGGGGATACAACAGGTGTATTCCAACTTGAATCAGATGGCATGAGAAGTGTTTTAAAACGCTTGGGGCCAACAACTCTGGAGGATATTGTCGCGGTAAATGCTTTGTATAGACCGGGGCCAATGGAAAATATCCCGCTTTATATAGAGCGAAAACATCATAAAAGTGACATAACATACCTGCATCCTGCACTTAAACCAATTTTGCAGAATACGTATGGTGTAATCGTTTATCAAGAACAAATAATGGAGATAGCATCCACTATGGCAGGCTTTTCATTAGGAGAAGCAGATTTATTAAGGAGAGCAGTAGGAAAGAAAAAGAAAGAAATACTTGATAAAGAACGCGAGCATTTTGTTAAAGGCTGTCAATTAAATGGATATAACCTTCAAGTGGCCAATTCCATCTATGATCTGATTGTGAAATTCGCTAATTATGGATTTAATAGGAGCCATGCTGTCGCATATAGTATGATTGCTTATCAGCTTGCTTTTTTAAAAGCTCATTTTCCTTTATACTTTTGGACTGCATTATTAACTAGTGTTAATGGAAATGAAGATAAGGTTGCCCAATATGTTCGGGAAGCGAAGCAAATTGGGATTTCAATCTTGCCTCCTTCCATTAATAAAAGTGCATTTCCGTTTCTTGTTGAAAGGAAGGCTATTCGTTTTAGTTTATCAGGAATTAAGAATGTTGGTCTTACTGCTGTTAAGGAAATTTTTCATGCAAGAAAACAAAAACCGTTTGAAGACCTATTTGATTTTTGTATTAGAGTCTCGATGAAAATTATTACTAGACGAACAATGGAGCAACTTATATTTGCAGGTGCAATGGATGAATTTGGGGTGGATAGAGCCACATTATTAGCAAGTTTAGATGTTGCCATTGAGCATGCTGAACTTATGACACCTTCAGATGATCAACATTTTGATTTATTTTTAGGTGATGAGTTTAACCTAAAGCCCAAATACATTGAGGTTGAGCCATTTAAAACAGAAGAAAAACTTAGATATGAAAAAGAATCATTAGGATTTTACTTTTCTAGTCATCCGGTTGAGGTTTTTCGTAAAAAGTTAATTGATATAGGAGCAACTACTATTGATCAATTGCCCTCACAAATAGATCGTAAAGTTTCGATAGGAGGGATGATTGGGGCAGTTAGAACCATCCGTACAAAAAAAGGGGAGGTTATGGCCTTTTTAAGTCTAGGCGATGAAACAGGTGAAATTGATGCCGTCTTATTTCCGCAAACTTATACCAAATTTAGTGAGAGAACGAAGGATGGATTGGTGTTTTTGTTTGGAGGTAAGGTCGAGAAACGGCAGGATAAGATACAATTTATTATTCAACAAGTTATAGATACAAATGAATTACCTGAGCTGCCGCAACAGGAAAAACTATTCATAAAAATAGAAAAACAGAGTGCTGAACAAAATAAGCTTATCCAGGTGAAAGAGATGCTCAAAAGTTTCCATGGCAAAACACCTGTTTTCCTTCATTATGAAAATGAGAAACGAACCATACAATTGCCAGAGGAGTTCTTTATTCATGCATCTCACACGAGTCTAAATGAATTAATGAAACTGTTAGGCAAAGATAATGTGGTGTTAATGAAAGGAAAAGGCGATAGTTAAAATATGCCTATGACATTGTATCTAATCATGTATCGGCACTTTACAAAGTAGTGTTTTATGTTATTATTTAATAATGATTAAAGGGTGGTCAGACCACTTGAGAAAAGAGAAAGAACGCTATTTGAATATAACAATTTTCAGCCAGCAAACCATTATTTATGAAAAATTGTGAACTAAAAAAATAAGAAAAACTGCTATTCTTAAACGTTTTTATTTTTCTGAGTTTGATTCAACAAATGTTAGGATGTCTTAATGACTTTCACAGGGGAGTGTACAATTATGTCATTGCGGGAAGAAGCCTTACATATTCATCGAGTTCATAGAGGAAAGTTAGAGTCAAAATCAAAGATACCAGTTAAGAATGCCCATGATTTAAGTCTTGCATACTCACCTGGAGTAGCAGAACCGTGTAAAGATATCTATGATGATAAAAACAAAGTATATGAGTACACGATGAAAGGAAACATGGTAGCAGTGGTTTCTGATGGGACTGCAGTGTTAGGTTTGGGGAATATTGGACCTGAAGCCGCATTGCCAGTAATGGAAGGAAAGGCTGTACTATTTAAAAGCTTTGCAGGTGTTGATGCTTTTCCAATTTGTTTGAACACTACTGATGTTGAGCAAATTGTCAATACTGTTAAACTCCTTGAACCAACATTCGGCGGAGTAAATTTAGAAGATATAGCTGCACCAAACTGTTTTGTCATTGAAGAAAGGCTAAAAAAAGAAACAAATATACCAATTTTCCATGATGATCAGCACGGTACGGCGATTGTAACCGTAGCAGGACTTGTAAATTCTTTGAAGTTAGTAGGAAAAAGCATGTCAAATATCCGTGTAGTAGCAAACGGTGCCGGAGCTGCTGGTATTGCCATCATTAAGCTTTTATACCGATATGGTGTCAGAGATATTATCATGTGTGATACAAAAGGAGCTATCTACGAAAATCGACTGCATGGAATGAATAGTGTGAAGTCAGAAGTAGCTAAGTATACCAACCGGGATCAAAAAGAAGGGTCACTTGCTGATGTTATAAAAGGAGCAGATGTATTCATAGGGGTTTCTGTCCAAGGTGCATTGACAAAAGATATGGTTCAATCGATGAATGAAAATCCTATTATTTTTGCAATGGCAAATCCAGTCCCTGAAATCATGCCCGAGGAGGCAAAAGAGGCTGGTGCCAAGGTCATTGGTACAGGTCGCTCTGATTTTCCTAATCAGGTGAATAATGTTCTTGCATTTCCAGGAATCTTTAGAGGGGCTCTTGATGTCAGAGCAACACATATCAATGAGCAAATGAAAATTGCAGCGGTCGAGGCTATTGCATCTCTTATATCAGAAAAGGATTTGAATTCTGATTATGTCATACCGGCACCTTTTGATCCAAGAGTAGCACCAGCTGTAGCCTCGGCAGTTGCAAAAGCTGCAATGGAGACAGGTGTGGCAAGAATAAAGGTTGATCCTGAGGAAGTTGCTGAAAAAACAAGGCAGCTTGCCATTATTGAATAAAAGTGAGTGATACGTCATTGTCAACATCTCAGTCTAAGGTATATATTGAAATTCTTCGTTATATCCGGGCTTTTATTGCAGAAAAGCAGCTTTCTTATGGGGATAAAATACCTTCCGAACGAGAGTTAGCTGAAAAATTTAAGGTTGGAAGATCCTCTGTTCGCGAAGCATTAAGAGCACTTGAGTTACTTGGGATGATTGAAACGCGAAGAGGGGAAGGGACTTTTTTAAAAGATTTTAGGGAACATAATTTGATTGAAGTGCTCGGAACGTTTATATTAGAGGACTCAAAGGCAATAGATGATATTATTGAAATGAATGATCTTCTTGAACGAAACGCCTTATTATTAATTATATCAAATGACGAAGAACAAACCCTGAAATTATTAGGGGAAAAACTTCATGATGGTATGATGAGCAGATATGAATTTATGAAGGAGCTAATGGTTCTAGCCGATAACCATCTATTATATCGTATATGGAATGTATTAAATGAGTATGTTTACTTTGTTCATAAAGGTAATGATGAAATTTATTATACAAAGAAAAATGGTGAAAAGCTAATAAGCGCCTTAATAGAAAAAGACCAGGTGGAAGTGTACAGAATTTATGAATCGGTATCTCTTAAAGAAAATGTCGAATAATAACAGACAAAATTCTACAACATCCTTGTCTTTCATTAGTTACAGTTAGATTAATTGACAAACATCATATAGACATAATAAACAAAAAAAGAGTAGCAGCTTAAGTATAGGGGAGGTACCGTTTTGCTAAAAGATTTATTTACAAAGCCAAAACCAAAGAAAAAGAAATATGCCTCAATTCCTTCAGAGCAGGCCAAACAAGATGTTCCGGAAGGAATTGTAATAAAATGTCCAAGCTGTAAAAAAATTATGTACACAAAAGAATTAATGAAGAATGTAAAGGTGTGTATGAACTGTTCCTACCACCATCAAATGAATGCTAGAGAACGTATTGCAAGCTTGTTAGATGAAAATAGCTTTGTTGAATATGATAAAGAAATGATTTCTGAGAATCCATTAAACTTTCCCGGTTATGAAGAAAAATTAGAGAAGGACCGCCAAAAAACAAATCAAAATGAAGCGGTTGTTACAGGAGAAGGAACGATCAACGGGTTCAGGACAAGTGTTGCCATAATGGATGCAAGCTTCAGAATGGGAAGCATGGGATCTGTTGTAGGAGAAAAAATCACCCGTGCAATAGAAACAGCTAATGAAAAGGGATTGCCTATCATTATTTTCACTGCTTCTGGTGGAGCAAGAATGCAAGAAGGTGTTTTAAGCTTAATGCAGATGGCGAAAACAAGTTCAGCTCTTAAGCTCTTTAGTGATAATGGCGGGTTAATTATCTCGGTCATGACTCACCCAACCACAGGAGGAGTTTCAGCAAGTTTTGCCTCTCTCGGTGATTATAACTTTGCAGAGCCAGGGGCTCTTATAGGTTTTGCAGGTCGTAGAATTATTGAACAAACGATACGAGAAGAACTGCCGGAAGACTTCCAAACTGCGGAGTTTCTCTTGAAGCATGGTCAATTAGATGCGGTTATTAATCGACATGATTTAAAAGAAAAACTTGGTAATATTCTTGATATTCATCAAGCGGGAGGTGAAATCACATGGTAGGTGAATTAGAATTTGAAAAACCGGTCATGGAGCTCAGAGAAAAAATTAAAGAGCTTAAGGAATTTACAGCCCAGTCTGATGTTGATTTATCTTCAGAAATTGAAAAGTTAGAAGACCGGTTGGAAAAGCTGGAAAATGAAATCTATTCAAATATAAAACCGTGGGACAGAGTTCAAATTGCCAGACATCCAAACCGTCCAACTACACTGGATTATATTGAACATATTTTCACGAATTTTATCGAATGTCATGGTGACCGTTTTTATGGTGATGATGATGCGATTGTAAGTGGAATTGCTAAATTCAGAGGTGTCCCTGTTACAGTAATCGGACATCAGCGTGGAAAAGATACAAAGGAAAATATTAAAAGAAATTTTGGTATGCCACATCCTGAAGGATATCGTAAAGCGTTGAGATTAATGAAACAAGCAGATAAATTTAACCGTCCCATCATTTGCTTTATTGACACAAAGGGTGCTTATCCAGGTAAGGCTGCTGAGGAAAGAGGGCAAAGTGAAGCAATTGCTAAAAACTTATTTGAAATGGCCGGCCTCTCCGTACCTATTATTTGTATCGTTATAGGAGAAGGAGGCAGCGGTGGGGCTTTAGCGCTAGGTGTTGGAAACTATATTCATATGTTAGAGAACTCTACTTATTCTGTGATCTCTCCTGAAGGAGCTGCTGCCCTATTATGGAAGGATGCCGGATTGGCGAAAAAAGCAGCGGAAACAATGAAGATTACTGCACCGGATTTAAAAGAATTAGGTGTGGTAGATGAGATTGTCCCAGAAGTAAAAGGTGGAGCACATAAAGACGTAGGTCTCCAAGCGAAAAATATTGAAGAGGTTTTGGCAAAATCATTAAAACAACTTTCAACGATGAGTGATGAAAAACTAATTCAGCATCGTTATGAAAAATATAAAAGAATAGGTCAAGTATCGTTTGCAAACGATCTTCTTGGGGTAAAATAGATAAACGTGTGGCCTTAACAGGTCCACGTTTTCTTTTCGGACTCTATTATTGATGCAACGATGACAAAGTTGGACAATAATTTTGCAAAATTACATAATTCAATAAACACAAATGATAATTTATTGTATAATGAAAAAGGCTCATAAATAGGATATTCGACAAAAGTTGACCTTTTGTTGTATCTACAATATTTTCATGTTATTTTTGAAGTAATTCAAAATTTCTATTTAAAATAGTGGGGTGAGGAAAGGTTGAAAAAAATAGGTGTTTTAACAAGTGGTGGAGATGCTCCTGGTATGAATGCTGCTATCCGTGCAGTTGTTCGTAAAGCAATATATCACGATATTGAAGTTTATGGAATCTATAATGGATACACTGGATTGATTGAAGGTAGAATTGAAAAATTAGAACTTGGCTCTGTTGGTGATATCATTCATCGTGGAGGAACAAAATTATATTCTGCAAGATGTCCGGAATTTAAAACAATTGAAGGTCAGAAAAAAGGTATTGAACAATTAAAGAAACATGGAATCGAAGGCTTGGTCGTCATCGGTGGAGATGGTTCTTATATGGGAGCTAAAAAGCTTACAGAACACGGCTTCCCTTGTGTTGGTGTGCCAGGTACTATTGATAATGACATTCCGGGAACAGATTTTACAATTGGCTTTGACACTGCTCTAAATACTGTAATTGATGCAGTAGATAAAATTCGTGATACTGCAACATCACATGAACGTACATATGTAATTGAAGTTATGGGAAGACATGCAGGTGATATTGCTCTTTGGTCAGGTTTGGCTGGTGGGGCAGAAACCATTTTAATTCCTGAAGCTGATTATGATATGGATCAAATTGTATCCCGATTAAAAAGAGGACATGACCGGGGTAAAAAACACAGTATCATTATTGTTGCTGAAGGTGTTGGAAGCGGTGTGGACTTTGCTAAAAAAATTGAAGAAGCTACTACATTTGAAACACGTGTTTCCGTATTAGGACATGTTCAACGTGGTGGTTCACCAACTGCATTTGACCGTGTATTAGCAAGCAGACTTGGTGCATATGCTGTTGAATTACTCTTAGATGGTAAAGGTGGACGCTGTGTTGGTATTCAAAAGAATGAACTAGTTCACCATGATATCCTTGAGATTCTTGATCAGCCTCATTCAATTGATGAAAACATGTACAGATTGTCAAAAGAACTATCCATATAGAAACCTGGTGGTATCGTTTCCATAAATACATGTTTTTTTATTATATAAGATTATAGCCATACTAACAATGGATAAAGGAGTAGGCTATGAAAGAGTGTCTATCTTCTTTATCCGCTAAATGGTAGGAGGAAAACAATATGCGTAAAACAAAGATTGTATGTACGATTGGTCCAGCTAGTGAAGCAATTGAAAAGTTATCTGAATTGATGGAATCTGGTATGAATGTAGCCCGTCTAAACTTTTCACATGGTGATTTTGATGAGCACGGTGCCAGAATTAAAAATATTAGAGAAGCGTCTGCTAAATTAAATAAAAATGTAGCCATTCTATTGGATACAAAGGGTCCAGAGATCCGCACAAATACAATGGAAAACGGTGCTATTGAACTGATTGCAGGAAATGAAATCATCGTTTCGATGGAAGAAGTTGTAGGAACAACAGAAAAGTTTTCTGTAACGTATGAAGGACTAATTGATGACGTACATACTGGTTCAACTATTTTACTTGATGATGGACTTATAGAACTTGAAGTTCTTAGTTTAGATCATGCAAAAGGTGAAATTAAAACCTTAATCAAAAACAGTGGTACATTAAAGAATAAAAAAGGCGTTAACGTACCGGGTGTTAGCGTTAAACTGCCGGGAATCACTGAAAAAGATGCAAGAGACATCGTGTTTGGAATTGAACAAGATGTTGATTTTATCGCTGCTTCATTTGTTCGTCGTGCTTCAGATGTTCTTGAAATTCGTGAGTTACTTGAAGAACATAATGCAGGTCATATTCAAATTATTCCTAAGATTGAGAATCAAGAAGGTGTTGACAACATCGACGAGATTTTAGAAGTTTCCGATGGATTAATGGTTGCTCGCGGAGATTTGGGTGTTGAAATTCCTGCTGAGGAAGTGCCATTAGTTCAAAAAGAGTTAATCCGTAAATGTAATGCGTTAGGAAAACCTGTTATTACAGCTACTCAAATGCTTGATAGCATGCAACGTAACCCAAGACCAACACGTGCAGAAGCAAGTGATGTGGCAAACGCTATTTTTGATGGCACTGATGCAATCATGCTTTCTGGGGAAACTGCTGCGGGTTCTTATCCGGTGGAAGCGGTTAAAACAATGCATAACATTGCATCAAGAGCAGAACAGGCTTTAGATTACAAACAAATTCTTTCTAAACGAAGTGCTGAAGTAGGAACAACGATTACAGATGCAATTGGACAATCTACAGCTTATACAGCGTTAAATTTAGGCGTATCTGCTATTGTTACTCCAACTGAAAGTGGTCACACAGCGAGAATGATTTCTAAATATCGTCCAAAGGCACCAATTATTGCTGTAACAGTTTCTGATTCAATTTCCCGTAAGTTAGCATTAGTATGGGGAGTTTATCCAAGAAGTGGAAATCACTCAACTTCAACAGATGAAATGTTAGACTCCTCAATCTTACAAGCAATTAACAGTGGTTTAGTTACACACGGAGATTTAATTGTTATTACGGCTGGTGTTCCGGTTGGAGAGTCTGGAACGACAAATCTTATGAAAGTACATGTTATTGGTAATGTACTTGCAAAGGGTCAAGGTATTGGAAGAAAAACTTCTTTTGGTAAAGTAGTTGTAGCAAGTACAGCAAAAGATGCTAAAGAAAAAATGACAGACGGTGCCATTCTAGTAGCACAAAGTACTGACCGCGATATGATGGAAGCACTTGAAAAGGCGTCTGCTCTAATTACTGAAGAAGGCGGATTAACAAGTCATGCTGCAGTAGTAGGTTTAAGCCTTGGAATTCCTGTTATTGTAGGAGTGGAAGAAGCAACAAACATTTTACAAGATGGTCAGGATATAACGGTTGATGCTGTAAGAGGTGTCATCTATCAAGGGCATGCTAGCGTTCTTTAATAACAAGAGAAAATAGTTAAGATAAAAAAAGAGAAGGGTTTATTCCTTCTCTTTTTTACTATAAACGAATATGATTAAGTAAGCTCTCTACAAAATTGATCTGATAAGAGGTGAAGGTGTGCGTTTACTAATGCTACTCATTATCGTTATTCCAGCTTTAGAGATTGGAGTCTTTATCCTTTCCGGCAGGACGATCGGTACAATTCCAACAATTTTACTTATTATCTTAACAGGAGTCTTAGGGGCATGGCTGGCAAAGAAACAAGGGTTGGAGACATTACGTAATGCTCAGCAGCAAATGCAGTTCGGTCAAATCCCCGGGGCTGCTCTCATAGATGGGATCTGTATCCTTATAGGCGGAATATTACTATTAACCCCTGGATTTATTTCCGATATAGTTGGTTTTTTATTATTAATTCCTATCACAAGGAACAAAATTAAACCTTTATTCCTATTTGTAATCAAAAAAATGATCGATAAAAATCATTTCACAATTATAAGATGACATCATTGGTTTTGTTAGACGCAATTAAACAAATAGGGACAGTTCCTTAAAGAAATGTAATCGGAACTGCCCGTCTCTTTT
>Ga0182742_1002287_pt1 | contig 21620 bp, 23 predicted proteins | sample eDN5th37CBELigMG_FD_128880 | JGI IMG/M metagenome (GOLD analysis project Ga0182742, IMG submission 128880) | Enriched Miracle-Growth compost microbial communities from Emeryville, California, USA - eDNA 5th pass 37_C BE-Lig MG (version 2)... ... | reverse complement strand
CATATCGCCAAGCAGGACATCGTCATCACCACCGCGCTGATCCCCGGCCGCGCGGCGCCGCGCCTCATCACCGACGCGCAGATCGCCAGCATGAAGCCCGGCAGCGTGATCTTCGACCTCGCGGTGGCGCAAGGCGGCAATGTCGAAGGCTCGGTGCCGGACGAGTGCGTGGAGCGGCACGGCGTCACTATCATGGGCTATTCGAACACGCCCGCGCGGCTCCCGGCGGATGCCAGCGCGCTGTTTGCCCGAAACCTTTACAACTTCCTCTCTGCCTTCTGGGACAAGGAGCAGGGGAGGCCCGTGCTGGATGAAGAAATCGGCAACGCCGTGCGGCTGACGCGCGGCGGACAAGTCGTCAACGAGAGGATCAAGGGATGAAGATGCACAAATGGCGGATCGCGCTGGCGGCCTGCGGTGCAGTTCTTGCCGCCACGGGCGCGCAGGCACAGACTCAGGGCGCTGCGCCGAGTATCGAACTCTCGCACTTCATGTCGGCCTATTCGGTCGCGGACATCGAGGCGGTGACGGCCTTCTATGTCGACGTGCTCGATTTCGAGGTGGTGAAGGACGTGCCGCTCGGCGAGGAAATGCATTTCCGCTGGCTCAAGAATGGCAACCAGGGGATCGAACTCGTCCAGATGGCCGGTTCGACGCCCGGTCCGCAGCGGGGAACGCCGCCGGCGCATCTGATGACCCGCGGGCCGGGCCAGCTCATGCTGCAGGTGGCGGATCTTGAGGCCACCAAGGCGGCGCTGGCGGCCAAGGGGGTGACGCCGAACGTCGATATCACCGAGGTCGCTCCGCTGGGCATCAAGGTGATGTTCGTCAACGACCCCGAGGGCAACCCGATCGAGCTGGTCCAGGTGAACGCCGGCTAGCCCGATGGACTTCATCGCCATCCTCTCGATCTTCGTGATGGCCTGCTTCGTGGGCTATTACGTTGTCTGGTCGGTGACCCCGGCGCTGCACACGCCGCTGATGGCGGTCACGAACGCGATCAGCTCCGTCATCATCGTCGGTGCGCTGATCGCGGCGGCGGAGGCGGGGAGCGCGGCGGCGAAGTGGCTCGGCCTGCTTGGCGTGGTGCTGGCGAGCGTCAACATCTTCGGCGGGTTTGCGGTCACCGAGCGGATGCTGGCGATGTACAAGAAGAAGGAGCGGCCTGCGCCCAAGGGTGAGCGGCCCTGATGCTGCTTCCTCCGGACAACGCCACCGACCTCTCCATCGTCACCGACGCTGCTCACGCGGTGAACCCTTGGGTGGCGCTGGCCTATCTCGTCAGCGGGGTTTTGTTCATCCTCGCTTTGCGGGGGCTCAGCTCGCCCGCGACCAGTCGGCGGGGCAACCGCTTCGGCATGGCAGGCATGGCGATTGCGGTCGCCACGACGCTGGTGACGCATGACATCGCCAGCCTGCCGGAAATCATCGCTGCCATCGCGCTCGGCGGAGCAATCGGTTTCGTAATCGCACGGCGTATCGCCATGACGGCGATGCCGCAACTTGTCGCCGCGTTCCACTCACTGGTCGGTCTCGCCGCGGTGCTGGTTGCGGCGGCGGCGTTCCTGAACCCTGGCGCGTTCGATATCCTTGGGCTGGACGGCAACATCCTCGCCGTCAGCCGGGTGGAGCTGATGCTCGGCGCGGCGATCGGGGCGATCACCTTCTCGGGCTCGGTGATCGCCTTCGCCAAGCTCAACGGCAATATGAGCGGCGCGCCGATCCTGTTGCCGGGGCGGCACATCATCAATCTCGGCACGCTGGCCGCCATCCTGATCCTGACGGCGATCTACGCGATCTCCGGCGATGCGGGGCCGGGTGAGGGGTGGATCTTCTGGGTTGTGGTGGCGCTGGCCTTCGCCATCGGCTTCCTGCTGATCATCCCGATCGGCGGGGCGGACATGCCGGTGGTGGTGTCGATGCTGAACTCCTATTCCGGCTGGGCTGCGGCGGCGATGGGCTTCACGCTGCACAACACAGCGATGATCATCACGGGCGCGCTGGTTGGCAGCTCGGGCGCGATCCTCAGCTACATCATGTGCCGGGCCATGAACCGCTCGTTCCTCTCCGTCATCGCCGGCGGCTTCGGCGCGGAGGCGGCCAGCACTGGCGGCGCGGCGAAGGAGCAGCGACCTTACAAGCAGGGCAGCGCCGAGGATGCGGCCTTCATGCTGAAGCAGGCCGAAAGCGTCATCATCATCCCCGGCTACGGCATGGCGGTGGCGCAGGCGCAGCATGCGTTGCGGGAGATGGGCGACCTGCTGAAGGAGGAGGGCGTGAGCGTCAAATACGCGATCCACCCCGTCGCCGGCCGCATGCCCGGCCACATGAACGTGCTGCTGGCCGAGGCGAACGTGCCGTATGACGATGTGTACGAGCTGGAGGACATCAACTCCGAGTTCGCGCAGACGGACGTCGCCTTCATCATCGGCGCGAATGACGTGGTGAACCCCGCCGCCAAGACGGACAAGTCCAGCCCCATTTACGGCATGCCGGTGTTCGACGTGGACAAGGCCAAGACGGTGATGTTCATCAAGCGCAGCATGGGCGGCGTCGGCTATGCGGGTGTCGATAACGACGTATTCTACATGGAGCAGACCATGATGCTGCTGGCCGATGCGAAGAAGATGGTCGAGGAAATCAACAAGGCTCTCGCCGCGTGAGCGGGAGGGGCGCAGCGGGAGCCGTGGCCTTGCTGCTGGCACTGGCGGGCTGCGCTCAGACCATTGCCGAGAGCCGGGTCCGTGCGGCGCTGGAGGATGCGGGGCTATCGTCCGCTCAATCGGAATGCATGGCCGCGCGAATGGCGGACCGGCTGACCATCGAGCAGCTGCGCAAGCTTGAAGCGCTCGGCCCGCGCGAAGGCGAAGCGGGTCGGCGTGCCAGCCTTTCCGATTTCGTGGAGCGGGTCCGCCGCATCGGCGACGCGGAGGTGATCGCCGTCACCGCGAGTTCGGCCGGGCTGTGCGCGGCGGGTCTCGGACGGGTGGACGCTGCTGTCGTGCTTTCCTAAGTCCCTCCGCGAGCCGAACCTCGGCCAATTGCGAAGGGGGCCCAATTGCGGAAACTTGGTCTGATCGGCGGGACAAGCTGGGTTTCGACCCGAGCCTATTTCGAGCACATCAACCGCATCGTGCAGCAGCGGACGGACCGACGCACCAACGCCCCGTTGCTGATCGAAAGCCTCGATCTCTCGCAGGTCTACGCGCCCCAGACGGAGCAGGATTGGCAGCGCGCGGCGGAAGCTCTGGCGGGTAGCGCGAAGCGGCTGGAAGCAGCCGGTGCGGAGGCGCTGATCATCGGTGCGAACTCGATGCACCGGGTTTACGAGCTCGTAGCAAGCGCGGTGCATGTGCCGGTCCTGCACATCGGAACCAGCGTAGGAGAACGGCTTGCGGCGGACGGCGTGAAGGTCGCAGCGGTGATCGGCACGCGCAACGTCATGACGGAGAACTTCTATCGGCGCCGGCTTGTGGCGCACGGTGTCGATTTGCTGCCTCCCGACATGAACGATGTCGGGCAGCTGGACCGCATCATCTACGACGAGCTCATGGTGGGCCGCGCCACGCGAGAGGCGGAGAGGGCGCTCAAATCCATGATCACGAACCTGGAGAAGCAGGGCGCCGGCGCCGTTGTGCTCGCCGCCACGGAGCTGGAGCAGGTGGTGGATGTCGATGCGAACGTGCTGCCGATCTACGACAGCAAGCAGATCCATGCGCGCGCCGCCGCCGAGTGGATCCTCGGCGAAGGGTGACAAGCGCCGGCTGTTCGGCCTGTGTTCCCGTTGTCAACGCGCCAGCCACAGCCTAGCCCGCCGGCGATGTCCTCAGCCCTCCTGACCCGCGCGCCCTACGCTGCCGATCCTTCTCGATCCCGCGGGCGGGAGTTCCAGCAGGAAAGCAGCGGGGAGCGCGGCCCCCGCAGCGCGTTTCAGCGCGACCGGGATCGGATCATTCACTGCATTGCTTTCCGTCGGCTGGCCGGCAAGACGCAGGTCTTCGTCGCGCCGGATGGCGATCACTTCCGCGTGCGCCTGACGCATAGCCTTGAAGTCGCGCAGATCGGCCGGGTGCTGGCGCGGGCGTTGCAGCTGGATGAGGATCTGACGGAGGCCCTGTGCCTGGCGCACGATATCGGCCACCCGCCGTTCGGCCATTCGGGCGAAGATGCTCTGGAATCCGCGCTGGCGGGGCAGGGCGGCTGGGATCATAACGAGCATTGCCTGCGCACGCTCATGCGGCTCGACAGTCCCTATTGCGGTCTGCCCGGCCTCAACCTCAGCTGGGAGGTGCTGGAGGGGCTGGCGAAGCACAACGGCCCGGTGCATGCTCCGGGCTGGGCGCTGGCCGAGCTGGACGCCGCGTTCCCGCTGGAACTGACCGAGTGGGCTTCGCTGGAAGCGCAGATCGCCGCGCTTTCGGACGATATCGCCTATGATAATCATGACATTGACGATGGCCTGCGCGCGGGTTTCCTCTCGCTCGATGACCTGCTGACGCTGGACGAGATGGCCGAGCTGTGGCGGATGGTGGAGCGGCGCTTCCCCGGCCAGCCGCGGGATGCGCAACTGCGGGAGCTGGTGCGCACCCAGATTGGCGCGATGGTCAACGACCTGCTGGAGAACACCCGCGAGCGCGTCGCCGGCATCGGCTCCACAGACGAATTGCGAGCGGCTGACGGGCCGATTGCCTGCTTCTCTCCCGAGATGGCGGCCTACGAGCGGCGGCTGAAGGCCTTCCTCTATGAGAGGCTCTATTATCACCCGGAGCAGAACGCGACCGCCGAACGCGCGCAGTCAGTGATTGCGGCGCTCTTCTCCGCTTATCGGGAAGACCCGCAGCTGCTCTCGCCCAACTGGCGAGCCTCACTGCCGGAAGAGGAGCCCGCACGCAGCCGGCACATCGCCGACTTCATCGCCGGCATGACGGATCGCTATGCAATGGAGCGCCACCGTGAGATCTTCGGCCAGGTGCCGGAAGGGTTGTCCAATGTCTGAGCTCCCGAACCCATGAAGCGCCACGCCCCCGCCGCAAGCCGCAACCGCGAGCCGATCGCTGCCATTCTGACGGAGGAGCTGCCCGCGAGCGGCCTAATTCTGGAGATCGCCAGCGGCACTGGGGAGCACGCCGTCCACTTCGCGCGGACATATCCGCATCTCACCTGGCAGCCAAGCGACCCTGATCCTGACGCGCGTGCCTCCATCGATGCGTGGAGAGCCGAAGCCGCGATGCCAAACCTCCTGCCGCCACTGGCGCTGGATGCCGCCGCGAGGGAATGGCCGGTCGAGCGGGCGGATGCGATCGTCTGCATCAACATGGTGCATATCAGCCCACCTGCTTCCGCGGAGGGGCTGCTGGCAGGGGCGGGAGGGCTGCTTCCAGCGGGCGCCCCGCTCGTCCTATACGGACCCTATCTGGAGGACGGGGTGGAAACCGCGCCGTCGAACCTGGAATTCGACCGCAGCCTGAAAGCGCGCGATCCGCGTTGGGGCTTGCGGAGTGTCGAGTGGATGGATCAGCTAGCGGCGCAGCATGGGCTCCATCGCACGCGCAGAGTGGCCATGCCGGCCAACAATCTCATGTTGATCTATCGCCGCAGCTGATACGCAAATGCCCGCCGGTGGGCCGGCGGGCATTGCAAGGAAGCGAGCCCTTCGGCTCGGCCCTAGATTTCCTCTTTCACGGTCTCCGACGCGGATTGAAGGTCCTCGCCCGCACCGGAAACGGTGTTGCAGGCGGCTACCGTCAGAGCGAACATGCCCACCGCGGCGGCGACAATTATCTTGCGGGCCATTATTCTTGTCCTTTCCAGCTCGGCGTTCAAAACGTCGCGCCAGATAACGGGATGATGGACTTCAGGTTCCCTGCGCCGCCAATGCGCGCTTACGGGTGCGGGCGAGGTAATGCTCCCGCCAGGCGATGACGAGGCCCGCGACGACGATCAACGGGGCGCCCAGCCAGGTGCTCGCGGGCGGCAGCGTGTCGAACAGCACCCATCCGTACAGGGTCGCCCAGAACAGGGAGGAGTAGTCCATCACGATCACGCTCGCGACCTTGCCGAAGCGCAGTGCCGCGGTGAGCAGCAATTGCCCCACCGAGCCGGTCAGGCCGATTGCCACCAGCAGCCACCAGCCCGTCGCGTCATGCGGCTTGGACACGAAGGGCAGGGCGACGACGGTCATCATCGCGCTGAACAGGGCGAAATAGAACACGATCGTCACCGGCTTGTCCGTCCGGTTGAGGTCGGCGATCTGGATCGAGATCAGCGCGATCATGAAGGCCGAGCCCAGCGCCACGAGCGCGCCGAAGAGCGGGATATGCCCGCCGCCGGGCTGCGCAATCAGCACGATGCCCACAAAGCCCACGGTGACAGCCGACCAACGCCAGATGCCGACATGTTCTTTCAGCAGCAGCGCTGACAGGATCACTGCGAAGATCGGTGCCGTGAAGCCGATCGTGGTTGCCTCTGCCAGCGGAAGCAGGATCACCGCCCCGAAGGTCAGCAGCATGCCGATCGTGCCATAAAGCGCCCGCAGGAAGTGCTTGCCCGGGCGACCTGTTGCGAGGCCACCAATGCCGGTGGTGGCCAAGACCCAGCCGAGCAGAAGCGGAATGGCGACAACCTGGCGCCAGAACATGATCTCCAGCAGGTGGATCCCATGTTCTGCCGCCACCTTGATCAGCGCTGACATGGTGGCGAGCGCGGCGATCGCGCCCAGCCGGATCAGCAAAGCGAGCATGGGGCGGTGAGTGGGGGCGGCGTTCATTGTTGCGTTGCAATAGGGTGGCCGGCCACATGTGCAACCGTTGCCATGTGCCGCATCTCGACCGATAGCGCCCGCATGCCCGGCAAGCATTTCCTGCTCTTCGCCAGCGATGCGACGCTGATGACGCTGTTAGGCGCGGTGCTGCTGGCGGTCGCCTTGGTCGCAGTGCTGGCGGAGCGTCGCCGCAACCGTAGAAAGGCTATTGATGCGGTTGGCTGGGTGCCGTGGACGGCGATCTTCCTTGCGGCCTGTTTCGGCGCGGCGGGCCTGCTGGCGCTGGCGTTGCAGGCGTGGGGGCGGAGCTAAGCCTCGCACCCGGCTTCGTGGCGGAACCGGAGCTCTGTTTCGCTCATTAGGAGAGCTTAATCGCGCATGCCGCGCCCTAGTGCCTCAAAACAGGAGAATGAGATGGGCAGAGTCGCACTTCCAACAATCGTCGTTATCGCTTTGATCGTTATCGCGATCCTTTACTTCTTCTAGTCTCAGGCGATCGTCAGCAAGACCAGCAGTGTCGACAGACAACTCCCCAAGTGAGGACTTGAGCTAACAGCAGCCTACAGGCACGCCTCAAGATAGGCTTGGTCGAAGCCGAACTGCCGCGCCTTTTCGAGGGTGTAGGGGCGAAGGCCGGAGGAGCGGAATTCGCCCAGAATCTTGCCGTCCTCACCTTCGTCCAGGTACTCGAAGTTGAAGAGTTCCTGCGTGACGATGACCTCGCCCTCCATCCCGATCACTTCGGTGATGTTCGTGGTGCGGCGGCTGCCGTCCCGCAGGCGCTTCACCTGAACGATCAGGTCCACGCTCTCTGCGATCTGGCGGCTGATCGCTTCCTTCGGGATCTTGATGTCGCCCATCATGATCATGTTCTCCATGCGGCCCAGCGCCTCTCGCGGAGAGTTGGCGTGGAGCGTGCACATGGAGCCGTCATGGCCGGTGTTCATTGCCGCCAGCAGGTCGAACGCCTCCGGCCCGCGAATCTCGCCCAGGATGATGCGGTCCGGCCGCATGCGGAGCGCGTTCTTGACGAGATCGCCGATGGTGATCGCGCCCTGACCCTCCAGGTTCGCGGGCCGCGTTTCCAGCGGAAGCCAGTGCGGCTGCTGGAGGCGCAGCTCGGCCGCGTCCTCGATGGTCAGCACGCGCTCGCCCGGGTCGATCATCTTGGACAGGGCGTTCAACATGGTCGTCTTGCCGGAGCCGGTGCCGCCGGAGATGACGATGTTCATCCGCGATGCGCCGGCGATCTTGAGCGCCGTGCACATCTTCTCGTCCATCGACCCGAAGTTCTTGAGCATGTCGAGCGTGATCGGCTTCTCTGAGAACTTGCGGATGGAGATCGCGGTGCCACGCAGGGAGAGCGGCGGAACGATGACGTTGACGCGGCTACCGTCCTTGAGGCGCGCGTCGGCCAGCGGGGTGGTCTGGTCAACGCGGCGGCCGACCTGGTTCACGATGCGCTGGGCAATCTGGAACAGGTGCTGCTCGTCACGGAAGCGGATCGGTGCGACCTGCAGCTTGCCCTTCTTCTCGATGTAGGTCTGGTCCGGACCGTTGACCATGATGTCCGACACTTCGGGATCGTTCAGCAGCTCTTCCAGCGGCCCAAATCCAAGCAATTCGTCGATCAGCACCTTCTCCAGCGCGAATTGCTCGCGCCGGTTGAGGGTCAGCTTCAGCTCGACCAGCACCTCGGCGATGATCGGGCGGAATTCTTCCGACAGCTCGTCCTTGCTGAGCGTCGCGGCCGCCTCCGGGTCCACGCGCTCCAGCAAGCGGGGGAGGACCTGTTCCTTGATCTTGTGAAGGCTGGCATCGAAACCGCCGCCGTCGGACGAGGCATCGGCCACGGCATTGGCCCGGTCCGCCAATCGGCTCATCGCGTCCGGGCGCGGCGCTGCTCCGCCCGAGCCGGTCATCGCACCAGGAGCGCCGGGCTCGATTTCCGCGGTGAGGGTGCCGGGCTGATAATCCTCCATGGGAAGAGCTGATTCGAGCGCGGGGGAACGCAGGGCGGGCTCGCTCCCCTTGATCGGCCTTGCCATGCCGAATGCGGGGCGGGTGCCCGGGCTGGTGCCGAGCGCAGTCTTCCGTCCGAAAGCGTTCATTCAATCCTCGCAGCCGAGCAGTCCAAAGCGTGCGGAGCAGCCACCTCCGCGAAGCGCAGCGCTTTCGCCCCGCCGGGCCCTTGCACCCGATGTGGTGAATAACTTCCAAAGCTTGAGAGATTGCTAAGCCCTGTGCTCGGCCGCTGGAGTGACCGCAGCAGGAACGACGGTGACCGAGACTGCGCTTCGCCTGCGCGGTCAGATAGGTTTTGCAGCCGCGCCCACACATGCCTAAGCGGGCCGCTTTGCTAAGGCATCGTGGGGGCAGCTTTCTTCATGCACCAATCGGATCGGGCGGGCCTTGCCTACGTGCTCGCCGGCTTCTCCACGCTCTCCATCGGCGATGCGATCATCAAGGGCATGGCGGGGATGTGGCCGGCACCGGCAATGGCGGCCACCCGCTATGTGCTCGCGGCGATCGTGTTGTCCGCCTTGCTCGCCCGGAAGGAGGGGTGGGGCGCCGTCTTGCGGATGCCGCGGCCGGGGCTGCAATGGGTGCGCGGCCTTTCTGTGAGCTTCGCCACCATCGCCATGTTCACGGCGGTGTGGCTGATGCCGCTGGCTGAGGCGACGACCATCACGTTTACGCAGCCGATGATCACTGCGCTCCTCGCTGCCCTGTTCCTTGGTGAGAGGCTGCGCCCGGCGGCGCTGGTTGCCACGCTGGTGGGCTTCCTTGGCGTAGTGATCGTCCTTCGGCCGAACTTCATCGAGGTGGGGCTCGGCGCGTTCTTTCCGCTGCTGGCGGCGTCCAGCATGGCGATGCTGATGATCGCCAACCGCGCCTCCGCCGGTTCCGGAAGCGTGCTGGCGATGCAGGCCTATGTTGCGCTCACTGCCTCCGTGCTGCTGATCCTGGCAACCATCATCGGCCATTTCAGCGGCCTCGAGCAGTTCCGGATGCACTGGCCTGCCTGGCACGTCTTCGCCCGCTGCGCCTTCATCGCCTTTTCGGCCACCATCGCGCACTGGCTGATCTATCTCGGCACGCAGAAAGCGGGGGCGGCCACCGTCGCGCCCATGACGTATGGCCAGCTGCTGGCGGCTGCGCTGCTGGGCTGGATCTTCTTCGGAGAGACCCCCGACGCGTTGTCGCTGCTGGGTGCAGCCATCATCATCGGCGCAGGGCTTTACCTGTGGCACATCAACCGGATGCGGGAGCCGCAGGAAGCCGTTCCCTGAGCAATCGATGAGTCGGGTGGACGAAGGCACCTGTTGGCTTTGCGGCCGTCCGCTGGGACGGCGTGTGCAGTGGCACCACCCTGTGCCCAAGGCGAAGCGCGGGAGGGAGACCGTGCCGGTGCATGCGATCTGTCACCGCACCATCCACGCCAACTTCACCAATGCGGAACTGGCGCGGGGCGGCGGCTCGCGCGATCAGCTGTTGGCGAAGGAAGCCGTCGCGCGGTTCGTCACGTGGGTGCAGGACAAGCCGCCGGACTTCCACGCGCCCACCCGCAGCAAGCGCTGACGTTTCGGCCGGGCGCTCGACTACAGAGCATCCGCCTTTTGTCGCAGCGGAAACAGCTGCCCGCGCGCATAGCGGAAGACCAGGAGGATCATCAGCATGACGAGGAAGAAATCCACGAAGGTGGTGTAGAACAGCCAGACATCGGTGCTGGCAAGCTCTGCCACCGCGTAGTTTAGCCCCGCCATGATCAAGCCGAGCACCCCCATGCCGATCGCCAGCCGGCCAGCGTCGAGATCAGTATAAGGAAGGTATCTCGCCATGCCCTTGCCCAGGCGGTTGCCGCCCAGCAGCCCGTCCCCCAGGAACAGGACCGCGCTGATCGTGCCGACGATGGTGCCGCGCATCTTGATGGCCATGTCGTCCTGAAAGAGGATGGCGAGCCCGGCTGAGATCAGCAGCATGAACACGCCGAACAGCGCCAGCCCACCGAGCAGGTCCACTTTCACGAAGCGCTGCACCACCACCAGCGCCAGCCCGATGACGGCGCCCGCGATCGCGGCCGTGGAAAGGTCCGTCAGCTTCGCGACTACGAAGAACAGGATTCCCAGCAGGATGTCGACTGTAAGGGGCACCTTGTTGGCCTTGTAGCGGCTCATGTCGGTGCTGGGGTCGGCGGCCAGTTTCGCCGCCCGTGCGGGATAGGCGATGCGGCGGCCGGGATGGCTTTCATGCACCAGAGTTCCGCCGCGGCGCACCGCAACGCCAATACTCACCCAGCTGATGTAGCCCGCGTCGACCTCGAAGACTTCACCATTTGGAAGCGTGCCGCAAAGGCGGTGATTGCGGGCTGCATCGGGGCCCAGCGTGGGGGTGAAGTCGCTCGCCTGCTCTTTGCCAGCGACATGCAACTCGCTGTGCATGCCGGCCATGTCGACACGCATGACCACCTCGCAGGGCTCCCCGTCTAGCGCGAAGCGGCGGCGATATTTGGCGAGTGTGATCCCCATGACCGCCCCCCTCCGGGTCCGAGACTATTGCAGCGCCGCCTGTTTCTCTTCGGCGAGCCTGTCCAGCTCCGCACGGCTCTTCTTTTCGGCGGCGGTCTTCAGCTGGCCGCAGGCAGCGTCGATGTCGCGCCCGCGCGGCGTGCGGACGGGCGCGCTGATGCCGCCTTCGAAGATGATGTCGGAGAAGCGGCGGATCCGCTCTGGCGTGGAGCACTCATAGGGCGCGCCGGGCCACGGGTTGAACGGGATCAGGTTGACCTTTGCCGGCAGGTTGTAGGCGCGCAGAAGCCGGACCAGCTCCTTGGCATCCTCGTCGCTGTCGTTCTTGTCCTTCAACATCACGTACTCGAACGTGATGCGCCGCGCGTTCGAGGCGCCGGGATAGTCCGCGCAGGCCTGCAGCAGCTGCTCTATCCCGTACTTGCGGTTGAGCGGCACGATCTCGTCCCGCACCTCCTTGTTCACGGCGTGGAGGGACACGGCGAGGTTGACGCCGATCTCTTCCCCGCAGCGCTCCATCATCGGCACCACTCCGCTGGTGGAGAGGGTGATGCGGCGCTTTGACAAAGCGAGGCCATCGCCATCCATCACAAGCTGCAGCGCGTCGCGCACATTGTCGAAATTATAGAGCGGCTCGCCCATGCCCATCATCACGATGTTGGTCAGCAGGCGACCGTCCGCCGTGTATTCGGCGGCGCTTTCCTCCTCCGCCACGTCCATGCGGCCCTTCGGCCATTCCCCCAGCGCATCGCGGGCGAGCATGACCTGCCCGACGATTTCGCCCGGCGTGAGGTTGCGGACGAGGCGCATCGTGCCGGTGTGACAGAAGCGGCAGTTCAATGTGCAGCCGACCTGGCTGGACACGCAGAGCGTGCCGCGATCCGCATCCGGGATGAACACCATCTCGAAGTCGTGACCATCCGCGGTGCGCAGCAGCCACTTGCGGGTGCCATCGGTCGAGTGCTGCGCCTCGACAATCTCGGGCCTGCCGATGACGAACCGCTCCGCCAACCAGGGGCGCATCGGCTTGGCGATGTCCGTCATCTCCGCGAAGTCGCTGACACCGCGATGGTAAAGCCAGTGATAGACCTGCTTGGCCCGCAGCTTGGCCGCCTTGGCGTCCAGCCCCGCCTCCACGAACAGTTCCGTGATGCGGTTGCGGGGAAGTCCGATCAAGTCCGTTCGCCCGTCCGTGCGGGGGGTGATCCCGTCAACCACATCGGGGCGGGAAACGGGCACGGGTTCGATCGCGCCGGGGATGGGCATGAGAGCTGTGTCGGGCATGTTGCAGCGCATATAGGGTGCCGGTTGGAAAGTGCCAAATCTTCGCGCGCGGGCTCGCTCGCACAGGTGCGCAGTGGCGCGCGAACAACGATCCGCCCCGCAGGTTCCCGTCGTTCGTCGATCCATTGCAACGGTTGGTCGGTGCATCTGTTGCAGGTTTGCATCAGCGCCAACTTGTTATCTCAGGTTCATGAAACTCACCCCGATCTCTCCCATTTAGCGGGTCCTGGCCGATGGCCTTGGACAACGAAAAGACTGCAAGTGGAGTTTGAAATATGAAAAAGGGTCTCGCACTTTTGGCCGCCGGCTCGGCCGTGGCATTCGCCCTCCCGGCCGCGGCACAGCAGAACCCGGCTTTCACCGGACCGCGTGTTGAGGCGCTCGTCGGCTATGACAGCAGCAAGCCCGGCAGCTCCGAGGACATCGACAATGCCGAAGACATCGATCAGTCGCTTGACGGCATCGCCTATGGCGTCGGCATCGGTTACGACTTCGGCTTCAACGGCGTGGTCGTTGGCGTCGAAGGCGAGTGGCTCGAAACCGACGCTGACACGGACTACGATGTCTTCGCTCCGGTCGCCTTCGGCGTAAGCAACATCGATTCCGGCCGCGACCTGTATGCCGGCGTACGCGTCGGTACGCTGGTCACCCCGCAGACCCTGCTTTACGCGAAGGGTGGCTACACCAATGCGCGCTACAATGTGGCGGGGATCGACAGCACGACCGGCACCCGCGTCGATACTGACACCAATATCGACCTCGACGGCTGGCGCGTGGGCGCGGGCGTGGAGCACGCGATCACGCCGAACGTCTTCACCAAGCTCGAGTATCGCTACTCGAACTACGAGAAGGGCGAAGTTCAGGCTCCGAGCGGCGCAGAGAGCGATCGCTTCGACATCGACGCCGACCGTCACCAAGTGATGGTGGGCCTGGGCTACCGCTTCTAAGCTTCTAGCCTGAAGTCTCGGAACGGGCGCGGGATGCAGTCCCCCCGCGCCCGTTTTCGCATTTTGGCGCTTCGTTAATGCGCGCGGGCTAATGCCGCTTTCATGACGATACGCGAGAATAGCCCATTGGGCTGCGATGGCTGCCGGAACGGTCACGACCTGGGCTTTGAGCTGCGGGTCGCATTCCAGCCGATCATGGACCTCACGACCGGGGCGCCCTTTGCCTATGAGGCGCTGATTCGAGGCCCCGAGGGACAGGGCGCGGGCTGGGTGCTCGATCAGGTCAATGAGGCGAACCGCTATCGCTTTGACCAGGCGTGTCGCGTCGCCGCCATCCGGGAGGCTGTTGCCGCAGGGCTGCTGCAGACCGAGGCGCGCCTCTCGATCAACTTCCTGCCGAACGCCGTCTATTCACCCCAGGCGTGCATTCGCCTGACGCTGCACACCGCTGCCGAATGCCGGATGCCCAGCGACCGGCTGATCTTCGAGTTTACGGAGCAGGAGCGGCTCGACACAGAGCACGTGCGCCGCATCATCGAGACCTATCGTTCGCTCGGCTTCGCGACCGCTCTCGACGATTTCGGTGCCGGCCATGCGGGCCTGAACCTGCTGGCCAACATCCAGACCGATCTGATCAAACTGGACATGGACCTGGTCCGCGGCATCGACCGGAGCGCGCCGCGCCGCCGGATCGTCACCGCCATGGCAGGCCTCTGCCGCGAACTGGGCATCGGACTGATCGCCGAGGGGATCGAGACGGAGGATGAGCTCGCGGTGCTGCGCACACTCGGCATTCGTTATGTGCAGGGATATCTGATCGCGCGGCCGGAACTTGGCCGATTGCCGCTGGCGGTGCCGAGCGCCGCGCCCCGCGCCGCCTGAGGCTCAGCCTTCCGGGTAGCTGATCGCCAGCACTTCCCACTCCTTCTCGCCTCCCGGCAAGCGGACGGTTCGCAAGTCCCCCACCGCCGCGCCGCGCAGGGCGCGGGCGATGGGCGCGCTCCAGCCGATGCGGTTGGCGGAGGCATCCTGCTCGTCATCGCCGACGAGGGTGAGGGTGCGCTCATTATCATCCTCATCCGCGATGGTGAGGGTCGCGCCGAAGAAGGCACGGCTGCGGTCAGGCGCCTGCGCCGGATCGACTACCCGCGCCGCCTTCATCCGCTTCGCCAGCCAGGCAAGCTCGCGATCGATCTCCCGCATCCGCTTGCGGCCGTAGAGGTAGTCGCCGTTCTCGCTGCGGTCGCCATTGCCGGCGGCCCAGCTGACGATGGCGACGATCTCCGGCCGCTCCTTGCCGAGCAGATGATCGTAGCGTGCCTTCAGCGCCGCAAGTCCTGCGGGGGTGATGGGGTTGCCTTCAACCCGGGGCGTGGACATGGCGTGCCCTTACCGCAGGAAGTCCTGCACCCCGCGCGCGCGGCCACCCGGGGCCTGCTCCGGATAGAGGGTTTCGTACACGACCGCATTCTCGATCACCCGTGTGACGTAGTTCTTCGTCTCGAAGAAGGGGATCTTCTCGATCCACTCGACCCAGCCGACGGCGCCGGTGCGCGGGTCGCCGTTCTCTCGCAGCCACTTGTTCACATTGCCGGGGCCCGCATTGTAGGCGGCGATCGCCAGCGGCCAGCTGCCATAGCGGGCATAGAGCCGCTGGATGTGGTTGCTGCCGAGGCGGACGTTGTAGCCGGCATCCTGGATAAGCGAGGCTTCGAGGTACTGGACGCCGGCCTTCTGCGCCTCCTCCCGCGCTGTGCCGGGCATCAGCTGCATCAGGCCGCGCGCGCCGGCATGGCTGATGGCGTTCTGTGCAAACTGGCTTTCCTGCCGGGCGATGGCGTGGACCATGGTCCAGTCCGTTCCGGCGGGCGTCACCAGCGTCGGGAAGCCGATGCGGGTGAAGCCGTCATGCCCATCCGCCGCAGCGGAATCGGAGAGGTTCACCGCGAGATCGCGCCGGCCGATACTCTGCGCCAGTTCCGCCACCAGCAGGTGTTCGCCCACGGTGCTCGCCTGGTCCGCGATCTCCCGATAGAAGCGGATGCCCGTGCGCCATGGCGCATCACGGGCGACTTCGGTGACGGCGGCGGTGATCGGCATGGCGTAGAATGCAGCACGCTCGGCTTCCGTCGGCGCTCCTTCCGGAGCGGCGGGGAAGAGGGGCATCGGGCGGCCGAGTTCCTTCAGCGCCAGCAGGCCGTAGAAGCGGTCCGCATATTGCGCGGCCGCCTCGTAGTAGCGCTGCGCTCCGGCCGCATCGCCTGCTCGGGCAGCCGCGTAGCCGGCCCAGTAGAAGCCTTTGGATCGGGTCTGCGGGGTGCGTGCAGCGGCGCCGTAACGGTAGAACAACGGCGCTGCACCAGCGGCATCACCCAATTCCCACAGAGAGCGGGTGCCGCCGAGCCACACCAGCGAGGTGTAATCGTCGCGCAGCTTGTAGCCGAGCTGCGAGATGTCGGTATCCGGCAGGAACGCCTCGTCGATCCGTGCGGCGATCGCCTGAGCGGCGCGCGCGCTGCCCAGGCGGGCGACGGCGAGCTGCTCCCCCACCCAAAGCGTCTGATCGAAGGGCAGCTTCGCCAGCGGCGGGCGCTGGGAAAGGAGTGACACCGCATCCTGCGGGCTTCCCTCCAGCCGAAGCTCGCGGCTGCGATTGTAGAGATAGCCCGGATCGGCAAGGGCACGCCCGTCAGAAATGTAGCCGTCGCCGCCCTGCAGGATCGCGAGGCGCGCGGTGAAGACGGGCCGTGCGTCCGGCGATGTCCAGGCGAGCTGCCGCTCTGCCCCCGCGCGATCCCGCTGCCAGAGCAGGGCATCCATCCGCGCGTCGTGATCGGCGGCGGTGAAGCTGTTCCCGAACGAGGCGAGGATCGCCGCCGCGGCTGTATCGCTCATCTCCCCACCGCGCCACGCTTCGCGCGCCACGTTGGCCGCTTCCAACGGACGCTGGCCCATCAAGGCGAGAGCGTATTGGGCGCGGGCCGGGTTGCCCAAGGGCGGGAAGCGATCGAAGTAGGCGACGATCCGCTCGTTGGGGGCGAATTCGTTCTGCAGCTTCGCCTCTGCATATCCACGCAGGCGGCTTTCATCGGGGAAGCCGGGATAGGTCAGCAGGAAGCCGGAATAGTCGGCGAAGGAGAAGCTGGGGCTCGCCGAAAGCGCTTCCCACCGCGAGATCGCGCCCGCCATCGGTCCGGGCTGGTTCGCAACCAGGCTGGCTCTCGCCTGGTCCCACGCCGCCGCGCCATCCTGCGCGACGAGCGGAACGGAGGAGGTGAGAGCCGTGGCGAGGCAGAGCGAAGCAAGACCGTAACGAAGCATGCTGGACATCGTGGTGGGCGGCTCCTTATCAGGCGCTTAACAAGCTTGGGGGATGGCCCTGCGGCACCGGGCCGCTGCGGCAAACCCGAAGGTTACGCACATCGGGCGGGAGCCGCAAATGTTCTCTGGGTCTATCCCTGCATTGATTACCCCTTTCCGCGACGGTGCGGTGGACGAGGCCGCGCTGCGCCGGCTGGTCGACTGGCAGATCGAGAGCGGATCCACCGCGCTGGTCGCCTGCGGCACGACGGGCGAGGCTTCCACGCTCGACAATGAGGAGCACCACCGCGTCATCGCCATCGTAGTGGAGCAGGCTGCGGGGCGCGTGCCGGTAATCGCGGGCTGCGGCAGCAACGATACGCGCACGGCCTTGTGGCACATGCGGGAAGCGAAGGCGGCAGGTGCGGACGCGGCCCTGTGCGTCGCCCCCTATTACAACCGCCCGAGCCAGGAGGGGATGATTGCCCATTTCGGCCAACTCGCCGAAAGCTGCGACCTGCCGATCGTGCTCTACAACGTCCCCGGCCGCACGGTGACGGACATGCTTCCCGCGACGGTCATCGAACTGGCGAAGCGCTATCCGGATCGGATCGTGGCGCTGAAAGATGCGAGCGGGGACCTGACCCGGATCACCACGCAGCGGATGGGCGCAGGCCCCGGCTTCTGCCAGCTCTCCGGCGACGATCCGCTGGCGCTGGCGGGCTATGCGCTGGGGCAGGTCGGCTGCATCTCCGTCACCGCCAATGTTGCCCCGGCCTTCTGCGCCGAGTTCCACGAGGCGGCGGCGGCGGGTGATTTCGAGCGCGCGAGGGCACTGAACGAGCAGCTGTTTCCGCTCCACCGCGCCTTGTTCGCCGATGCCAGCCCCTCACCGACCAAATACGCGCTTGCCAAGTTGCATGACTGGCTGACGGAGGATGTGCGCCTGCCGCTTGCCCCGTGCAGCGAGCTGGCGAGGCAGGCGGTGGATGCGGCATTGGAGAGCCTGCGGGCGGGGTGATCCAACGGGCAGGGGGCAGGGGCAGAGCTGCGTCAGCCCCTGCTCTCACCCAAAGTATCCGCCATGACAGCGCCGCGCTGGCCCATCGGCTCGGGCGCGCCGGTGGTGGTGTCGGTTCGCGTCTGGTGCTCCATTTCGGAATCCAGCTCTGCCCCCAGCAGCACGATGTAGGCTGACAGCCACAGCCAGGTGAGCAGGACGATGATCCCGCCCAGCGCGCCATAGGTCTCGTTATAGCTGCCGAAGTTCCGCACATAGATGGAGAAGCCCAGCGTGCCGATGATCCAGATGAGGATCGCGACCGTGGAACCGGGCGTGATCCAGCGCCACGTCGGCTTCTCGCGGGAGGGGCCGTATCGGTAGAGGACGGAAAGACCACCGACCGCAATCACCGCCATCACGGGCCAGCTCAGATAGGCGAGCGCTGACGGCAGGCCAGTCTGCTCCAGTAGAACCGGCAGGACCAGCGCAAAGGCGATGGCGACCAGCAGACCCAGGATCAGCAGCACGGTCAGGGCGAGGGCCGTGAGGGTGACGCGAATGAAGCCGCGCTTCTCATCCTCGTCATAGGCGACGTTCATCCCCTCCATCAGCGTCTTCATGCCCTTGGATGCGCCGTACAGCGCGACGGCGATCCCCAGCAGCGCCGCCCAGCCGAGGCTGGTGGAGCCTTGCGCGACCACCGTGCGCACCTGATCCTGCAGGATCTCGCCCGCGCCTTGCGGCAGCCCGGCGAGCCACTCCTCCAACGTGCGCTCCACCGTCACCGGATCGGCGAACATGCCGGCGATCGAGATTGTGGCGGCGATGGCGGGGAAGAGCGCGAGAAGTCCGAAGAAGGCGACGCCCGCCGCGATGACGGAGACGTGATCGTCGGCCAGTTCGTCCTTGGTTCGCAGGAGAATGTCCTTCCAGCCGCGTGCGGGAATCTCGGAAGGGCGCTTCGCCGATCGGCCTCTTTCCCCGGATTCGCCCGCGTCGGGGTGGGCCGGTCCGGTCGTGCCTGCGTGCATGTTCGCTTTGTCCATGCCCACTTATCGCCAATACCGGTCATGGTTCCGCCGCTCGCCCTTCCGTTTCGCGCCTCAAGGGCCTACATGCCGCGCCCCATGGCCCGACCCAAACCCGCCACGTTCGACAAGCAGAAGATCGTCGCCGAGAACCGGCGCGCGCGGTTCGACTACTTTATCGAGGATACCTACGAGGCGGGCATCGCGCTCAGCGGCACCGAGGTGAAGAGCCTGCGCGGCGGCGAGGGTTCCATCGCCGAATCCTATGCCGAGATTCACGGTGGCGAGGCCTGGCTCGTCAACGCGAACATTCCCGAATTCAGCCACGGCAACCGCTTCAATCACGAGCCCAAGCGGCCCCGCAAGCTGCTGTTGCATGCGCGCGAGGTCGAGAAGATGGTCGGCGCGGTGGAGCGCAAGGGCATGACGCTCGTCCCGCTCTCCGTCTATTTCAACAGCCGTGGGCGGGCGAAGGTGGAACTGGCACTGGCGCGCGGAAAGCAGACGCACGACAAGCGCCAGTCCATCAAGGAGCGGGACTGGAAGCGGGACAAGGCGCGCTTGATGCGCGAGCGCGGCTGAGCGCTTTTTCGCGCCGCTGCGGTGCTGGGGGAGAACCCTTTGGCCACGTTCAGCACCTATTCGTGAATCGCTGTTAAGGCACGCTTCCGAGACGCAACGAAAAGTGTATGGACGCGCTGATGGCGAGGCAGGGTGACAAGTGGTGGCGGCCGAAGATGCCGACCCGCGACGAGTTGGCGGACAACCGCTGGCTCGCGCCTATCGCGCACCGCTTCCTGAGCCCGGAATTGTGGCGATTCACCCGGCGATCCGTCCCGCGCGGAGTCGCGCTCGGGATGTTCGCGGCCTTCATCGTGCCTGTGGGCCAGATCTTCCTCTCGGCCTTTCTCGCGTTGCCCTTGCGGGCCAACGTGCCGCTCGCGGCGTTGATGACCTTCGTCACCAATCCTTTCACGCTGCCCTTCTGGCTGGTGGTGGCGAACAAGTTCGGCAGCTTCCTGCTGAAGATCGACGCGGTGGCCATCGGCGGCGCGGCGCGGGAAGAGCTGATGAGCGGGCGCTGGGAGAGCTTCGGCTGGTTTATCGAGACCGCGGGAGTGACCGCCTTCGGCTTCATCGTCCTGTCGATCCTTTCGGCCGGGATCTGCTATCTCATCTCCGGCCTGGTCTGGAGGCTGATCATCGCGCGGCGCTGGAGCAGGCGGCCGTGGGCGCGCACGCCGCAACTGTCGCCTGCTGAATGAGGGCACGCGCATCGTTTCAAGATTGCAGGGGCACAGGCGAATGATCCTGGCGCAGCGGCAGGGGGCCTCTCTCAATGAGATCCTGGTTGTGGTGGGGGCGGCACTTGTCAGCGCCGCACTGATTCATTTTGCGACCGGCAGCACCGAAGTGACACTTGCCTATGCAGGAGGCCTTGCGGTGCTCGGCCTGGCCGGTTGGGCTGCGGGCCGGCGGCGGCAGGAGGGCGGGGGTGCGCACGATGCGCTGCCCGACTGGTCCGTCACCGCTTCCGCCATCGAGCAGCCCGGCGTGGCGATTGCCATCACCGACCGGGCGAACCGGCTGCTGTGCGCCAATTCCCCCTTCGAGGACTGGTTCGGTTCAGCCCATGCACCGCCCCGCCTTCCGCTGGAGGCCTCAGCGGTTGGGCGGTTGACGGACGCGGCGCGTGCAGCGTGGCGCGACGGCCAAAGCGGAGAGGTTGCGCTCTCCGGGGAGCGGGGGAGCTGGAGGGTGAGCGTCCGGCGTGCCGGGGCGGGCGAGGAGCATCTCGTCTGGCGCTTCGAGCAAGTAGCCTCGCCTGACATCTCGGCCACGATCGGCGATTATCTCACCGGTCCGCTCGGCGTGATGCTGAGCGCGGCAGGCGTCGAGACGGCGCTGGTCGGGGCTGACGGCGCGATCATGGCCTCTAGCGCAGGCTTTGCGCGCCGCGCGGTGGGAGATCCGCGCGCAAACGTTGCAGGGCAGCAATTCGTCTCCCTGCTGCGTTCCGACGAGCGGGACCGGATTTTTTTCGAGCGCGAAGGCCCTGAAGGCAGCCCGCAGGCGCTCGTTCCCGTGCCTGTGTCGGCACCCTCGGGAGCGAACGGTGGCCAACCCACGCTGACGCTGCTGCTGGACGGGCCGACCTGTCTCGGCGGGTGGAACGGGGAAGCCGCGCCGTCTGTGCAGCTTGAGCCGCTCCTCACCCAATTGCCGCTGGGGCTGGCAATGACGGATCGCGACGGGCGCTTCCTGTTCGCCAACCCCGCCTTTCTTCGCGCCGCCCGTGTGAATGGCGGAGAGCTGCCGCCCTATCCGTCAGACCTGGTCGTGCGCCAGGACAAGGCTGCGATGGTGGAGGCGGTGAGGCGCTACGCGCTGGGGGCCGCCTCCAGTGGTGACATCACCGTGCGGCTGCGAGCGGAGCCGGACGAGTCGATTTCGCTTGGCCTGGCCGGGGTGCGGGGCATGGGCGATGCGGCCGTGCTCCTCAGCATGACGGACAGCACGGAGGAAACGCGCCTTCGCAGGCAGGTGGCGCAGGCGACAAAGATGCAGGCTGTCGGTCAGCTCGCCGGCGGTGTTGCTCACGATTTCAACAACGTGCTGACCGCCATCATCGGCTATTGCGACCTGATGCTGCTGCGCCACCTGCCTGGCGACAGCGACTATGACGACATCCAGCAGATCAAGGCGAATTCGAACCGGGCCGCCAGCCTGACGCGCCAGCTGCTCGCCTTCTCGCGTCAACAGACGCTG
>Ga0182742_1002286_pt1 | contig 21620 bp, 18 predicted proteins | sample eDN5th37CBELigMG_FD_128880 | JGI IMG/M metagenome (GOLD analysis project Ga0182742, IMG submission 128880) | Enriched Miracle-Growth compost microbial communities from Emeryville, California, USA - eDNA 5th pass 37_C BE-Lig MG (version 2)... ... | reverse complement strand
TCATCATTAACACCCACTTCATATTGATGATTAAATTATTCGACAAAAAAACACCCTTTCCTTCAAAAACTTTGAAGGAAAGGGTGCTTTTGAAATATTAGAGGGACTTTTTCAGTGGCCTCCTCATAATGCAGTGTTTTTTTCTATCAGTGCAAGTATATTATTTAGGATGTACCATCGATAACGCAACTCTACCCTTTTTAACGTCAACATCTTCAATCCATACTTTTACAACATCTCCCACTGAAACGATATCAAGTGGATGTTTTACAAAGCTATTACTTAATTTAGAAATGTGGACAAGTCCATCTTGTTTTACGCCTATATCAACAAACGCACCAAAATCAACAACATTTCTAACCGTTCCTTCTAGCTCCATACCTTGTTTTAAATCTTCAAGTTGTAATATATCTTTTTTCAATAATGGTTTTGAAAGCTCGTCACGTGGATCTCTTTCAGGTCTAATTAAAGCATCTGTTATATCCTTCAATGTAATTTCACCAATATTTAATTCTGAGGCAACATCTGGAATTGATAAACTTGATATCGCATAAGAAAGTTTTTCTGTTCCTAATTCTTCGGTTGTAAGATTTAGCTGCTTTAATAACCTCTTTACTTCACTATAGCTTTCTGGGTGAATGCTTGTCCGATCTAATGGTTCACCACCATCAACTATCCTTAAAAACCCAATACACTGTTCATATGTTTTTGCACCTAGACGTGGAATATCCTTAAGTTCTTTGCGATTTTTAAACTTCCCTTGCTCATCTCTGCGTTTCACAATGTTATTTGCAACAGCCTTAGATAGACCCGATACATACTGAAGAAGTGAAGAGGAAGCGGTATTTACATTGACTCCCACTTTATTTACTACCGTTTCCACAACAAAAGTAAGAGAATCATTAAGCTTTTTTTGTGAAACATCATGTTGGTATTGGCCAACACCAACGGATTTCGGATCAATTTTTACTAGCTCTGCGAGAGGGTCTTGTAATCTTCTTGCAATCGAAACTGCACTCCGTTCCTCGACTTGAAGGTTCGGAAATTCCTCTCTTGCTAAATCTGAAGCTGAATATACACTAGCTCCCGCTTCATTTACAATTAAGTAAAAAATATCCCTGTTTATTTCCTTAAGGACTTCCGCAACAAATTGTTCAGTTTCACGTGATGCCGTTCCATTACCGATAGCCACCATTTCCACTTCAAACTCATTTATAACTGTCATAATTTTTTCTATTGCCTGGTCTTTTTTATTTACTGGTGGATGGGGGTATATTACATCAATTTTAAGAACCTTCCCTGTTTCATCTACAACTGCAAGTTTACATCCTGTTCTATAAGCTGGGTCTACACCTAGCACAATCTTCCCTTTTAATGGAGGTTGTAAAAGCAGGTTCCGAAGATTCTCAGAAAAAATATGAATGGCACGGTCTTCTGCTTTTTCTGTTAATTCTTTCCGTATTTCTCTTTCGATAGAGGGTTGAATCAAACGCTTATAACTATCCTCTATTGCTTCTATTATATACGGGACAACAGGTGATGACTCTTTTCTTACTATCTTTTTATGTAAATGAGAAATAATTCGATCAACAGGCGGCTCAATAGATACACGTAAAATATCTTCCTTTTCACCACGATTTAACGCTAGTATCCGGTGAGGTACGACTTTATTTACTGGTTCTTTGTAGTCATAATACATTTCATAAACATTTTTTTCATCTTTTTCTCCACTTTTTAGCGATGATTCGATCTGTCCACCTCTAAAGGTTTCTGTCCTTATCCATTGACGAAAGGCCGGATCGTCAGCAATCCATTCAGCTATAATATCCTTTGCACCTTGAATAGCTTCCTCTTGTGAAGTAACCTCTTTTTCTTCTGAAATGTATTTGATTGCCTGTTCTTCTACATCTCCATGCACTGGAAATGTATAAAACCACTCTGCAAGAGGTTCTAGCCCTTTTTCCTTTGCCACCGTCGCTTTTGTACGACGCTTTTGTTTATATGGACGATACAAGTCCTCTACCTGTTGTAACTTGGTCGATTTTGTAATTTCTTGTTCAAGTTCAGGTGTTAATTTACCTTGCTCAGAAATCAATCTAAGAACTTCTTCCTTACGATTCTCAAGGTTTTGCATGTATTGCCACTTTTCTTGAATATCTCTAATTTGAACTTCATCAAGTGACCCTGTCATTTCCTTACGGTAACGTGCAATAAACGGGACAGTATTCCCCTCATTTAATAGTGATATAACACTTGTTACCTGTTTTTTATTTACAGCTACTTCTGTAGCAATGGTTTTTATTAACAAATCATCTTTCACTATCGTTTCACCCAAAATTTATTCCTCCCAACATTCAAATCACACTCTATTATAGTACCAAAGATTGTAATATTTTGCAGATACGCATCAATTAGATTTTCTTACATACAAGAGTAAATGTTTTTGGTAATCCGAAATCATGTAGCTTATGATTGGGTTCTTCTTCTAAAACCTCAGTAAATAGCCCTTCTCTAGAAAAGGTTGTAATCACTTCACCTAAAGTCCAACGCCGTTGATACACTACCTGTGATTCGGTTTTGTCTACTTCAGATAGGTGCTTAGAAAACGCAATTGATTGAGTATGAATGGAAGAGTCAAAGTAGTTTCCCGTCACTTTATGCTTTTTACCATTGGAGGTAATAAGTTTTGTAGAAATAGGGTGAAACTCGTGAAGAATAAATCTGCCATTTATGTTCAGCAGTTGCTTAATTGTGTTAGCCAATGGTTTTAAGTCAATAAAATAATGCAGAACTCCTAGTTCCATTAGCACTATATCAAAACTGTCAGTTATTTTTTCAGAAACAGATAATGCATCAGAGACTATGTATTGAATCGATACACCTGCTGACTCTGAAAGCTTCGTAGCAAAGACTTTATTTTCATTAGAGAAATCAACAATTGTTACATCTGCCCCAAGAAGCGCTAAAGAAACTCCCTTTACTCCATTAGAACCTAGTAAATGAAGTACTTTCTTAGAGCCCACATCATCTGGTAAGTACTTTTGAAAAGGATGCAATCTCCATCTTGGGTTTTCTTTGATTTTCATAGCTGCTTCTTCAGGTAGCCCAAAACGGTTTACTAGCGCTTGGTAGTTGTTTTGATTCCAAGCCTCCTTGTTAATTGAGGTCATTTCATCATGTTTTGACAGCAAATATTCATGGATTTCTTTTGAATATGTATAATCATTCAAGTATATTTCAGCGTAAAGTGAATGACACCATAATTCTACACCTTTATATGGTATGGAGATACGGTATGGGTCTGTCTTAACGGTCGTATTAAATTGGCATATAACAGTGATTAAAAATCCATCACGCCAAAATTGAAATGAAGCCTTCTGCCTATCCCTTGTGATTTCACCTGGAGAAAAAGATTCATATAAATGATATACTTTTTCTAGCAAATCCCACTGTATTAATAGGATAATTTCGTGTTTATTTACAAGCCCATTTACTCCTTGGATACGCAACGATGTCGAATCAATAAACTGATATGGTATCTTTTCTTCTGTTAGTTCAATTGCAAGGCGTTCTACACTTTCAAAGAAACTATCATTGTTCAATTTTTAACCTCCTATAAGAAAAGCGTAAGGCGTCAGCCTAGCAGCCGCAGGCATAAGCCAAGACCTCAAGAAGGTCACTTTTTTACCTTTTAGCTGTCTCATAGCTTTTGTTGAACCGTTAGCGCCTGAAGCTAGACAAACTTCTTTCACATTTTATAAGCCTATTTTCTATTAGAATGATACAATCTCAAGAATACCTCATTTCTAGTATCAATTATTCCACGTATTCTCGAATTTATTGCTCCGTTAACATTATTAAATCAAGCGGGTTTTAACCCATAAAAAAAGTTGCCCTTTAAGGCAACTTTTAATCGCTATAATTGATATATAAAATAAATTAAAAATTGATGAGTCCTAGACTTATTTGTAAGGCTTCATCCACTCTGTCCATCATCTCTTCATCAAGATGAGTAATTTTATCGGTTAGACGTTGTTTATCAATCGTTCGAATTTGTTCTAACAGAATAACTGAGTCCCGTTCAAAACCATATTTTTTAGCATCAATTTCGACATGTGTCGGTAATTTTGCCTTTTGAATCTGTGCTGTAATCGCTGCGACAATGACCGTAGGACTAAACCGATTTCCGATATCGTTTTGAATGACAAGAACTGGACGAACGCCTCCTTGCTCTGAACCAACAACTGGGGAGAGATCTGCAAAATAAACGTCGCCACGTTTAACAATCAATTGATTACCCCCCGCTAACTAAGCGTTCTACGGTGTGGTCCGCCTCATATTCAGCTAGAAAAGCCTCCGATGCGATATTTAGATTGATCTTTGCCATTTCCATGTAACCACGTCTCATAGATTCACGAATATGACGTTTCTTTCTTTCACGAAGGTACATTTTCGTAGCTTGATAAATTAGTTCATTACGGTTACCATTTTCTTGTTTTACGAGCCCGTCTAATTCACTGATTAGGTTTTGTGGTAAACGAATTAAAATTTCTGTTGTTGCGCTGGATTCAGACACAAACATACACCTCCACCATAACTACACACCATAATATTTTATTCCATCTTCAATAATACCATTAATACGTGATGTTGCAAAGCGTATTCAACGAATTCTTCACTATTATCGTCAAAGCGAATATCCTTTTATGCATTAAATCGTAAAAAGTGCACCTAAAATAACTTTTTATCTAATTGTAAGACAGGATTTCTCACTTCAATTATACTCTTATTTTTCAAAAAAATACGAGGAACACGACAATTTATAGTACAAGGTATTTCATAATTAATGGTATCAAGTCTTTTTGCAATTTCATCTATTGTTATCATTTCATGTTTTTGTGTTCCAATTAAGGTAACTTTCGTGCCCAAAGGAAGTTCCTTTGGTAACCGTACCATAAATTGATCCATACATACTCGTCCAATAATTGGACAGCGTACGCCATCAACCAAAACTTCTCCGTCTTGATTCTTTCTTATCCAGCCGTCCGCGTAGCCAACAGGAACTGTTCCGACCCATTCATCCTCTGTAGCTGTATAAGTTGCCCCATAGCTCACACTTTCCCCTTTGGAAAGCTTCTTTACATGAACCAACCGGCTATGAAGCGAAAATGCCTCTTTTAGGGGATATGGTAGTATGCTTTTCATTTCAGCAGAAGGACTGAGCCCATACATCGCAATCCCTAGTCTAACTGCATTAAATACTTTTTCAGGAAAGCGTAAACCAGTCGCACTATTGCCACAGTGGATTAACCGAGGCGTTAGCGGAAGCCACGACAGCATTGTAAGAAAAGTTTCATATTGAGTGTCAAAGTAAGTGGTATCAAGCTCATCAGCAGTTGCAAAATGTGTAAATACCCCTTCTAAGATGAAGCGCTCATCATTCTTTATTTCTTTTATCACTTGTAGTAACCCTTGCTTATCTTTTATCCCTAAACGTCCCATTCCAGTATCTAATTTTAAATGAAATGAAACCTGCTTTTCTAAGACTAAACTTTTCTTCGCCTCATGTAACCACTCATGCTGAAAAACTGTAAGAGCAATTTGATACTGTGCAGCCAAAGTAATGTCTGTCGGCCGTGTAGCACCCAAAACAAGAATGGGGGCTGTAATCCCTTGCTGCCTCAACGCAATTGCTTCATCCAAAAAGGCAACAGCCAGGTTAGTAGCACCCGATTCGAGGGCTGTTTTGGCAACTTGAACGTCGCCATGACCATAAGCATTTGCCTTTACAACTGCAATAATGTTTGTATCTATTGTAAGATGCTTTTTCATTAATCTTACATTTTCTTGTATTCGATCCAAGTCCACTTCTACCCAAGTATCTCGAAAAAACTGATTTTCCTCCACGCTAATACACTTCCTTGAATAATTAGAAAGGTGCAAGCGTCGCATGTATAGCCATACAAACGATAGGAGCATCGACGCAAGATAAAAAAACACGGTGAACAAGGTGAACCATGTTTTTCCTTATCGCAGAGAGATGATCGGATGTTTGATAGGCGATGCTGCTTGCGCTTGACCAACAAAACTATCTTCAAATTTATAAGAAAAATGCCTTATTTGTATATGTTAGATTATTTATTCTACCATTACCATTGTCAATAAAGAAAGAAAATACACAAATACTTTCTAAATTAAAAAACGTACCCTTCCTCCTTTGATACTAAGAAAAAACAGGCCCAATTTCTAGGGCCTGTCAAGATTATGATTATTTAATTGACTGTCCTTGCACGGAACGAGCAATCATTTGCATTTCTTCCTGTGTAAGATCTTCTGAAGCGAGCATAAAGTCAACACCCTGGTAAGACCAAGAAAGTGAGTTTTCAGTTAATGCCCCGACTGTAAATCCAAGGTCTACAGGCTCACCACTTACAACTGTTGTCGTACCAACCTCAGATACTTGAGCTCTTTCTTGAATCAATGTAAATGATTTTTCACCACCGAAGGTCATGACAATTCGGGTACCATTTTCTGTTTCAATTTTTTGTTCTTCTTCTAAATTAACACCTTCGAGTTCAACCTCTGGGTACATAACAGATAAAGGCTCATCACTAACACCAGCCATTACAGGGACCTCTAGTTGTGCTCCTGACATGTTCTTTTGTACATCAAACGCATTTTCATCGAAGCTTGGATCGAATTCAAATTTTGAAAATTCAACTGTTAGCAATGGATTGCGGTCAGGGTCCATAACCTTAACTAGAACAGGGGTTAGATCTTTTTTATCAAATGTAATTTCTTGGACAGGTAACATTTTATTATTCTTGTAATTTGTTTTTGTTTCAAATACATAGCCATTTTCTGTTGATGTAAATTTTGCTTCAGGGTCATCTAATATGTCCTTAACTAAAGATTCATATAAATAAGCTTGGCTGCTGTTTTGTGGCCAGTCACTTTGAAAACGAAAACTTTTATTTAGCGCTGGTGTTAGTACGAACACTCCCTCTTGATTGCGGAGGATCATCTGGCTTTGTTCTTTTTGTGGATTTTTCAAATTAACACGATAGAATGTCGGTGTTTTATGCCAGATTTCCACATCGTACTCCTGGGGTTCAGCTCCCGCTTGAAGTGTCATTTTCGCCTCAGCCTTATACCCTGTTAAATTCTCAACCTTGTCATCTAATGCTTTTACAATATCCTCTTGGGACTTTTCCCCACAGCCTGCTAACGCAAGGACAACAATAAGTCCTAAAACTGCTAAAAGTAAGTTTCTCTTCATTCCTTCAACCCCTTTGCCTCATATAGACGAATTGAAGAGATTGGGTGTTGCAAAGTGATGAATGGTTCACTTAAAGATGTTTAATCCGACCGTTTTACCCCCGTATTTTCTTTTGATGGTTTGTGCTGTGACCATAGCTAGATTAGCTAGCAATGCTATCACATTTTCTTCATTGACATCAAACTCCCTGTTAACTCAGCTTTTATCAACCATTCATCATCTTTTTAACACCTTGTCTCTCCTTCTGCAATTAAATATATGAGGCAAAGTTGAGTAATATGCAGACTAGCTTGACAAGCTTTCAATAATTACTTGTGCAACTGCATATTCCTTACTATGGGAAATGGATAAGTGCACAGTATCGGTATATGGTTTTATAATCTTGGGTTTTCCGTATTCATCATTTTGGATTTCAATATCTAAAAAGCTTAATGTAGCACCTATACCTGTACCTACCGCTTTCGAATAAGCCTCTTTCGCTGCAAATCTCCCCGCCAAAAATTCTACTTTACGGTGATTTGAAAGAGAATTGAATCGCTGTTTTTCAGATTCTGTTAAAATTCTACTTGCAAATTTTGATTGTCGATGTAACAGCTTTTCAATTCTATCCAGCTCGACAATGTCTATTCCAATTCCAACAATCATGCACTTTTTCTCCCCTTTCCTCTTCTAATACGTACAATTAGTTCATATGAATATTATACTGCTTCGTCCAAATGCTTTTCCTTCTGATAATTATCTAATTTACATGCATGCTCTTCCTATAAATGGATGAGTGTGTGGAGATATGCTACGATATAGTAATAAACCTATGATAAGTACACGTTACTATAAATAGGTCTACTCTTTTTGATGACTAAGGAAAGTCTCAATTAGTTTAAGGCTAAATTATATAAAGGAGAGTCGCGATGTTTACAAGAACAGAAAGCTTTCGCTCATTTCTAAAATTTTATCCGGTCATTTCGACTATCGTTGCCGTCCATCTTTTACTTTGGCTAATAGTCTCCATTCCACTTCCTAGCGGTCGTGAATTATTCGCACAGATGGTCGGCTATAATTTTTTAATAGCTGAAGGTGAGTACTGGCGTCTCATTACGCCCATCTTTATCCATGCTGGTTTTGGCCACATGTTATTTAATTCCTTCTCGCTAGTACTATTTGGCCCAGCACTAGAACGAATGCTAGGAAAACCAAAGTTTATACTTGCATATTTGGTTACTGGGATTCTCGCTAATATCGCGACATATTATATTGAACCACTTCAGTTTAGTCATGTTGGTTCATCTGGAGCAATTTTTGGCCTCTTTGGGATATATGTATATTTAGTATTAAAACGAAAAGATTTGATCGATAATGCCAATTCACAAGTGATCATCACAATTTTAGTCATTGGCATCATTATGACCTTTCTCAATTCAAATATTAACATTATTGCCCATATATTTGGGTTGATAGCAGGAATACTGATGGGTTCTTTATTATTTGGGAAGTCGCAAAGAAATAGATAGTAAGAAAGGGCTAAAGAAAATACTCTCTCCTTAATTAGCGGAAAGAGGAACCAGTTTGTTGATTATGTGGATTCTTGTTCCGTTATTTACTTAAAATCCGTGGTTTTGAGCAGAGTTTAGGATCCTCTTTCCGTTATTGGTCTATTTCATATACAAATTCCATCATTATTGTGCTATTAGCGGAACCAGGATCCAATTGAAGACATTTGAATCAGTTTTTTACTATTTAACGGAATGAGGATCCGCTTTATTAATTTGTCGGATCCTCATTCCGTTATTTTTGCCTGCTTTAATTGTTGAAACCAGTGACATTTTGGTATCTAATTAAAACTATCCAGTTGAGTGTGGTTTAATGATAAAACTAAATTACATGCTGTTTGTCTCTCTTTTTTCATGTGAATACCATTGCATCATCCGTTCACAGTCTGATTTTTTAATATCAATAACAGAAAAATTCATACCTGTGATGCTCGATCTGATAGAAGCCTTTATTGTTGCTAATTCTCGTTTACGTTGGAAATATGAGTATTGTTCTTCTAACGCTTGGATTCGCTTTCGTTTCATAAAAACGGTAATCCTATTAACAGTACGAAATCTTAACACAAGCTGAGCACCACTTACATTCCAACTAGCATCCTTGTATCTCAAATATCCCCAGAACAAGGCAAAAATTATAATAACCGCACTAAGATAACCCCAACTCGTAAAAAAGATTGAGAATAATAAAGGTAAAAAAAGAATGGTTGTTCGAACAAGATACCTAGGTAGTGCACGCTTTGGAACTGACCGAAGGGATTCAACTTTCTCATACTCGGGAACAAACTGCCTTAGTAGCTCACCAACCTGGCTTCTTTTAATAAGTGGAAAAAGAACCGTTGAAAATTGCTCACCCTTATCCACAGTACCACCAGCACTTTCCACATGCACTGTTGCAAATCCTAATAATTGCCTGAGCGGATTTTCTACCACACGAATAGCTTGGATCCTTGAAAGTGGAATTGTTAATTGTCTTCTTTCAATCAAGCCTCTAGTTACAACTAATTCTTGATCACGTTTAACCAATGTAAAATTGGCATACTTTAACATCACAATCACAGTACCAATTACCCAAGCAACCAACAATGCTAATCCAGAAAGCAAGACAATAAAAATAATTGCCCCTATCCGAATAAATTGTTCCACTTGGTCTATAACAAGGTCATACGGAATAAGCTCATCGACTTGGGTAATAAAAGCGATTAATCCTGAAAGGACAATTCCAATCCCACCAGAAGTAGATGAGGCAATTAACAATTCTTTTAAGCTAATATTATATCGTTGCTCATTTTCTTCCACTTCTAGCTGACTTTCATTAGCATGGGTTTTTTGAGTTTTAATAATTGCGCCAAGTTCTTCTGCTTTACGTTCTGTTATAGCGGTAAGGACAGCTTCTGCTTCCATGCCTCCCCCTGCTGTTTCAACTTGCACTTTGACAAGACCAAATATTCGTTGAATGATACCTGAAGAAACATCGATTGTCTGAATGCGTTCAAATGGAATATAACGCTTTTTTCGAACAAAAATCCCATATTCGATCCGGAGTTCACCGTCTTCTATTCGATATGTATATCGGTACCAATGTAAGATTCCTCCAATCAATAGGAGAAATATCGTCATTCCTAGAACTATTATGTAAATTAAATTAAACAGACGGTCCTCTCCACCACCCCCAATAATCAAAAAAAGCACCACAGGGATGAGGATTTCACGGAGTCTTCGTAAGAAATTTAACAGAGCTGCAACAGGATGTAGTCTACGAGGTTCAAACATCTTCATCATCTACCCTTGCTAAACTAGAGATACGGTCCCGAAGATGATCTGCCTCGCTAACGTCTAAAGCTGGTATTTCGTGTGTTGTTGCCGCTGTTGAAATGGTGACACTTGAAAGGTTGTAGCGTCTAAGAATTGGTCCCTGCTTCGTATCCACATGTTGCACTCGTACCATCGGAATAAGGGTTCTTTTTACAATAAAAACGCCATGTTGAATGTCAATTTCATGTTCATGTACTTCATATCTCCATCTTTTCCATCGAAGCGTTGGAAATATAAAGACCGTTACAATTGTTTCAATTATCGAAACCAAAAGGACTATCCCCACTATCCAATAAGACCAGTCTAAGATACTGTGTAGAATGAACAATCCGATAACAATTATCCATCCAAACGCTGATATAATTATTGCTGTTATTCTCCAAACTGTTAGGGCCCGCCCACTAATTCTATTTTTGGGCTCAGTCCTCATATAAGCTCCCCCTTGCTACTTACACTGTTTAGTTATAAGTATATATGAAGCGGACTCAACATTAAATGATTAATGAATTTTAAAACTAGCACCATCTATTCGTTCAATTTCTGGATATGACTCTAGATCCTTCATAAGTTTAAATAATGCATTATCCTTTTGCTTTGCTTCAATCATACAGTAAATTTCAGGAACACTACCTTTTATTTCCGATAAAAACTGCATAAACATTTTAACATCAATAAAATCATGATGTGCTCTAAACTCTTTTTCATTCCTAGGGCTTGATATGTGCATTTTAATTGGAAGGTTAGCATGTTTCCATGTATCTATCACCCTAGGCCACTCCTCATACCAATTTTCGTTCTCATGGTGGGCAAGGTGGTGATGAAAATCGAACACGACTGGTATAGCAAGTTTCTCACATAAGTATAACGTGTCATGCAGAGTAAATGTCGTATCATCATTTTCTAACATAACCATTTGTTGAATTTTCTGTGGAATATATCCCCAGTTCACGATAAACTGTTCCAGCGCTTTTTCTTTATCATCATAAGCACCACCCACATGAATGACACAACGGTGTTCACGATCAATTCCCATTCCCCTTAGCAGTGCCTCGTGCATACTCAAAGTCTTAACAGATTGATTTAAGATTTCAGGTTTAGTAGATGTAAATAACACGAAATGGTCTGGGTGAAAATCAATCCTCATTGGATGTTCCTTAAGATAGTCATTTATTTCTGTAAGTGTCTCTTTTAGTGGTAACATGTACTTCCAATCAGCTAGCTCCTCATGATTGGCAAGAGGTATTAATTTTGAGCTTAATCGAAAAAAAGAGATTTGATTCCCTACATTATATTTCAATAAACGGAGACAATTGTGAAGATTTTCTTTTGCAATGCGTTCTAACTTTGCAATTGCTGCCTCGCGATCCTTCAACTTTGAAAATTGTGCAAAGGTCATGGTTTTAGATGGCGAACAATTTTCTAGATTTACACTCATTGCTACATATCCCAGTTTAACAATCGTCATACTAGGCACCTCATTTTCTTAGTAATGTGTGCACTTAGTATTCCACAGTTATCCAATGTTTATTTTAAACCCCGGCTTACGTTCCTCTTCGAATAATTCTTTATCAAGAATTGATGTACAATTAGGACACCGTCTAGCCTCTGTAGGAATACTCATACAACAAATTGGACATTGTTTTGAGGCAAACGAAGACGGGGCTTTTCGGATTTTATTTAGCTGGCGAATCGTGATAAAGGTAGCGAAAGCAACGATTCCAAAATGAAGGATTGTATTAATGAATAACCCATAATTAATAGTTGCTGCTCCAGCTTCTTTTGCTGAAAATAATGAAGGATATTGCCTATCGGTTAAATTTATATATAGATTTGAAAAATCCACTCTTCCTAACAGTAACCCAATTGGAGGCATAATGATGTCCGTCACTAATGAATCGACAATTTTACCAAAGGCCGAACCGATAATTACACCAATTCCCATATCCATGACATTTCCTCTTACCGCAAACTCCTTAAATTCCTGTAGTACTCGCAAATGATCCCTCCTCTTTTTAGAAAATATGTGTGGGGGGTAGGAGGATATAACCAATTTGTTAAAACGAAGGGTAGATTAAGTTGTCCACTAGTAGACACTTTGCCAATGGTCTTTACATATCCCAGTATGAAGTACACTTTAATTATGAATTTTATGCTGACTGTCCTTCATAACATACCCTAATTCTGGCTTGCATCAATTAAGACATACGAAAAAAAGACAACGCAATATGCGCTGCCTTGTCCCTCTATATTAATCATTCTTGCGATAATTACGGCGTTTACCAGTCGATTGTCTGCTTCTTCCTGAATTATTACGATGGCTGTTTTGGTGTCCGCCTTTATTGCGATTTCGGTTACCGCCACCGCCTCTGTTTTCAAATTTATCACGTTTTACACGAACCGGAGCCTCTTCAGTCAATCTAACTGGAGTTTGATCAGGTTCTTTTGTCATTAGTTTAATTGCAGCTGCGACAATTGATACTGAATCATGCTCTTCTAAGAGTTCTTCCGCTGCACGTTTATAGTAAGAAATATTCTCACTTTCTACAGTCGAAAGGATTTTTTCAACTGTCATTTTTTGTTGACCTTCTAGAGCCTCATCTATTGTCGGTGGTGTCATACGGTCCATTTTACGCTTTGTGGTACGTTCAACAATTTTAAGCTGACCCATTTCTCTTGGTGTAACAAATGTCATTGCCATACCAGTTTTTCCAGCACGACCTGTACGACCGATGCGGTGTACATAGCTCTCTGGATCTTGTGGAATATCAAAATTGTATACGTGTGTTACTCCTGAAATATCAAGTCCACGTGCGGCCACATCTGTTGCCACCAATACTTCAATTGATCCCTCTTTAAATTTCCGTAACACTGATAATCGCTTCGCTTGACTAAGGTCACCATGAATTCCCTCAGCAGCATAGCCTCTTAATGTTAATGCTTCTGATAACTCATCAACTCGACGCTTGGTTCGACCGAAGATAATTGCCAATTCAGGTGATTGAATATCAAGCAGACGTGTAAGAACGTCAAACTTTTTCTTTTCTTGCACTTCTAAGTAATATTGTTGAATATTTGGGACTGTCATTTCTTTTGACTTTACCCTTACAATTTGTGGGTTTTTCATAAATCGTTCGGCGATACGCTGAATTGGACCAGGCATTGTAGCTGAGAATAATAATGTTTGGCGCTCATCTGGTATACCTGCCAAGATTGCCTCAATATCCTCAATAAAGCCCATATTTAACATTTCATCAGCTTCATCTAGCACAACCGTGTGCACATTTTGAAGGCGAAGAGTTTTACGGTTAATATGGTCAATGATACGACCTGGTGTACCGACAATAATATGTGGGCGTTTTTTCAATGAACGAATTTGGCGACCGATATCCTGTCCACCATATATAGGCAAAATACGAACTCGGTTACTTTGACCAATTTTATACAATTCTTCTGAAACTTGAATCGCCAATTCTCTCGTAGGTGCTACAACTATTCCTTGAATAGTATCAACATTCATATCTACTTTTTCAATTAAAGGGATACCAAATGCTGCTGTTTTCCCTGTCCCAGTTTGCGCTTGCCCAATTACATCGTTACCTTCTAATGCAAGTGGAATGGTTTGCGATTGAATTGGTGTTGCTTCTTCAAACCCCATATTACTAATTGATTTCATTAACGTTTCACTAATACCTAATTCTGTAAATGTTGCCAATTTTTTCATACTCCTTTTGTTTTCATATATTACAATGAGAAAATGACTTGATAGACGAAAATCTTTTTAGGCACCTGACTATAAGCCTAGTTAGGCCAAATGATTTAGTTTCACTTCGGTCACTTCACTGCAAGGCAACTTAAATAGTAAGAGATGTACACTTTTATCTTTCACTTCATGTGGGTTCTGATACCTTACACTTCTGTATCCTGTATGCGAATCAAACAAACCTTTACGTAGGATGTTGAATATATCTAAATTATTTTTGAGCATTTTCTGATTTTGGCCTTAAAAAAAGGACACTACCGGTTCCGGAAATAATGCCCTAAAGGTTCACGTCCAAAAAGTTAAAGAGGGCTTCATAAAAAAGGATGCCCTTTTACACTGTATTTGTTATCTTACCATTACAAAAATCTAATTGCAATGTGTGGGCTTAAGAGAAATTCATTCAATTATATCTAGTATTATCTTTAGACACTTAATTATGTAAAAAACGGTCCACTATCTTTAATAGCTCATCACAATCTGGCCCATGGCAAATATGGTGTTTGGATGATGGTAAAAACGTAAGCTCCTTTTGCTCAGATGAAATTTTATTATATAAATAAAAGGCGCTTTTGATTGGGACGATTCCGTCACATTCCCCTTGAATGATAAGTGTAGGCACGTGGATATGCTTTAGCTGTGGTCTAAGTTGTTTTACCAGTTTTCTGAACTCAATTGTTGCACTTAGTGGAGTATCCGTAATCTTATTTCTATAACGCAGAAATAATTCATTTTCTTGCAAATGACCCTTTACACCGTCTTTTACCATTTCCTTAATATCAACTAATAATTGTTTTGGATTTACATAATATGCCGCAGCACTCAATAGTATTAGTTTCTTAATCGGGTATTTAGAAGCAAGGTAACCCGCGATTATACCTCCCATCGAGAATCCAATCAATATAACCTGTTCACATTCTTTCATCAATTGCACTAGTTCATTCTCTGCATATTTCACCCATTCAGAGTTTGCAACCCCTTTTAGCGCTAAGGTTTCTCCATGCCCTGGCAATGTTGGTGTTTTTATTACCCAATCTGTTGTCCCACGAAGATGCTCTGCAAGGGGTTCAATCTCATAAGGAGCACCTGTAAATCCGTGTATTAATAAGCACCCTGTCATCTCAAAAATCACCCCATATATTTTAACCCTTTAGCTTTAATCTAATAACAGAAAAGGAAAACGCCCTTCCATATTTATGAAAAGACGTTATCATTCTGGTTTCGTTACTGTAATAGTGCAGTAACAACTTCTTCAAGCCTCATTCCTCGTGATGCTTTTACTAATACAATATCATTTGCTGAAACTATTTCATCTAATTGTTTTATTAACTTTGATTTATCATGAAATGCTAGTACTCTTTCTTCAGGAAAATGCTCTTTGGCTCCTTTAGCAATAAATGCCCCAAGTTCACCGAATGTAAGGACATAATCAATTTTTTCAGGCAAAAGAATTCTGCCTATTTCAACATGGAAACTTTCCTCATTTTCACCAAGTTCCAACATGTCACCTAACACAACAATTTTTTGGGCATCACCTTTTAAATCTTGTAAAAGTTCAATCGCTGCCCTCATGGAGGTTGGGCTGGCATTGTATGCATCATTGATTATTTGTATATCTCTTTTCCCTGCTATCACTTCTGTTCTCATCCCAGTAATTTTCAAAATTGCTAATCCCTTTGCAATATTCTCGTCTGTGACATCAAAATAGCGAGCGAGGGCAATGGAAGCTAAGGCATTGTTGACATTATGTTTTCCTAACACAGGGATATAAAAACTTGTTTCTACATGACTTACTGAAAAATAAGTTCCGTCATTTTTCTGTTGGATGTTGCTTGGATAATAATCGCATTGCTTCGAGGTGCCAAACGTTTTTGTTTTAAGGCGCTCATTAATACGACTTGTTAACAGTGGCTCATCACCGTGATAAACTAATAATCCATCTTTTGTAAGTCCTGCTATGATTTCAAGCTTTGCCTCAGCAATTCCTTCTCTAGATACTAAATCCTGCAAATGTGACTCTCCGATGTTTGTAATGATTGCTGCATCGGGACGTGCAATAGAAGATAAAAGTTCAATCTCACCCTTCGCACTCATCCCCATCTCTAAGACTGCAATCTCTGTCTCTTCTTCAAGTCTTAATATCGTAAGTGGTAAGCCAATATGGTTATTAAAATTGCCTTCTGTTTTATGAACTTTATAAGTAGTTGCCAGAACAGATGCCACCATATCTTTGGTTGTTGTTTTTCCATTACTACCTGTAATTCCAACTACTTTAAGGGACGACAGTTCATCACGATATGCTTTGGCTAAAGTCTGTAACGCCTTTAGTGTATCGCCTACCAATATAAGCGCTACACCACTAGGTGGATTGGGTTGATCTTCTTGCCAAAGAGTTGCTACAGCCCCATTTTCAAACGCTGTATCAACAAATTCATGGCCATTAAATTTTTCACCAATAATTGGAATGAATAAATTACCATCTTTCACTGTTCGTGTATCGATTGATACACCTTCAAATTCACTGGATTTATATTTCTCTTCATTTATACGACCATTGACCATTTTGATTAATTCTGATAGCTTTCGTTTAATCAATATACTCACACCCTTTTTATTTTAAAGCTATGTAAACAGGCTGACCCAGTCAATGAGTCAACCTTTCATTCTTCTGGCAACGTTAAAACGTATACTTAATTCGTTGCTTTTCTTGATGTCGTTCCATTGCAAGTGTGACTAGGCGTTCAATCAATTCAGGATACGAAACGCCTGCTTCTTGCCATAACAATGGAAACATACTAAATGGTGTGAAACCTGGCATTGTGTTCACTTCATTCATAAGAAGTTCACCATTCTCTTTTAAAAAGAAATCAGCACGTACTAAGCCTGAGCAATCAAGTGCTTTAAAGGCTTTGATAGCAACTTCCTTAATTTGTGCGTACTCTTCCTCAGTGATGTCTGCAGGAATGACAAGGCCTGTATCACCATCTTCATATTTCGCCTTATAATCATAGAATTCCGTTTTTGGAACAATTTCTCCGACAACAGAGCATTCTGGGTTATCATTTCCGAGCACACCAATCTCAACTTCTCGCCCAATGATTCCTTCTTCAATAATGACTTTGCGGTCATATGCAAATGCTTCCTCAAATGCAAGAACTAAGCTAGCGCGGTCCTTACATTTGCTAATACCTACACTTGATCCTAAATTTGCTGGTTTAACAAAGCACGGATAACCGAGAACTTCTTCAACCCTTTCATATGTCTGGTCTGGAGCTAGCTCCCATTCACTACGGACAAAAGATACATAATTTGGTTGTGCAATTCCTGCTTGTGAAAAGACATTTTTCATCATTACTTTATCCATTCCGGCAGCAGAAGCTAATACACCGTTACCAACATAAGGGATATTCATTAACTCTAATAATCCTTGGACCGTGCCATCTTCTCCATTTGGTCCGTGTAAAAGTGGGAAGACAACATCAAACGATTCATTTGAACCTTCCGTTTGGCTAATAGGGAAAAGCTCTTTATTTAACGAAACAGGTGAGATGGAAGCTCCTCCTTCTTGTAACCGAAGTTGCCTTACATCCTCAATAGGACCATTTAATTCACTCCCACGAATCCATTCACCATTTTCAGTAATATATATAGGGTGTATTTCATATTTTTCATGATCTAACGCTTTAATAACAGCTTTTGCCGTTTGCAATGACACATTATGCTCAGCTGATTTTCCACCGTATAGTAAGCCTAATTTCACTTTCATAAGCTTCCCCCTCATCTAACTGTATACCTCTCCTATTGTATCACTATCTTTCCTTAATATAGAAATTATTTAGCAAAAAAGAGATATCATTTTCTTACTGTTCTTATCAATTACTCACAGTATATGTTTCTAATAAAAATATGGGCATGTGTCCGTCAAGAAAGACAAAATTTAGATTGTACTTTTTTCCACAAAAAGAGGGACAGGTCTTAAAGCCTGTCCCCCTCTTCACTCGATTTAATTTACGAATGATTCCAATACACCGTATTTATGAAAGGCCACATTGGATTCCGACAATATTCATTTATTTGACGCGTATCGCCTGCCGATATGCACCACTATGATTTACTGTATTCCAGTTTTCCGAGAATGCTTACTAGAATTTTAAGGCCGATACGCAAATTAGTCCAATCACAAGCTAAGATTTGTGACTAGTGTCCACTAATGGACATACTTGAAAAATTACATATAAAATATACAAATTCTATTTTATATTAAACCGATTGAAGATGATTGTAGTTCCTCAATTCCGATTACACGACGTTATCCATCTCACGAACGTACGCTTAACCTTGCTTTGAATATCCGCTCATGACTTCGTCACTTATTTGTCATTAATAATAGAAATAAAAATATATTATTTCCGTAACAATAATCTAACTTTTTAGACAATTTAAAATATTACCTAATGATTACAACTGAGGCCCTTCCATTGTTTCCTCTTCATTATGTAAGATATACTACAGTTTGTAACTGTAATAACTGAGAAAGGAACTACATAGAATGCATCTAAAAAGAATTGTAAAGCCCCTCGCTGGGATAACGTTATTTATATATTTTCTACTATTAATCTACTACATGTTTTTTGGATTCTCTCGCACACCTGGCGACAACTATATGTATAATATCACCCCATTTGCTACCATTAAAAATTATTTTACTTACTTTGACCACTTCAACGTTACAACATGGATTATTAATATATTTGGTAATATTGGTGTTTTTGTACCATTCGGACTCCTTTTACCAATATATTATCCAAGAATGCAAAATTTCTTCCTATTTACTTTTTTATTCCTAATTGGAATAACTATTTTAGAGACCATTCAGGTATCGACAAGAAGAGGGAGTTTTGATGTGGATGATGTAATATTAAATACAACAGGAGCATTAATCGGATTCTTTTTAATAAAATCACTTCGCAAATGAAACACGATGAATCACAGGAGGCAGTTCTTCTGCCTTTATAGCAACGGGACGGTTCTTGTGCATCATTCCCATAGGAATGATGCACAAGAACCGTCCCTATTGCTTTCTATTTTTCTCCTTTTGTTTTAAACTAATATAAAAGCATTAAAACACTGAATATTTTTAATATTCTTAAGGAGAGTGGGATAATTGTCAGAAAAATTACTCGTTTGTTCATTTAAGGATATACAATCTGAGGGTTCAAAGGTTATAAAGGGTGAAAAGAATCCAATTGTTGTATTTATCCATGAGGAGCAGATCTTTGCTGTTGACAATCGCTGTCCACATATGGGCTTTCCTTTACATACAGGGAGTCTCTGTGATGGGATATTAACATGTCATTGGCATCATGCACGATTTGATGTAAAAAGCGGTGGAACTTTAGATCCGTGGGCAGATGATGTTCCAACCTATCCTGTTGAAGTAATTGAGGGTGAAATCTGGGTCAGTACTGTCCCTCATAATAAAGTCACGATTGCAAAATTAAGACAACGGTTACAAGAGGGGTTAGAACAAAACATAAGTTTAGTTATCGCAAAAGCCGTAGTGGGATTAGTAGAAGCAAATGTACCACCAAAGGAAATTGCCAAAATAGGAATTGAGTTTGGAACTAAGCATCGACAAAGCGGTTGGCGGTCTGGATTAACTATATTAACAGCTATGACAAACATCTTACCTAAACTTGATAAAACAGGGAAGATTATGGCTTTATACCAAGGCCTTGTCCATGTTGCAAGAGAAAGCTCTGGGATGGGAACACGCTTTCTATTAGGTGCACTCCCTACTACTAAAGATGTCCAATCGTTTGAGCGACTATGTGAATGGTATCGAAACTGTGTAGAGGTTCGCGACTCTAGAGGAGCTGAACGAGTTCTCTTAACGGCCATTGAAGCAAATTTCTCAAATGAACAACTCGCTGAAATGATGACTGCTGCTATCACTGATCACTTTTACATCAACACCGGGCATACTCTTGATTTCCATAACAAAGCATTTGAAGTTCTCGATCAAATTGGTCTAGAAAACCGGAGTTACGTTCTAACATCGTTATTACCTGGAATAGGAAATGCTTCTAGAAGTGAGGAGTCCTATAGTTGGCAATCTCCCGTAAACATTGTGAAACCTTTACAAGCTGCGTTCAAGCTCTTACCTGATATTATCTCTAACAATATATTAGAAAAGCAATACAGTGAATCAGAAGAAGGAGCGTTAGTGGAAAAAATCCTTGCAGATAATCCACTAGACACCATTGAGTCCATGTTAGCTGTCTTAAAGGAAGGCATGTCTCCTAGTAGATTAGCACAACTTGTAGCACTTGCGGCGGCAGAACGAATAGCCAAGTTTCACGTTCAAAATGACTTCGGTGACTGGATAACCGTTCTCCATACCTTTACACATGCACATGCTGTCCACGAATCTCTTCGTAGGCAGACGACTCCAGAACTAACAAGAGCAGTCTTCCATGGAGCGATGAGTGTTTATTTAGACCGCTTTCTAAATACTCCTGCCGCTAGAAAACCACAACCTGTAGCTCAAGATAAGACACCAGATCATCCGTCACAACTTCTATCCATTATGAATCAACAACAGCAAGTAACCGAGGCAGCACGCTGGGTAGTCACATATCTTGCTAGTGGAGGAGATAAAGCTGCTCTATTTAACACATTAGGTCATGCACTTCTACGTGAAGATGCAGAATTTCACTCATTTCAAATGTACGAAGCGGCCATAAAAGAACATGATCGCTGGATTGAAGAAGACACACCATTTGCTATGAATGCTCAAGAAACACTTATTTTGGCAACAACACGCTATTTGGCGGGTCATGCACCGACACCTCGTGAAATGCCTCATACTGCCCATATCGCAATGAGGCTTCATAAAGGAGATAAGCTATTTGAGGAAGTAGATTAACTATATTACAAATGAGAGAAGTAGGCAGCCTAAGGGACTTTACTAGTCGTTATATACGATTATTACAAAATAAAACTGTGTGAATTCAAAGTTTGTAGTTGTTATGTTTCTGTGGAGAAACAAATAGAATAGCTATCATGAACAAAACTGGCTCCTTAATCGTAAATACGTAGATTAATTTGGTTAGACTGTGTACCATACAAAAAACAACCAAATCAGAGCTATAATACGAAAGGAGCCATTACTATGAAGGATAACACAAAATATGTTGGTTTAGACGTATCAAAAGATAAAATT
>Ga0182742_1002285_pt1 | contig 21621 bp, 15 predicted proteins | sample eDN5th37CBELigMG_FD_128880 | JGI IMG/M metagenome (GOLD analysis project Ga0182742, IMG submission 128880) | Enriched Miracle-Growth compost microbial communities from Emeryville, California, USA - eDNA 5th pass 37_C BE-Lig MG (version 2)... ... | reverse complement strand
TTTCAGCAAATGGACTATCAACTGAAGCTAGGAGATAGTCTCGAATATGTGATGAATGGGTTTAGAGAAAGAGTTCCGAGTAACGATATTACCATTTTCGTTAGTACGATTCTGATTCAGCAACGAGTAGGTGGAAACCTGGCTGAGGTGTTGTCAACGATGGCGGAAACGCTGGAGGAACGAAGTCGTGTTCATAAAGAAATTCGTACCGTAACAGCGGAAAGTCGTTCGATTGCCTATATCCTCATTTTCATGCCGTTTTTGATGGCCATGATGATGAATTTATTTATAAAGGGGTTCTTGAATGTTCTTTTTACTCCATTTGGAATGATTTTGTCTGCTATTTTCGCAGGAATTGTTAGTATTGCGTTCTTTATTATTAAGAGAATTACGAATATAAGGGTGTAAGCTATGAGATTTATCGGATTATTTTCAATGGTGATGCTCATTATCATCCTGCTTTTCTTGTTTATAAGCTTTATATATGTGTATCTTTTCATTGCGAAACGAGAGAACCTCTTACAAAACAATGGATATGTAAAGGGGAAAAGTAGGCAAAAGGGTAGATTGATCGATCGAGTTATTGCTCCGATTGTAAGATGGGGAAAGCAAGCGGGACCAGTAGGAATTAAATACCCTTACTTTGCCGATATCGAAAAGCACAAAAAGCTATTAGGTCAGGCCGGATATCCACTTGGACTCCAAATTCAAGACTTTTACGGATTCCGTTTCGTGCTCGGTATGATGGGATTAGGATTTGGTACCATTTACGGTTTTTTAGGGCTTCCTTTAGGAATTCCCATTATGTTTCTAACCATCTTTGGTGGTTTTTTAGGACCAAGTGCTTGGTTGTATATTAAGGCAAAAAACCGCCAAGAGCTGATCAGCATGATGATGCCTGACTTTCTTGATACGGTCAGTGTTACGTTATCCGCTGGTGTGAGTCTGGATGGTGCACTCAAGCAAGTGACAAAACAATTTAAAGGCCCTTTAAGTGAGGAGATCGACCGCTTTAACAAAGAGGTAGAACTGGGGGTTCCACGTCTAAGTGCCTACCAAGGTTTGATAGAAAGGAATTCTTCTAGAGAATTACACTCTCTAGTTAATGCACTCATTCAAGGAACCTCTCTTGGGGTGCCCGTATCGAGAACCTTTCGACTGCAGGCGGAAGACTTACGTGCGACAAGAGGTTTCTTGGCAAAGGAAAAAGCAGCGAAGGCCAGTCCGCAAATTACATTGGTCACGACCTTTTTTATCGCTCCAGCGGTATTAGGACTCATTGTTGGATTGCTCGCCTTAAATATAATTTATAATCCAGAAGCATTTGGATTGGATTCATTCTTTTTTTAATTAGGCTGTTTTCGTAAAGTTTGTTGCTTTTTCAATATTTACTATCTTGTATGAGTTTATTGGAGCCGAGGGCACTTGACTCCTAAGGAACTATGGAGCAGGAGAGAACCCACAGGCGGTTGTAACCAGCGAAATAAACGGAGATTTTCCCGTTAAGTGCAGAATGGAGCTCGTTTCGGGGGTATATAAACGGAGGTTTTCCGGTTAAACACAGCAAAGTCTCCTATTTTCGCTGTTTTTCGAGTCAATAGTCGGAATCTATCCGTCTATTTAAGCTATTTTTCTATGCTAATTACTATTAAGCGGAATTTCTCCATCTATTTTTCAGATCGCATGCTTAACGTAGACCCCCAACCGATAAGTGCGGGAATCAACGGGTAAAATTAATTCTAAAACAACAATTTATGAGAAAAGAGCCTTTAATTTATAAAAAAACAAAGATTACTAGGGAGGAAAAAATAATGATGAAGAAAACATGGAAAAAGGTCACAGGTGTTTATAATCGCTATGTTAATAATGAAGTGGGAGCTCAAGCGCTTGAATGGGTCGCATTAGGTTTAGTTGTTTTGGCGATTATGGGTGTGATTGCCGCTGGAATTGACGGAGATACTTCAATCGGGAAAGCGATAACTGCAAAACTATCTGAATGGATTAGTGGAATGTAAGAGTTCATAGAGAGTGAGAGTAAACCATGAGGAGATTGCTAAAAGCATATGTAAAAAATGAGCGTGGCTCACAAGCAATTGAATTTTTAGCGTTGTTTCCGCTTATGCTCCTATCGATCCTCCTTATATGGCAGATAGGGCTCATTTCTTTTTCGTTAGTAGTAGCAGAATCGGCTGCTAGGGATGGAGCGAGGGCTGCTGCTATTCATGATGGCGAGTGGCAGGCAGTAGCTAGAAAGTCAGCAGCTGGCATCAAAATTGTTGATGTTAGGGGAGGACCTGGTACAGATGAAGCTGAGGTCATCCTTGATGTAAAGGCTCCTATTGTTAAGCTTCCTCTAATAGCGGATATTGACTTTACTTTTACCGTTGATGCGGTCATGCCTATGGAGGAAAAGCCAGATGAGGATTAGACTAAATGCGCATTTGAAAAATGAAAAAGGCAGCGGAACAACCGTGTTTATGGTTGGCATGGTTCTCGCTGCTCTTTTTTTGGCCATCATCTTTTTTGATTTTTCCACGATCTTTGTGAACAAGCGCGTCACGCAAACGGGAGCAGATGCTGCGGCGCTCGCGGCAGCAAAATCTTCAACCATCTCCATGAGGGAAGAATTGAAGGAAGAAACGCAAGAGGAACTCGATGAGCTTGGGGAACGCTGGGAGGATTTTTTAGAAGCAGCGAATGCACCAGGGGAATCGCCTGCTGAAGGAGAAACGCCTCCTCCAGCACCTACAACAGATGAGCTCTTAAGGGCTTTTATTGAAATGGTAGAGAGGCAGAAAGGCAAAAATATGCCGGGATCCATTGAGCGTTGGCTCCTTAACCATAGTGTGAGTGTAGAAGCAGAGGAAGCGATGAAGTTCTTTTTTAGCGATGCGGAAGTAAGTGATATGTCCTGTAAAGCAGTACGGGACAACTTAGATGAGGCTAGAGAAGAAGCGGAAAAGTTTGCTGAGAAAAACAATAATGACAGAGTCATAGATTTTCAATTTATACCTGATCAGTTTCGGATGTATGTGGAAACCGACAGGAAGGGGAAATACACAACCGTATCAGATGAGGGTGTGCCAGCTATCAGCTCAGAGTCTTCAGCACGAATTGGCGAACCTGCTGGATTCGACATATCTTGTAGTTAAATCTTATAAACTAAGATGAGGAGGACTGGATAGGTGCGTGATAGACAAAACCTAAGAATACTATTCACTCTTTGTACCCTGTGGATGTTGTTATTCATTCCTTTGCAGTCGGTCATCGCAGATGTAGATGATGTAATCACCGACAATGGAGGAATTAATGAAACAGATCCTAGCGATGGATCAGATGAATCCGCCGGTGGAGGTGGAGAGGATGTCCCTTGGTGGGAAGAAGCCTGGGATAAGGTAGTAGATGTTGGATCAGACTGGAAAGACCAATTAGGTGAAATTGGGAAAGATATCAGCAACGAGTGGAATGATTTCCTAGATTCATCAGAGGAAGTCTTTTCGGATGTTTCTGATTGGTTTGATACAAAATGGAATGAAGCGGGAGACTGGCTTGATACAAAATGGAACGAAGCCGGAGACTGGATTGATCAGAAATGGAACGAGGCCGGAGATTGGCTAGATAAAAATAAATGGGCTCAGACCCTTATTGCCGCAGCGATTGCAACGGTAGTCATTGTGGCTGTTGTAGCTGGTTTGGCGGCACTTGGTGTCGTTGGAGCGATTTCTCTTGCTGTTGTAGCGGTCATCGCAGTAGGAGCCATCGCTGGAGGTTTTATTTATCAGTGGATAGCGGGAGATGACTACAGCTTTTGGGGGGCATTAGGAAGCTCGACAGTTGGAGGAGTTCTCGGATATTTGGGTATGGCCTCTGGTGCCTTTGCTTCTGCCTGGGGATGGCTACGAGCAACCGCCTGGCCAGCTGTCCAAGGCTGGGTTAGAAATACAGCGGTTCCGTGGATCACCGGCAAATGGCAAGCGGGTGTAAACTGGGCGAGAACCGTTGCTTTTCCGTTCATCCGAACCAAGTTTACGGCTGGGGTAAATTTTGTTCGTACGAAATTTACAGCTGGAGTGAACTGGATGAGAACTCGTGCTTTTCCTTGGGTTAAAGGGAAGGTTATTGCGGGGTGGAATTGGTTAAAACAATCTCCGATTGCCAAAAAGGCTGGGATTGGCTTTGTGGCAGGGGCATTTTCATCAACAATGGGAAGTCTTATTAGTTTATATACTTCCCAAGAACCGATTTCTCTAACTAGTATTCTAATTGATGCTGGTATTGGTGCTATTTCTGGGGGACTATTAGGGGCTCTAATGAATGGTGCTAGTTTAACTTGGAAAGTAGTAACAGGTCTGGGTATTTATGGTGGAATGGAAAATATGCTTGGGGATCTACTTAAAGGTGAAGAAGGATGGTTAAGTCTAGAAACTTTTGCAATTGGTGCAGGAGTTACCGTAATATCACTTAAGGTATTCGGTCCGCTATGGGAAAAGGTATTTACAGTTGAAGCACCTGCCGAAATTGTAATAAAAACAACGGAAGAAATAACCAAAAAGCTTCCTGAGATATATAATTATGTAGAGGATACTATCAAGAGTAATTCAAATCAACCAATAGAAGAACCCAAAAAACCTGATCCATCTAGCAATAATCAGACAAAAGAAAATAATAGTAGTTTAAACCAGGATGGTTTAAATCCAACTAATCAAGAACAAACGGAAGTACAAAACCCGAAGAATCACACTGTTGCACCCATTCAATAATTATGGATAGGAGATTACTATATGAAAAAAAGTACCTTTTCGAAGATAGCTTGGTCTTATATAACTCTAGTTTCTGTTGCTTTAGTTATATATTTGTTCAAAGTTCAGGAAAATGGTTATATAAACCCCGTTGGGCAAAAGGATAATATTTTATGGTTTATTATTCTTTTGGCGGTTGGATTAGTACTTTTAGGTGTGATGATGGCTGCAACTAAGACAGATAAAGAAGGGAGAATTGACTCAAAGACAATAATAGGAGGAGTGGTAGTAGCTTGCTTCTTTTTAGTTTGGAGAGTTGGTATGGTTATTTTCTAATAGAGGTAAATAAACATAAACATCAAAGACTAAGACATCCTATTTCAATGTCCTTCTAGTTGGTGGAGTTTCTACAAGCTATAAAAGCATAACGATACTCAGCTCCAGAAGAGAGTGGAACCAGGGGGCAAATCATGGTGGGTCTTTAATAGCCTTGTTTTCCCTGGTATGGCGAGTAGCAATGGTGATATTTTAATTTATACATCTATAACATAAACTTTATTATGAGGGTCTCTATGCTTTAGGAATATTATTCTTAAGGATGGAGCCCTTTTTTAAATAGGGAAGGTAATATCTTATGGATAAGAAAAAATTCTCAAAAATTACAAATCTATATCAACTTGTCGTTGTAGCTGCGTTTATTATCTATGCCTATAATGTACAAGAAAATTGGAGAATAGATGTTTCAGAAGAGAAATACACGTTAATAGGCTTTGTCATCCTTCTACTTTTAGGTGGAGCGTTATCAGCAGTGGAGCTAAAAGCTTCAACAGGTAACGAAAAAACCATATCCAAGAAGGCTATTTACTGGGGCGTAGCCTTTACCCTTGTATTTTTCACATGGAGGCTAGCATTAGGATTATTTTAGGCTGAAACAGATAAGTAGATTAAGATCAATCTCAGGATTTCCTCTAGATAGGATGTGAGTTAATGCGACGTGTTAAAGCGTCGCTTTTTTTTGTGTGAGCAAAGATATGTGTCAAAGGTCATTTTATTAGTAAATTTCTTACATGACAGGAGGTTGGACATAGGTATTTGTTCTGATTATAGAACGAGTGATTAATAGTATAATAGTAGTGTAAATTTGGAAATGAAGTGTTTACTCTTGTAAATATTGTTAGCTGCTTGTATAGATAGGGTTAAGATTTCGTTAAAAAGAACGATAAAAGAGATGAAAATGGTAAGTTGATAGTAATACCTCAAGTACTTCCTTCCAAGAGAAAGGAGGAATAATGAATTGGTTGGTTTGGTTAATTGAGAGTACTTATTTGAGGTTAACTATAAAAGAGATTTAGAGGAGGAACACACTTGAAGAGGCTTAGGAAACAGCTTTTTGCAGTAACAACCATGATTGTCATGTTAATTAGCATGGTTCTCCCATATCGGGCACAAGCGGCTGAACCGATTACGGTTGCGGAGGCGATTGCGAATAATACGGGGACAGCTACTGTGGTGGGTTATATTGTTGGTTATACTACTGGTGGTGGCAGCGGAAAAGCTACATATGATTTTGAGGCGCCATTCACAGATAATACCAATTTTGCTATTGCAGATAGTCCTACTGAAAGAGACGCAACGAAAATATTACCTGTACAAATAACGAATACATCGTTAAGGACACAATTTGGACTACAAGCAAACCCAACATATGTAGGTAAACAAGTTGTGGTTACTGGTTCATTAGCAGCGTATTTCTCAGTTCCAGGTTTAAGAAGTGCTTCAGCCATTTCTTTTTACGATGGAACAACTCCTCCACCCCCAGATGAAGACCCTGTAACAGGCGAAACAGGTTTGAAAATTCGCGACATCCAAGGTCAATCTCATACTTCACCATATAAAGATAAAAATGTAGTAGATGTACCGGGCGTAGTAACTTACGTTGTAGACGGTAGTAATTTCTATATTCAAGATCCAAATCCAGATGACAATCCAAATACAGCAGAAGGATTACTAGTCTACAAGCCCACTCATGATGTTGCTGTAGGCGATAGTGTAACCGTTTCTGGTCTTGTTAAAGAGTGGGTTCTGGATGGATACGCAGAAAAGCTAGAAACGGACTTAGCAATGACAGAAATTAACGCTCAATCAGGAAAGATTACGAAAGTTTCTAGTGGAAATGAACTTCCGGCTCCAATCGTCATAGGTAAGGACGTTATTCCACCATCATCTGTCATCGATAATGACAAATTTGAAACGTTCGATCCATCTGAAGATGGCATCGATTTTTACGAGAGCCTTGAAGGAATGCTCGTATCTATCGAAAATCCAAAGGTAACTGGTCCACAGAAATATGGAGAAGTTCCTATCATTACGGGTCAAGTGGAAGGGAAAGAGTATACCAAGGAAGGCATTCCTCTTTTAACAAAGGAGAATCAAAATCCTGAAAAAATGCTTCTTCAGCTTGATGATCGCAGTTATGTGACAAAAGCGGGTGACTCTTTTGATGGAACCGTCACAGGAGTGGTTAGCTATACATTTAGTAACTTTAAGATTCTTACAAAAGCCGCCGATCTACCAGAACTAGTAGAACGTGAAAGATCAAATGAAGTAACAACGATTGAAGAAGAGGAGGATAAATTAACGGTTGCAGCCTACAACATCGAAAACTTCGTAGCAACAGACTCAGTGAAGCGTGACAAGCTAGCGAAATCAATGGTGGACAACTTGGGTTCACCAGATATTATCGGCTTAGTTGAGGTACTTGATGAAAGCGGAGAAACCAATAACGGTGTGGTCAAAGCAGACGCGAACTACAAAGCACTAAGCGATGCGATTGCTGGATTTGGCGGTCCAACGTACGCATGGACAGAAATCGCTCCTGAAAACGGTAAGGACGGTGGAGTTCCTGGTGGAAACATCCGCGTAGGATATCTTTATAACCCTGACCGAGTGACTCTAAACGAGGCACCAAAGGGAGATGCGACAACAGCGGTTGGATACGAAGACGGCTCCCTAACATTGAACCCGGGTCGTATTGATCCAACAAATTCGGCATTTAATAGTAGCCGTAAACCACTTGCCGCTGAGTTTACTTTCCAAGGTGAAGAAGTAATTGTCATCAACAATCATTTCAACTCAAAAGGTGGAGACGAACCATTATTCGGGAAAAATCAACCACCTTACCTTGAAAGTGAAGCGCAACGTGTAGAAATTGCAAACATCGTTAATGGTTTTGTTTCTGACATCAAAGATAAGAACGAGGATGCGAATGTAGTTGTTTTAGGTGACTTGAACGATTTTGAATTCTCAGCACCACTTTCCGCTTTAAAAGGCGATGTTTTAACAAACTTAGTTGAAACGCTACCTGCAAATGAGAGATACACATACAACTTTCAAGGAAATGCACAGGTTCTAGATCATATTTTAGTATCCAATAATTTAGCTGCAGCAGCAGAGCTTGATATCGTGAACTTTAACTCTCCATATATGGAAGAGCATGGACGTGCTAGTGATCATGATGCATTAGTTGCTCAGTTAGATTTAGCGGTAGAAGAAGGGCCGTTCACCTTGTCACTTCTTCACACGAATGATACACATGCGTATGTGGAGCAATTCCCACGACTTATTACTGCAGTGAATGAGCTGCGTGCTCAAAAGGAAAATAGTTTATTGCTGAATGCAGGGGATGTGTTCTCAGGAACATTATACTTTAGACAATATCTAGGTTTAGCTGACTTGTATTTTATGAATCAATTGGGCTTTGATGCTATGACTCTTGGAAATCATGAGTTTGATAAGGATTCAGCTACATTAGCAAACTTTATCAAACAGGCAAAATTTCCAATCGTGTCTTCTAACGTGAACATGACAAAGGATCCTGACTTAAGGCCTTTGTTCAATGATTCCATCGGTGGAACGAATGAACAAGGTGAGATTTTCCCAGCGATTATTAAACAAGTGGACGGGGAAGAGGTAGGAATTTTTGGATTAACAACGGAAGATACCGCATTCCTAGCCAATCCTGGGGACAATGTTGTATTTGAAGATGCCGTTGCAAAAGCAAAGGAAACCATTGAAATGCTTGAAGCTCAAGGTGTAGATAAGATTATTGCACTTTCGCATTTAGGCTATCAGCCAGATGTTGAGCTAGCTGGTAAAGTGGATGGAATTGACGTCATTGTAGGTGGACATTCTCATACTACGCTAACAGAACCAGTTGTTATTGAAAAAGAAGAGCCAACGTTAATCGTTCAAGCCAATGAATATTTAAAATATCTTGGTGTGCTTGATGTAACTTTTGACGAAAATGGCGTAATTGCCGATTATGCTGGTGAATTAAAGGATTTAAGTAAGTATGCAGAGGATGCTGCCGCGAAGGCAAAGGTAGAAGAGTATAAAGTGCCTTTAACTGAGCTTCAAAAGCAGGTAGTCGGTAGCACATCTGTTGCGTTAAATGGGGTACGTGAGGATGTACGTAGTAAGGAAACCAATCTAGGAAACTTAATTACAGATGGAATGGTAGCAAAAGCGAATGAATTCATTCCAACGTATATTGCGATGCAAAATGGTGGTGGAATTCGTGCCTCCATTGATACAGGAGAGATCACCCTAGGTGAAGTATTAACGGTATTGCCGTTTGGAAACAACCTAGTTACACTTGATCTGACGGGAGAAGAAATTCTTGCCGCGTTAGAGCATAGTGTGAGTGCGCGAGGTGCTGGTGGGTTCATGCAAGTAGCTGGTCTGAAATTCAAGTATGACGCTGCTAAGCCAGTTGGTGAGCGAGTATGGTATGTGGAAGCGATGACGGCTAATGGGTATGAAGAGCTGCAGTTGGATCAAACATACCGTGTAGCGACAAACGCCTTCACTGCTGATGGTGGGGATGGTTACACGATGTTTAAAACAGCGAAGGATGAAGGCCGTATCGATGAGTTATACATTGTTGACTTTGAAGTATTTACTTCCTATCTGGAAAAATACAATCCTGTTTCACCGGTAGTTGAAGGTAGAATCGTTCAAGAGGTGTCTGATCGTGTGGCACCAGACGCTCCTGTTGTGAACGATGTTACGGATCAATCGGTTGAGGTCACAGGAACGACAGAAGCAGGTGCGGTGGTTGAAGTGTCTGTCAATGAAACGGTGATTGGAACGGGAACAGCCTCATCAGATAATGGAAGCTTTAGCATTGCCATTTCAAAGCTAACAGCTGGTACAAAGGTCTCAGTAAAGGCGACAGATGCCGCTGGTAATGAGAGTGAGGCTACGGTAGTGACTGTTCTGGATGTAACAGCTCCTGAACCGCCAAAAGTGAATTCAGTCATTCATAATGACACCGTGGTTACTGGAATAACTGAAGCGCGAGCCACTGTGAAAGTGCTGATGGGTGACAAGGTGCTTGGTACGGTTGTCGCTGATAGTAAAGGGAAATTCACGGTAACAGTACCAAAGCAAAAACACAAAAATGAATTAACCGTAACGACAACAGATGCTGCTGGAAATGAAAGCAAAGCAACTACTGTTGACGTACTAAAGAAAAACGAGAAGTAATAGAGAAGGCAGGTTGCTGTTGGGGCAACCTGCCTTTTGGTATGAGAGGAGTGATCTGAGCAAAACTAGAAAAATGTAAGCCACTTTATTAAAAAACACTCAATTCCTACTCAAAAAGCCCGTTTTCTTTTTCAAAAAGCCCCTTAATCTTCTCAAAATAAAGCTCTCCTGTCTCGCTATAGACCACATCTGCTAATGGAAAGGATTCCTTAGCTCCGATTGCTACAGCAAACATACCAGCTGCTTTAATGGCTTCCACTCCTGCAACGGCATCCTCGACTCCAATGCAAGATTCAGGCTCAACTCCCAGTAGTTTAGCCGCTGTTAAAAACACTTCAGGGTGCGGCTTTCCGTTTATAACCGTTTTGGCGTCAACGATGACGTCAAAGTCATTTTTTAGGCCTAGTGATTCCATAACGGTAAAGGCATTTTTACTTGCTGAAGCTAGCCCTAGCTTTAGTCCGTTTGCTTTAATCGCAACTAATAACTCTCTAATTCCAGGCAGGATATCAGAAGGGGTGATTTTAGTAATGAGCGTTAAATAATGGTCGTTCTTTTTTGAAGCAAGCACTTCTTTCTCTTCCACTGAAAAATCACCTGATCGTCCGCCAAGTTCAAGGATTTTCTCTAGTGATTCCATTCGTGAGATACCTTTTAACAGTTCGTTATCCTCACGAGTAAAGATAATCCCTATATCACTAGCAAGGGCTTGCCAAGCTAAGAAGTGATATTCGGCGGTGTCGGTGATCACTCCGTCAAGGTCAAAAATAAATGCATCTAATTTCATAAGATCTCTCCCTGTAAAAAAGGGGCAAAAAACCAATGCCCCTCATGTCTTTATTTTTTAAGAGCAACGGTCGTTGTTCCGTTTTCTGGTAACACCAGTTCCTCGCCATAAAGCTTCATTGATAATTCTGGTCCTTCTTGTGCAATCGTCACACCATCTTTTGACACATGGATCGTTAAGAGATGGTTACGATACACGATTTTGAAGGAGTAAGAAGACCATGATTTTGGCACAAATGGTGCAAATGAAAGAGTTTCATGGGCTGTTCTCATTCCTGCGAAGCCTTGAACGATCGCAAGCCAGGCGCCCGTCATACTAGTAATATGAAGACCGTCCTCTGTGTCATTGTTGTAGTTATCTAAATCTAGACGCGCGGTACGATGGTACATTTCGTAAGCCTTTTCCTCTTTTCCAAGCTCTGCGCCTAGAATGGCGTGGACGGACGGAGAAAGAGATGATTCATGAACAGTCATTGGCTCATAGAAGTTAAAGTTTCTTACCTTTTCTTCGTAAGAATACTCATGGTTTAAGAAGTATAAGCCTTGAAGAACGTCTGCTTGTTTGATGAAGCAGCTTCTCAGTATTTTATCCCATGACCATTTTTGATTTAATGGGCGATCTTCCGGTGCCAACTCGTCTACGGTTTTTAAGTCTTTATCAAGGAACGTGTCATGTTGAATGAATACATCCAGTTCCTCATCGTATGGAAGGTACATTTTATCGATAATATCCTGCCATTTGGCCATTTCATCTTCTGTGATTTGAAGATCGGATACACGTGTTTCATGACCACTCGCTTTAAGTGCATCAATGACTTCTAATGTATATCGAAGGGTCCAACGAGCAATCGTATTGGTGTACCAGTTATTATTTACGTTATTTTCATACTCATTTGGACCGGTTACACCATGCATCATGTAGACATTTTTCTTTTTATTAAAGTGAACACGGTCTGCCCAAAATCTAGAAATACCTGTAAGTACGTCTATGCCATACTCGTTCCAATAGTCTTTGTCACCTGTGTAATTGACATAATTGTAGATGGCGTAGGCGATTGCACCATTTCGGTGAATTTCCTCAAACGTAATTTCCCATTCGTTATGACTCTCAATTCCGTTGAACGTAACCATCGGGTAGAGGGCGCCGTTTAGACCTTGCTGCTGGGCGTTATGATAAGCACCATCCAGTTGGTTGTGACGATATACTAATAGATTACGAGCTACCTCTGGATTTGCAGTAGATAAATAGAGTGGTAAAGCGTATGCTTCGGTATCCCAATACGTGGCGCCGCCATATTTTTCTCCCGTAAATCCTTTTGGTCCGATATTCAAACGTGCGTCTTCACCGTAGTAGGTACTGAACAACTGGAACAAATTGAATCGGATGCCTTGCTGTGCTTCGTCATCTCCATTGATTTCAACATCCGCAATGCTCCAACGCTTAAGCCAAGCTTCTTTATGTTCTTGGAGAAGGGAATCATAGCCTAATTCATCTGAATGAGTAAGTACTTCCTCTGCCTTCGTTATCAACTGTGCCACTTCATAATCTCTGTCAGTTGTGACAGCGACATATTTGATCAATGAAACAGGTGTATTCTCTAAAGCTTGAACAGAAATCGTATTTTCAACATATTCTTCACGCTCAGCTGTAGAATGAGACGAAATTTCTCCATCCACTACAAGACGCATACTAGCTGCGACATGGAAGGTAGGAGTGCCAAACGGATTATCCTTCGTTTTCATGACTAAATGACCGTTGCTGTGACTGACGCCTCGTTCCACCTCCAACCAGAAATCTTCCTCGTAGTTGGAGTCTTCATTTCTCACATCTCCATCCAAGTAAGGAGTGAACGTTACATTCCCGGAATAATTTCTCGGGGTCACCTGATACTTGATGACAGCAAGCTCTGGATGGCTAATTGATAGGAAACGAACGACCTCTACATCAGTTTCCTTGCCGTTTTGATTGATGGTAAAGCGACGAGTTAACACACCATGTTGCATGTCGAGCTCTCGATAATAGCTTGTCACCTGGTTTTTGTAACAATCCATTTCTTCTCCGTCGATCGCTACTCGGATGCCGATGTAGTTGATGGAGTTGATTACCTTTCCAAAATAGTGGGGATAGCCATTTTTCCACCAGCCAACTCTTGTTTTGTCTGGGAACCAAACTCCTGCGATGTAAGAGCCGCGGTGAAAGTCTCCTGTATATGTTTCCTCAAAGTTTCCGCGCATTCCCATATGACCATTTCCAAGGCTCATCATACTTTCTGCTAGTCGAAAGTCTTCTTTGTTTACGGTTGTTTCAACGATCTTCCATGGATCGATGCTAAATAATCTTTTCATGTAATCACCTCAAAATATTTTAAATGCGCAAACGTTTGCACCAAACGATAAAAAAATAAGCAAAGAGTTACACATCTATATTGTAAAGGATTTTATAGAAAAATACCTTATAAAATTGTTATATTTTTTTGACAAACTTTTTACTCTACGATTTTATCAATATTTTCCAAATGGTATAGGGTTGAAACTTCTGTCATAGGATAAACGTCTATTTAAAAGGGACAAATCTATCAATAATATTCGTTTTTTACAGGAAATTGACAAATATATCTCGAATATATGTAAAAGGTATGAAATTTTTTGCTATTAACAGGAGGTTGTTATAGGAGTGAGTCAGATGAATCCAGTGATTAACCGAATTCTTCAAAATATAGAAAAAGTAATGATTGGGAAAAGAAATGTTGCGGAGTTAAGTCTAGTAGCATTACTAGCTGAAGGACATGTACTGCTAGAGGATGTGCCAGGTGTCGGGAAAACGATGATGGTCCGTGCGTTGGCGAAGTCTGTGAGCGCAGAATTTCGACGGATTCAGTTTACTCCGGATCTTCTTCCATCCGATGTGACGGGTGTATCGATATATAATCCGAAAGAATTGAAATTTCAATTTCGACCAGGTCCTATTATGGGGAATATTATTCTTGCTGATGAGATAAACCGAACGAGTCCAAAGACTCAATCGGCTCTGTTAGAAGGAATGGAAGAAAGTAGTGTCACCATTGATGGCGTGACACATAAGCTTGAACGGCCGTTTTTTGTTATGGCCACGCAAAATCCAATCGAGTACGAAGGCACGTATCCGCTGCCTGAGGCTCAGCTTGACCGATTTCTTTTAAAAATGAGAATGGGATACCCAGAGTTAGAAGAGGAGATGGAAGTTCTTGCTCGAGCGGAAAAGAGATCACCCATTTCGGAATTACAGCCTGTTATCGACCTAGAGGAATTAAGACAGCTTCAGGAAGAAATACAAAATGTAGTGGTAGATGATACGATCAAGCGATATATCGTGGATATTTCTCATCGCACACGAACGCATAGCAGTGTGTACTTAGGTGCGAGTCCGCGTGGATCGATCGGGTTAATGAAGGCCGCACAGGCGTATGCATTTATGCATAATCGCGATTATGTGTTACCTGATGATGTCCAGTATTTAGCGCCATATGTACTTGCGCATCGGATTATCCTCAAGTCAGAAGCGAAGTTTGAAGGAATTACGGCGGAGGATGTTATGTCACGAGTGGTGGAAAGAGTTCCTGTTCCTGTGAAAAGGCTTGTGAAGTAATGAGACAAATTTTTCTATCGATACAACATATTTGGAAACTGATCATTTTGCTGTTTCTAATCGCTGTCACGTTTTCGTATGCCATGTTCCAAGGTGGATTTGTTAGCTGGTTTTTATTTTATAGCTTTGTCCCGTTTGCTTTGTACGCTCTTTTTTTGGCCGCCTACTCTACTCGAAAGTTTCAGGTTAGTAGAGAGTTTTCTAGATTTGAATACAGTGCAGGCGAAACCTTAAAGGTGAAAATTCATTTGACGAGAACCAATGCTTTTCCACTGTTTTACCTGGTTGCAGAGGATCTATTAAGTGAACAACTACGTGGCAATCAAAATGCAAAGATGCTTTTATTCCCGGGCTTTAAAAAGCGGTTTACATTTGAATACGAGATTCCACAGTTACCTCGAGGGGAACATATTTTTCAGAGTGTTCGCCTGAAGCTTGGAGATCCTTTAGGTTTAATAGAGAGAGAAGTAGACTTTGATTTAACGGATCGCTTCATTGTTTATCCTCAAATAGAGGAACTTGTCTATCGTCCGCATGAAAATCAGTTTGACCAAGGTATGACCGCCTCGAAGGAACGAGTGCAGAGAGATACGACGATGGCGATTGGTCTGAGAGAATACCAGCCGGGAGATAAGTTTTCTTGGATCAATTGGAAAGCAAGTGCGAAGCGGAATGATCTTATGACGAAGGAATTTGAACAGCGTCAATCACATGATATATGTCTCCTGATGGACTGTGTACCCACTGCAGAGTTTGAGACAGTGGTTTCCTTTACGGCATCTTTAATAAAAGGGATCCTTCGAAAAGGAGCTCAGGTGGGGTTATTAACTTTAAGTAAGGATCGACAATTCTTTCCTGTCCGTAGTGGGGAAGATCATCAGCAAAGTCTTTTTTATCATCTGGCTAAAATTAAAGCAGAGAGTCAAGTACCCTTAGATCGAGTTTTAGGGGGAGAAAGCTTCCTTGGAAATCAAACGGTCTCCTTTATGCTGGTGACTTCTCAATTAACTAAGCCAATAATTGAAAAAGCAAGCTTTTTCTCTGTAAAAAAAGGGGCAGTGACCATCTATTTGGTGAAAAACCAAGGAGAGTCCTTGAATCCGTTAGAAATTTCTTTGAAAAGTTCGGCAAATACTAGAGGCGTTCGAGTGGTGCTTGTTCATTCAGGGCATTTTTCGGAGGTGTTTTCGGAGGTGAGCAGGTAATGACAAAAGGGAATAAGAAACAAGAAACGACGGCCACTCTCTTTCTTTACTTGCTTGGGTTTTTGTTGCTGTGGGAGTGGTTAAGGCCAGTTGACGAATTAACGGATACAGGAAATGTTTATATCTTTCTGGGTTTTTTGTTGTTATGTTTAGTGATTTCCTTTACGAAGGTTCAGGTGTTATTAGGAGCACTGTTGAAGGTCGTCTATATCCTTTATTTTATTCATCGCTATTATTTTGAAGGATCTTTTTTTCAATTATCATGGCTTGCGCATTTTTGGGATGATTTGATCCTCAATATCAGTTATTCGTTCCAAATGGAATGGAATGCGCTAACCTTTGAGTTTAGAAGCCTTCTGTTCTTTATTTTACTTTGGCTTATGGCTTATTTGATCCACTATTGGCTGATTATTCGTAGACAAATGTTTATTTTCTTTTTTATGACGCTTGTTTACATTACCGTATTGGACACGTTTACCCCGTACGAAGCAGATGGTGCGATTGTTCGAACCGTAGTCGTTGGTTTTGCGGTGATGGGAATGTTAACGTTTCAGCGTTTGGTTGAGAGAGAAGCCATTGTTAAGGGTGTATCCTCCAAAGGTAAGTGGGGGCTACCTCTATTATTAATGATTGGGGCCAGTGTGGCTCTAGGGTTCGGTGGACCAAAAGCGGAACCGATTTGGCCGGATCCTGTTCCGTACCTGACTTCCTATTCAGAAGATAGTGGAGGAGGAGCGAGTGGGCAAAGAGTAGGCTACGGAACGGATGATACAAGTCTAGGAGGTCCGTTTATTGGAGACGACACGGTTGTTTACGAGACGGAAGTGGACCAAAGACATTATTGGAGAGTAGAAACAAAGGATATTTATACGGGAAAGGGCTGGGAGGTATCGAGCTCTGATGATCCGATTCCGTTTGCTCAAAATGAAGGGTTCCCAATAAGCTCCTTTAACCAAGAAGGATTAGAGGTAACGGAGCTAACAGCTAATGTCTCCTCCGTTCGAAATTATCCGCATATCATTTATCCGTTAGGTCTGAAATCCGTTAGTACCGACAATGGAAACTACTCCTTCCGTGTCAATGAAGGACTAGAAAAGGTATACACATTAGAGGGTGATCGAACAGCGTCGTTAGAGGAATACGCTGTAACGTACGACATTCCGAGATACAGTGTAACGGCAATGAAGGCGACCAAAAGCTTAGAGGAAGCCGGGTTAAGTCCAGAGTTTATTTATCAATATACGCAGCTTCCTGATACGTTGCCGCAACGAGTGAAGGACTTAGCGCTTGAAATTACAGGGGAACATGAAACATGGTTTGATAAAGCAAGAGCGGTAGAAAGATATTTTGGGATGAACGGTTTTACGTATGATCAGGTTGATGTGGCTGTACCAGGGGCGGATGAAGATTACGTGGATCAGTTTTTATTTGAAACGCTAAGAGGATATTGTGATAATTATTCTACCTCAATGGTTATTTTATTGCGCTCAGTAGGTATTCCTTCTCGCTGGGTTAAGGGATATACAGAAGGGGAGTATCAAGGGCCAACGGAGTCAGGGAAACGAGGCTATACGATTACGAATAACAATGCGCATTCGTGGGTCGAGGTATATTTTCCTGAGGTAGGTTGGGTACCTTTTGAGCCTACGCAAGGTTTTTCAAGTAATGTCCAACTTAATTTTGATTCCACCACTCAGAGCTCAACGGAGGTAGAGGCACCTGAAACGGAGGAACAGCCAGAGGTAGAAAGACCAGAAGAAGCTCCTGAAGAAAGAGCTTCCACTGAAAGCTCTTTTTCTTGGAAGGAATTATGGTCTAAATTGGAGGCAGGTTTTGTTAAACACTGGAAACAAGGGCTGATCACTTTGGTTGTGATGGGACTAGTTGCCTTTATTGCCTATAAACTAAGGTTAAAATGGCTTCCGCATGTTCTGGTTTTCATTTTTAGGTTTAAAAAGAAAGATGATGACTTCTCAAAAGCCTATTTGGCCTTATTAAAGCAGCTCGATCGATATGGGATTAAGAGAAAGGAACATCAAACCCTCCGAGACTATGCCGAGTATGTTGATTACTTCTTTTCCTCGAAAGATATGGGGACACTAACTTCTCTATACGAGAGATATGTGTACAAAGGGACGCTTGAAGAAGGAAGCTGGGACCGTTCGCGTGAATTGTGGGAAAATTTAATTAAAAAGACAATTGCTTGACCGATAAAACGACATGTTGTTACAATAATCTCTAATATTATAAAAATGTATCTCTTCATATATCCTCGAAAATATGGTTCGAGAGTCTCTACCAAATCGCCGTAAATGATTTGACTATGAAGGCGGAGCTTTCTATGGTTGTTAGAGATATCAAGCTAGAATTCTGCCTTCAAAATTTTTTTTTGGAGTAGAATTCTAGCTTTTTTATTTGGAATAATAATTATGAGGTGAATTGAATGTCTGAAAAGGTAGGTTTATCAGGTCAGGAAATGATCGTTGTATTGGACTTTGGAAGTCAGTACAATCAGTTGATTACTAGAAGGATTCGTGAATTTGGTGTGTATAGTGAACTGCACCCACATACGATTACAGCAGATGAAATCCGTCAAATGAATCCAAAGGGAATTATTTTATCTGGTGGTCCAAACAGTGTGTACGATGAAGGATCATTCCGTTGCGATGAGAAGATTTTTGAACTTGGCTTGCCAATTCTAGGAATTTGTTATGGCATGCAGCTTATGACGACTCATTTTAATGGGAAAGTGGAACCGGCAAAGCACCGTGAGTATGGAAAAGCAGCTATTCAAATTGAAAACAATTCGAAATTATTTGCTGACCTTCCACAGGAGCAAATCGTTTGGATGAGCCATGGAGATTTAGTAGTAGAAGCTCCTCCAGGCTTTACAGTCGATGCAGTTAGTCCTTCTTGTCCGATTTCTTCTATGAGTGATGCGGATCGCAAGTTATTTGGGGTACAATTCCATCCAGAGGTTCGCCACTCTGTATACGGAAATGAGCTGTTAAAGAATTTCGTATTCGGTGTTTGTGAATGTGCTGGAAACTGGTCGATGGAAAACTTTATCGAAGTTGAAATGGAAAAAATCCGCCAGCAAGTGGGGGACAAAAAAGTTCTTTGTGCACTAAGTGGCGGGGTGGATTCATCCGTTGTAGCGGTACTTATTCATAAAGCAATTGGTGACCAACTAACATGTATCTTCGTTGACCACGGCTTACTTCGTAAAGGGGAAGCTGAAAGTGTAATGAAAACTTTTGCAGAAGGCTTTAACATGAACGTGATTAAGGTGGATGCAAAGGAGCGCTTCTTAGGGAAGTTGGCTGGAGTAAGTGACCCAGAACAAAAGCGTAAAATCATTGGTAATGAGTTCATTTATGTGTTTGATGATGAAGCAGCAAAACTTGAGGGAATTGATTTCCTAGCACAGGGTACACTATATACAGATATTATTGAAAGTGGTACAGCTACAGCTCAAACGATTAAGTCACATCACAATGTGGGTGGTCTTCCTGAAGACATGCAATTCACATTAATTGAGCCACTTAGCACACTATTTAAGGATGAAGTACGTGCGCTTGGTACGGAACTTGGAATTTCTGATGAAGTTGTTTGGCGTCAACCTTTCCCAGGACCAGGACTTGGCATTCGTGTGCTTGGAGAAATTTCTGAAGATAAACTTGAAATCGTTCGTGAATCGGATGCGATTTTACGTGCGGAAATTAAGAAGGCTGGACTGGATCGTGATATTTGGCAATACTTCACCGTCCTACCTGACATTCGTTCAGTAGGTGTAATGGGAGATGCTCGTACGTATGATTATACGATCGGTATTCGTGCGGTTACTTCTATTGATGGGATGACTTCTGACTGGGCAAGAATTCCGTGGGAAGTATTAGAAATCATTTCTACTCGTATTGTTAACGAAGTTAGCCATGTAAACCGAGTCGTCTATGATATCACAAGTAAGCCACCAGCAACAATTGAGTGGGAATAAAATCTAACAAAATACGAACAATAAAACGGACATTTGAAAAAATGTTCGTTTTTTATATTGACGAAAATCCGAGACCTTGGTATGATGAAAAAGTACTAATAAATGTCGTTTTTCGTCGTATAATCTTGGGGATATGGCCCAGAAGTTTCTACCGAGCTACCGTAAATAGCTTGACTACGAGGTGAGTGATAAATAGGCTCTTTCTTGGCCTCTATTTCGCGAATCTTTGTTGTCAGGCGCTCCTTGTTGTTGGAGCGTTTTTATTTTTCTAAAAATGGAGGAAAAGAAATGAAAAAATACTTTCAATTTGAAGAGCTTGGAACGAACTATCGTCGCGAGTTTATGGGTGGATTAACTACCTTCCTAGCAATGGCATATATTTTAGTAGTCAACCCACTTACGTTGACACTAGCAGATGTACCCGATCTTCCTGATGCGATGCGTATGGATTATGGAGCGGTCTTTGTCGCTACAGCATTAGCAGCAGCAGTAGGGTCAATCATTATGGGACTCATAGGTAAATTCCCGATTGCATTAGCACCTGGTATGGGTCTGAATGCATTCTTTGCTTACTCAGTTGTCTTAACACATGGAGCTCCATGGCAACATGCATTAGCAGCAGTATTTATTTCAAGTGTGTTCTTCTTATTATTAACCATCTCAGGGTTACGTGAAAAAATCATTAACGCGATTCCGGTAGAATTAAAGCACGCAGTGGGTGCTGGTATCGGATTGTTCATTACTTTTATTGGTTTAAAAAATGCAGGCATTATCGTAAATAATGATGCAACATTGGTTGGACTTGGTGATTTAACAGCTGGAAATACACTACTAGCTATTTTTGGTCTTCTAATTACAGTGATCATGATGACAAGAGGTATAAACGGAGCCGTATTCTTCGGAATGATTATTATGGTTATCGTTGGTATGATCTTTAACTTAATCGATGCACCTGAAACGGTTGTTGGTCCTGTACCGAGTCTTGAACCAACATTTGGTTCTCTATTCTCAGCATTTGGTGATCCATCTTTCTACACAGCTACGATGCTTGGGATCGTTTTAACATTCTTATTCGTTGACTTCTTTGATAACGCAGGAACGCTTGTAGCCGTTGCAAACCAAGCGGGATTAATGAAAGAAGATAAACTTCCTAATGCAGGAAGAGCACTATTTGCAGATTCTATTGCATCATTAGTAGGTTCTGTTTTTGGAACATCAACAACCACTTCTTATATTGAATCATCTGCAGGGGTAGCTTCAGGAGCAAGAACAGGTTTTGCGGCACTTGTAACAGCAGGATTTTTCCTATTATCGTTATTCTTCTTCCCGGTATTATCGGTTGTTACGTCACCTGTAACAGCGCCGGCCCTAATTATTGTAGGGGTACTCATGGTATCTTCTTTAGGAAAAATTGAGTGGAATCGTTTTGAGATTGCTGTACCATCTTTCTTAACTATCATTGCTATGCCACTAACATACAGCATTGCAACAGGTATCGCAGCTGGATTCATCTTCTACCCAATTACGATGATGGTAAAAGGGCGTACAAAAGAAATTCACCCAGTGATGTATGTATTCTTTGTTATCTTCGTATTATACTTTATGTTCTTAACTGAATAGGATTTAGGGGTTGGCTACTTGTAGTCAACCCCTTTTATTATGACGTTTTTTTTGAAATAATGAATGCGTTTGCGTATTCTGATTGACAAGCTTTTGTCCCTT
>Ga0182742_1002284_pt1 | contig 21635 bp, 17 predicted proteins | sample eDN5th37CBELigMG_FD_128880 | JGI IMG/M metagenome (GOLD analysis project Ga0182742, IMG submission 128880) | Enriched Miracle-Growth compost microbial communities from Emeryville, California, USA - eDNA 5th pass 37_C BE-Lig MG (version 2)... ... | reverse complement strand
CAGCTATCAATCGTTATATACATGGGCACTACCTAAGCTTCAAGGATCATTTGTTGAAGTATTACCATTTAGCCCGTTTGTGTTCCAAGTTTCAGCTCTACTATTGTTAATTGGTGCGTTGATCGGTGTTTGGGGAAGTTTAATGTCTGTTCGTAAATTCTTAAAAGTGTAAACTAGCAATTTCTTAATTGCTAGTTTACTAGTTTTTACATAACTATGGGGGAGGATGAATGATGAAAAGAAAGCTAGTTGCGTATAGCTTGGCTGCTGTAGTTGGGACAAGCGGGTTGTTACTTCCGAATAACCACCTCGCCCTTGCAGAAACACTACAGGAAAAGAAGCAGGAAATTGAAAGTAAACAATCAGATGTGTCATCAAGCTTAAGTGAAAAAGAAAGTGAAATCAATGAACTAAAAGGCAAACAGGCAAATATCGATTCGGAGATTCAAAAAATTGACACTCAATACTCAGAAACAAATGGGAAAATTAGAGAGCAAGAAGAAAAAATAAAAGAAACGCAAAAGCAAATCGAAGAGTTAAAAGTACAGATTGCTGAAGTAAAGGCGCGTATCGAAGAGCGCAATAAGTTACTTGAAGATCGAGCACGTGCACTTCAAGAAACAGGTGGAATGATTAGCTATTTAGATGTGCTTCTTGGTGCTCAGGACTTTGGAGACTTTGTAGGTCGTGTAAGTGCTGTATCAACCATTGTAGAAGCTGATCGTGAAATTATTAAAGCACATGAAGCTGATAAACAGCTTTTAGAGCAATCAGAGGCAGATCTAAATAGTAAGCTAAAAGAATTAGAGACAGCTTTAACAGAATTAGAATCTCTTAAAAAGCAGTTAGCTGTCCAAAAGAAGAAAAAAGAAGAATTAATGTCACAAGTTATGCAAAAACAAGATGATGCCCTTCATGAGATACATGAATTGGAAGATGAAGCAGCCTTCCTAGCAGAACAAAAAAGCGCAATTGAAGCAGAAGAAAAACGTCAACGTGAAGAAGCGGCACGTGCAGCAGCTGAAGCAGCAGAAGCTAAGAAAAGAGCTGAAGCAGAGGCAGCTGCGGCAGCAGCAGCGGCGAAGTCAAGTTCGTCAAGCTCATCATCTTCCTCGTCATCATCAAGCTCAAGCAGTAGTAGTAGTTCAGCATCATCTCAAAAACCAGCTGTAAGCAGTGGTTCGTTCATGTGGCCGGCATCCGGAACATTTACGTCAGGATATGGTTACCGAGAGCATCCTGTAACAGGCGGAAGAAAACTGCATGGCGGAATTGATATTGCCAACAGTGCAGATGTACCAATTGTTGCAGCTGCAAGTGGAACAGTTATCCGCGCAAATTACTCCAGCAGCTTTGGGAATGTTGTGTACATCTCTCATAGAATAAATGGACAAGTCTTTACAACTGTTTACGCACACCAAGAAAGACTGATGGTAAGTTCGGGACAATCAGTATCAAAAGGCCAACAAATTGGAATCATGGGGAACACAGGCCGTTCAACAGGACAGCATTTACACTTTGAAATTCATAAAGGTGCATGGAACGGATCTGCAAGTTCTGTAAACCCGTTAAACTATTTACCATAACATTACCCGGATTAAAAACTCCTAAAACACGTTGTTTAGGAGTTTTTTTGTGTTTGGAATTGGTAGTAACTCTGTGACTGGGGGCGGTTTTTCGGGGGTGTTGATAGATGAAGGACAAAATGAATGGTGTAATGGTGGGAAATGTCTTTTATAGAGGGGATGGGAAACAAAACAAGTGAGAATTAAAGGAGATATGTCTTTCATAAGAGGTATTAAGGACAACAGGCGTGAGAACGTCTTTCATAAGAGGTATGAAAGACAAAACAAGTGAGAACCAAAAAAGATATGTCTTTCATCGGAGTCATGAAGTACAAAACAGATGAAAATCTAAAAAGATATGTCTGCCAAAAAAAGATAAAAAACAAAACAAGCTAAAGCAGTTAACACTAGCTGAAGTTATTGAGTAGAAAACAATGGAAAGCGACCGAAAACGCCCTATTCATTAAGCAAACATGCACTTCGAAGTGTCATCACCCCTTCCCTTAAAATCCACCCCTAAATCCCCTCCCAATTGCCTTACATGATTTGGCCAAGCTTGTCATATACTAAAATAGTCTAAAAAAATTAGGAATGACATAACCTGGCGACGTTGGAAATAGGAGGTAAACGATGAATCAGAAAATCACAGCACTGTTAATGACCCTAGCCTTAGTAGTTGGCGCTGGCGGTATGTATGTCGGAATGGAATTAACGGAAGACAAATCATCACAAGAGGTTGAGGCAGTCCCAACCTTTGGAAATGTGTTTCAAGCTGAAGAAGAAAAACAAGCAACCGAAATTGAAGGCTATGAAAAGTTTCAACAAGCACTTGAATTAATTTCAACAAAATATGTGGAGGAAGTGGATCAGGAAGAACTTTTAGAGGGTGCGATACAGGGCATGCTTTCTACATTGGATGATCCTTACTCTGTGTATATGGATAAAGAAACAGCTAAGCAATTCTCTCAATCACTTGATTCATCCTTCGAAGGAATCGGTGCAGAGGTTGGAATGAATGATGGCAAAGTAACGATTGTGTCTCCTTTTAAAGGATCACCGGCGGAAAAAGCAGGTCTACAACCAAATGATCAGATTATCAGTATTAATGGAGAAAATGTTGAGGGCTTAGATCTTCATCAAACTGTCTTAAAGATTCGCGGCAAAAAGGGAACAAAGGTAGCCATTGAGGTACTTCGTCCCAACTCAAGAGAAAAGCTAACGTTCGATGTTGTTCGCGATGAAATCCCACTTGAAACAGTGTTTGGATCAACGAAAGATTATGAAGGCAAAAAGGTTGGGTATATTGAAGTTACATCTTTCTCAGAAAACACCGCAGAAGATTTCAAGAACACTTTATCTAAGCTTGAAAAGGAAAACATTGAAGGTCTAGTTTTAGATGTTCGAGGAAATCCAGGCGGATACTTACAAAGCGTTGAGGAAATTCTAAAGCAGTTTGTGACAAAGGATTCTCCATACATTCAGATTGAGGAGAGAAATGGTGATAAAAAGCGCTATTTCTCAACACTTTCTAAGAAAAAAGAGTATCCGGTAACAGTTTTGATTGATAAAGGAAGTGCATCCGCTTCTGAAATCCTTGCAGGTGCGTTAAAAGAAGCGTCAGGCTATGACATTGTTGGTGTTACTTCATTTGGAAAAGGAACCGTTCAACAGGCCGTTCCGATGGGGGATGGAAGTAACATTAAATTAACGCTCTACAAATGGCTAACACCGGAAGGCAATTGGATTCACAAAAAAGGAGTCGAGCCGACAATAAAAGTAGAGCAACCGGAATTGTACCAGGCCAGCCCACTCCAAATTGAAAAGCCATTAGTACCTGATATGAACAATGAACAGGTGAAAACGGCACAGGTTGCTCTAAAAGGTTTAGGATTTGAACCTGAACGGGAAGATGGGTATTTTAGTAAAGGAACAGAAACTGCTGTAAAAGCTTTTCAACAAACAAATGAACTTCCGATTAGCGGAAAAATCGATCAACAAACAGCTAATACAATGAATCAAAAAGTATTGGAACAAAGAGAAAAAGAAGAGAATGATTTACAACTGAAGATGGCGATTAAAGCTCTTTTTAAATAAGGATGGAATAAGAACTGGCTGATGCTAGTTCTTATTTTTCATTTAAGGACGTAAAAATTCAAGTGTTTCCGAACTTATATAGTAGAACATATTCTACAGTGTCTAGCTCCAGCGCCTAGTCCCTCGAGGTGATAAGCCAATTTGGAATTGAAGGGTAAGAGCACTTTCTATTCCAAATTGCTAGGCTGATCAAGGCGCTTGCGCTTTTCTTATAGTCGGGTAAATTTGGGAGGTTTTATGTTAATGAGAAATTCAAGCTTTCAAAAGGAGCAGGTTTATCAGGAGATTTTTACACAATTAACCGAAAGCAGTGCGGCACAGCCGTTTCATTCGAGCCCAAGTAAGCCGATTAGGCTATTTAGCATGTATGTGGCAAACTACACGTCCATTAAAAAGGTGGAACAAATTGATGAGGACTGTGTAAAGGAGTATTTTCAATACTTGCTGCAAAATCATAAGCGTTTGTCACTTTCTTTAAGTGATATTAAAAAGTCGATGAAAGTGATTGTGGATTTACTGGGAATGGAAGAAGAGCAAAACTTTCGTGATTTTTCGCTTTCGAACAGCAGTCTCTGGGAGAACTTAAAATAAGCATACTCAATTATACCTTGAGATGGTAAAATATGAGTAACCTAGTAGAAACGGGTAGAAACAGTAAGGTGGGATTCTGTTTTGGTTGAAAATTGGTTACTAGAGTTGCTGTGGGCAATTGGTCGCTTTTTTATCCATCCGCTATTTTATTTATTTTTTCTTATTTCATTCATGTATGGCATGCTTCGTATTAAGCGTGAGCGAAGTTCTTTTCATATTCGTGTACAGGATATATATGATGAAATGAAGTTTACGTATACAAAGGGACTTTTGATAGGACTGTTTGTCTCGATCGTAATTTTCGCGCTTGGTCTGAGTCTTCCGTTTGGAACAGTTGTTATCTTGGCCATCATTACAGCGGTGCTGAGTTTTACACTTCAGCTAAGATGGTTGTCTGCTGCCTTTACAATCGGGTTAACATTATTGGCTGTTGCGTTCATGCCGGACCGATTTGAGTCTTTTTTTGTGGGCTTTTCCGGGACAAGCCTTGCTTCTCTTAGTATTTTAGCAGGAGTATTGCTTGTTGCTGAAGGCATATTGGTGATGCGTACAGCACATCAGCATACATCTCCTTTTTTAAAAACGAGCACAAGAGGATTGCCGATCGGTATCCACCAGGTAAATCGAACATGGATGCTGCCGCTTCTCATGCTAGTTCCTGGTGGAGATTTAACTTCCTCTTTAACGTGGTGGCCGGTTTTATCCATTAATGGTGAGCCCTTTTTATTACTGGTGATTCCCTTTTTCTTAGGATTTAGCCAACGTGTTCAAGGTTCATTGCCGCAAGAGAGCATAACCACAACAGGACAGCGGGTTATGTGGCTCGGTGTGATGACGCTTGTACTAGCTGCCGGCAGTATTTGGTGGACACCGCTAGCATTTATCGCTGTAGGTATTGCGATGGTAGGTCGTGAATTCATTACCATTCGTCAACGAATGAATGATGCTTCTGCTGCCTTTTATTTTTCAAAACGAGATCATGGCTTAATGATATTAGGGATTCTGCCACAATCTCCAGCAGAAAAGATGAATCTCAAGGTAGGCGAAATCATCATGAAAGTAAACGGATATTCTGTTCACACCGTCGACGAATTTTACCAAGCCTTACAAAAAAACGGCGCATTCTGCAAGCTGGAAGTCATTGGCTTCAACGGAGAAATCCGCTTTGACCAACGCGCATTATATGACGGAGAGCACCATGAATTAGGAATATTATTTGTACAGGACCATAAGAAATGGGAAGACGAAGCCGTATAATTGTGTACTTGCGCATAAATGTAACGGAATGCACTTAAAGGATTCAAAAAATAGTCGCAATATCCATAAAGTAAAGGTGAAAAGAATAATTATTTACCTCACACATATAATGAAAAATAACCGCAGTGCGCCAACACAACGGTTATCTATTCTATTGCGATTCGCAGTAATAAGGTTTTAAACTTGAGAGTAATTCACCCCTGTCGCCAACAGCAGGGTGAATTACTCTTTTGTTTTCTCAATTAATAGGACGATTAAAGTCACTAATGCTATCATAAACATTGCTGTGTTCATATCCATCAGTTGCACCTCCCTTATGAGAGGCTAAGACCGCCAACCCTTATGCGAGTGTCTTTTTGTCATCGCAGAAAAGGTAGACCTGTCTTCCCAATCGTGATAACCATAAACTTTGGCAGTTATGATATAGGATATTGAGCTTAGTGCATGTCTTATGACCCTTTTTTGAAAATTTTTAATAAAAGTTAAAAATTTTCAACTCTCATGCCAAAAAAGATATGCTTAAGCATCGCGAGATTTTTCTCTATATAAGATTTCGTTGAGTGGAGGATAATCAAGGGCATGCCAAATTCTAAGAAAGAATTCAATAGATGGTTGTGATTTATTATTCATATAAATGGATAAATTACTTTTATCGATGCCTGTCATTTCTGAAAGTTCTTTCTGAGTCATTTTTCGTTCTTTCATTATTTTCTTCATGTTATTTTTTATCAAGCCATCTTGATAATGAATAAGCGGTTCAACATTTTCCATTGGAGTATTCCTTAGATTTTTGGCTGCTTCATTTAAAATGGGAAGAAACTCAGGAAGAGATTCATACAATTTCCTGGTTATTTCTTTGGGTTTATGGGCATCAATGTTGTCCAGCATAGAATCGATAAAATACATAGTTGCCCCCTTGATAAAATCTTCCGGTGTATACTCAACTTTTATTTTATCCATTTTAGCTTCCACATTGGCATATGTCGTATAGGCTTGCAGTTTTTCAAAATTCTCTTTTTTGAACCCTACTTTCACATATACAAACCCATCATCTTCCGGTGTACCATCTGTGTCTGATGTGTCATTCTCACCAAAGCCCATATACACAATTTTAGAATGATCGGCATTGGTTTTTTTCCTCATGTTCATGTATATCGCCTCCTAAACGTGGACAAGATATGCTTAACAAAATAAGAGAGGTGCTAAACGTGACAAAAGATGAAAGAAAAGATGTAACAAGAGACATAGGCGGCACTGGTAAACGTTCGTAATTTTTTAAATTGATTCTTCTTTTTTTATTATATGTCAATTTAATGGCACTTATTAATTTCAATTATAAATCGGGACAGGGGGACAGGTACCTCGTCCCGATTTTTTATTTGGGACAAGGAACCTGTCCCCCCGACCCACCCCCCGACCACCCCGACCCACATTAAACTTCACAAAACATCCAAAATCGTTTATAATGCAATTTGTTAACATCGGCCCCGACTTTCATGAGAGTTGAAAGTCATTAACTTATATAAGAAATGAAAAGGGAGAGGATCTTTTTTGGATGTAAGTACAATTAAATATTCTTGGATTGGAAATATTAAAGGCGATGTTTTAGCAGGTATTGTGGTGGCACTAGCTCTAATTCCTGAGGCAATTGCTTTCTCAATCATTGCGGGTGTAGACCCTATGATTGGTTTATATGCGTCGTTTTGTATTGCTGTGACTATAGCATTTGTTGGGGGACGTCCCGGAATGATTTCGGCTGCAACAGGTGCAACAGCTTTGTTGATGACGACATTAGTTGCTGATTATGGTTTGCAATATTTACTTGCAGCCACTATTTTGACTGGAGTTATTCAAATCATCATGGGTATATTAAAGTTAGGAAGGCTAATGAAATTTGTGCCTCGCTCTGTTATGACAGGTTTTGTAAATGCGCTAGCGATTCTAATTTTCACAGCACAATTACCTCATTTTGTAGGAGAATCCTGGCCGATGTTTGCGATGGTAGCTGGAGCGCTAGCGATTATTTATATTTTGCCGCGTTTCACAAAAGTTATTCCATCTCCATTGGTTGCGATCATTGTCATTAGTCTTATCGCGGTTATGACTGGAAGTAACGTTAGGACTGTAGGGGATATGGGGGAGTTATCACAAACGTTGCCAATTTTTTTACTTCCTGATATTCCATTAAACTTTGAGACGTTACAAATCATTTTCCCTTATTCTATATCGATTGCCATTGTCGGGTTGGTTGAGTCTTTACTAACAGCTCAAATTGTCGATGATATGACAGATACAGGAAGTGACAAAAACAAAGAAGCGCGTGGGCAGGGGATTGCCAATATCGTCTCAGGTTTCTTCGGTGGTATGGCTGGCTGCGCGATGATCGGACAATCTGTAATTAATGTAAAATCAGGTGGTAGAGGACGTTTATCAACATTTGTGGCAGGAGCTTTCTTGATGGTTTTAATCCTGCTGTTAAATGACGTTCTTGTCCAAATTCCAATGGCAGCCCTTGTAGGGGTGATGTTTATGGTATCAATCGGTACATTTGATTGGTCAGCGTTAAAAACTCTGCATAAGGTGCCTTTAACGGATACATTAGTTATGGTTGTGACCGTTATTACAGTGATTATGACACATGATTTATCAAAAGGTGTTCTTGTTGGCATTATATTAAGTGCGATCTTCTTTGCGGCTAAAATATCTAAAGTGAAAATTACAACCTTATCTTCAGGTCAATCTGATAAAAAGATATACCGGGTGACGGGTCAACTATTCTTTGCTTCTGTTACTGACTTTGTGGAAAGCTTTGATTACAAAGAAAATATAAAAGAAGTTGATTTAGATTTAACAAACGCACATTTGTGGGATGATTCGGCAGTTGGTGCCATTGACAAAATCGTTTTAAAATACCATCAACATGGTGTGAAAGTTAATTTAATTGGTGTAAATACGGAAAGCAATAAGCTTTTAGAAAAAATATCGGTTCATAATAAGCCGGGCGGTTTTAGTAAAGTAACGAATCATTAAGAATGTGAATATAAAAGAACATCAAATCTAATTTGGTGTTCTTTTTTTGCGCTATATATGCTAGGACTTTCATTAAAACTAATTGTAAACGCTTCAATAATTACTGATGCACCAATATACTGGATGAATAATCCTGGATGAGAGAGGGGATTATATGTTTCGTCATATTTTACTTCCAACTGATGGATCCATCCACTCAATTAGAGCTGCCGAGAAAGCAATTCAGATTGCCAAGCTGAGCGAAAACAGTGAAATTGAAGTCATTTATGTAGTAGATGGAAACACCTCAAAAAAGATGTGTTGAGAAGTTGGGATTCAGCAGGTATTAGAGAAAGCAGAGAAAAGAAACTTCAAGCAATCGTTCATCTAGCTAATAACGCAGGTGTGAAATATGCTATTAAGATCTTAAGGGGAGATCCTGCCAACACTATTTTAACTTATGCTAAAGATAAGCCATTTGATTTAATTGTAATGGGAAGCAGAGGGCTTAATTCTTTTCAGGAAATGCTGTTGGGGAGTGTAAGTCACCGGGTTACCAAGCATGCTCAATGTCCAGTTTTGATTGTTAAATAGAAGTATGAGGTTTTCACGGCTAACTAAAATAAATAATACCCCTTAGTGTGCAAGTTTAAACATGTTATTAAGAAATTCTTCAGAGATTAGTAAACTGGCAAACTCCTTATCTCACTTAAATGTTTCGGATTATTAAATCTGGTTAATATAAATAGAAAAAAGATCAAGGAGTTGTTTTTTATGAAAAAGGATTTATTTCGTTCACAACAGCCTGATGTCACAATCATAGATTCTATATCTGCTGAAATCGTATTGGAAAAGGCGTTACTAGATTTTCGGAAAAAGAAAATTCAACAGAAAATTGACCAATCCTTACAAGATAAAAACAAGAGTGAATTCCTGAGATTAACGGAAAAATTAAAAAATATTTCTTAGTATGTAAAGAGGAAAACCAAAATATAATCAACGTATCAAGATGGAAGGAAGCCACTCATCCTTGAAAGGTGGAACCCGGTTGAATCGTTTTCGGTTATATGCCATTTTAAATATAATTGGATTACTAATTGTTTTAGCAGTGAATTACTTAGCCAATGCATTGCCAATTGGCGGTCAAACAACTGGGGAAGTATCAGACAAGGTGTTTACACTCTTTACACCTGCAGGTTATGCGTTTGCTATATGGGGATTGATTTATTTTCTGCTGACAGTATGGGTCATTCGTCAGTTTTTTGTAAATGATGAGCAAAAAGAAAATGATCGGAAAATTGGTGTTTGGTTTTTTATAAATGCCATTCTTAATAGCTCATGGGTTATTGTGTTTCAAAATGAGTACTTTAATGTATCAATTTTTATCATGTTAGGGATTTTGCTTACTTTGATCATTATTTACAAGAATATTCAACGGTTACCTCATTCAACTTGGTATATGAGGTTTCCCTTTTCTGTATATATTGGCTGGATTTCAGTTGCCACTATCGTCAACGTATTCGTTATTTTTGAGGCGAATGGTATTGAACGATTGATTGGTTTAGATGAACAAGTGTGGGCGATTATCATGCTGATTGTCGGTGCCATCCTTGGAGTCATATTTACGTTAACACAACATGACATTGCATATTCCCTAACTTTTATATGGGCATTTATCGCGATTATGGTGGAACAAAGCGGCCATCCGGCAATTGTTACAGCAAGTAAGGTGGCTGTTGTATTCCTTGTTGGTGGGATTGTGATTGAGGTTATTAGGAGAAATAGAAAGTAAGGGAAAGAAGGCTGAAATGACATTTATATTGGCATAAAAGAAACTCGCCTTGGCGAGTTTCTTGGTTTACGTTCTAGCTAAAGCACCAATGTTTTATGAACGTAAAATTAATGATCTCTTTTTTCCTGCCAAATTCGTATACGCTCTTCATGACTCACTACTTTATGAATTTGGTGAAGCATCCATACATAGCCAAAAGAGTCCAAAAAGATTGCATTTGACAATCCGTAATCAGGGTTGTCAGTAACCGGTTGAATCTCCGTACATCCCAAACTCATTGCCTTTGTATAGGTTTCCTTAATATCAGGGACAGTGACGTTAAACCAAATTGTTTTAGGGTCATCTTGGGTTGGTGCAACCAATTGAAATTCCGGATTTTCATCCAACATGTGAAAACGTACGCCGTAAAGGGTAAAAACGGCTTCATTTGTACCTTTTGGTAGATCTGAAACCTCAACACGTTCGATTTCAAATATCTTTTCATATAATTCCAATGCTTTTAAACTATCTGTCACAACTAAATCAATTTCTACTCCTACCATTATGAACGCACTCCCTTAATTAGTTAATCGTTATTCCTTATTTCATCATTTTCATCTAGCTTGTCATGAGGTATACCTAATTCATATGTTAACACAGTTGATAGGGTTTTTATTTTTCAATAATCGGAATTTAACGATGAAAAACCTCATCGTATGGATGAGGTTTACATCAACATTATTTCCCTTTTTTCACAAGTTGAATCGCTTCTTTTGACACATAGAATTCTTCATTACTTCGAACAGTAACAGTGTCTAAGTCAATTTCTTTTCCATTCAGAATTAACACGTTTTTATTAACAGGGAATTGAGCATTTGTTTTTCCTTTTGTCACAACTAATACAGGGTTATTTGCATCAGATGAATCTACTTTTACTTTTGCACCGATTTTCTTGAATTCAGCTTCTGCATTTACAAATACTTGGTTATCTAATTTCTTTAAGTCAAATCCCATTGCTTTAGCAGCAGTATGGGCAATCTCAGTATTTTCAACTAATCCTGTTGGACTTCCGGGTCCGTATGAATACAGGAATAAATCTTCACCAGTATGACCGCCTGTTGTAAAGCCGATGTTAGCACGATTTGCAAGTAATTGTACAAGTGTTTTACCTAAATCCTTTGATTGTTGAACCGCTTTTGTTTCTTCTTGTGTAGGATTGTCAATTCCGTATAATGCGGCAACTTCCAACACATTTGATTTATCAGATTTTAGTTGCTTTAATGCACCTTCCAGCGTCATTTCAGCTTCTTTCAGTGGATCAATATAAGTAGAAACAGGGATAGAAGGGTAAGATCCGCTTGTATTTTGGTTTCCGATGGAAATTCCGCTGTTACCATGATCAGATACGGCAACAATCATCGTATTCTTATTCTTTTTCGCAAAATCGAGTGCTTCTTTTACAGCAGCGTCAAATGAAAGAGTATCACTGATCATGCCGATCGGATCGTTTGCATGTGCTGCCCAATCAGGTTTGCTTCCTTCGACAAATAAGAAGAATCCGTCTTTATCTTTGGAAAGAGTTGAAATGGCCTTATTTGTCATTTCAGCAAGTGTTGGTTCATCTGGATTTGTTTGTTCACGATCCATATCATAAGCAAGTGCAGATGGTGTGAATGATCCCCATAGCTTGCTTGATTTTGATTTTAATAGCTCTTCACGTGTTTCAACAAGATCATACCCTTTATTGTCAATAACCTCTACCAGGTTTTCGCCGTCTTTACGATTTTCAGCTAATAAAGAATTTTTACCGCCGCCTAGGACAACATCCATATCTTGGTATACTTGCTGCTCGGCAATGTTATCATAGTCACTTCTGTGTGCTGCATGTGAAGAAAATGCAGCAGGTGTAGCGTGCTGAATTTCTGATGTTGAGACAATTCCTGTTGCTTTTCCGCTTATTTTTGCACCTTCCAATACGTTTGCAACAGGTTTGTAAGGATTATCTGCTAAGTCAGGATCAACTCCGGGATTGGCCACTTTCTCAGGGAGTACGCCCACAAATTTATCATTTGATTTATTGCCTGTTGCCATTGCTGTTCCTGCCGGTGCTGAGTCAGTGATTGCAGACTCGGCCGAGTATGTACGAACACCTCCAGTTAAAATCTCATCCATTGCAAGCGGTTGTCCTTTATACCATCTTGCAAGAGTTGTTGTACTGGAACTAACACCATCCATCACAAGAACAATGACGTTTTTTGCCTTTTGAGAATCCTTTTTTGCTTCAACTTTTTCGTTAGCTGAGGAGAAACCGAGTGAACCGAGTGCTAATGTACTTGCAAGAGTAATTCCAACGACTTTTTTGTTTAATTTCATGAATGTTTCCTCCAATATTTGCTTCATTTTGATTGTTGTGGGTAATGGTTAATGAAAAATGTTAAATCTAGTAAATGTAACAATCAACTCCTATGAATATGTTCTATAGCCCTTATGCTTACGTAATTATAAGTTCACTATGTAAACTGAACGTTAAGGAATTGTAAAGTTTAAGAAGATTGATAAAAACAGTATTTTTATCCTGATTTTTAAAATAGTAGAATGGAATCTTGTATTTAGCGGGAGGTTTGATTAATTACCAAAAAATTTATATTTGTGAAAAGGTAGTTTAGATGTTTTTTATTGTAAGTCTAAGGGAAAACGTTGATTATGATGATCATTAAAATGCTAAAACGACCTTACTTGATTGTGGGACAAGGAACCTGTCCCTCCGTCCCACTTGAAAATATAGGGAGAGAGAGGTATTTTTATTATAGGAATAGTTTGTTTAAGCGGGGGTAGCAATGCGGAATAAAACATTATGGAGCAAGTATGTTTTTTTGAGTTTGGCCACAGTTTTTATGTGGGTGAAGACATATATTGTGTATCTAACAGGTTTTGATTTAAAAATAGAAAATGCGATGCAATCTTTTATTCTCTTAATCAATCCATTAAGCTTCTTTTTACTAGTTTTTGGGTTTGGTTTATTTATGAAGCAGAGGATAAGAAATATATACATGATCGTTGTTAGTACACTGGGGACGATTTTGTTAATTTCAAATATGAGTTTTTATAGTTTTTACAATGATTTTCTGACAATCCCGGTATTATTCCAGTCAAGTAATATGGGGGACCTTGATAGCAGTATTCAAGAAATCGTGAAGCCGAGCTATTTCCTTATGTTTGTTGATATTCTTATTTTGATTTGGTTAGCGAGAAAAAATAGACATAAAGATGATGGTGCTGTAACGGTTAAGGAAAGAAGATCATATTTTCTCGTTGTTTGTGTCGTGTTTATATTCAATGTAGGATTAGCGGAAATACAGCGCCCGCAGTTTTTAACACGTTCATTTGACAGGGAGATTTTAGTGAAAAATATTGGGATCTTTAATTTCCATATATATGATGGAATTGTGCAGTCAGCAACAACGGCACAGAGAGCACTGGCAGATAGTGATGAGCTTGTGGAAATTCAAAACTATGTAAATGCAAATGAAAAAGAGCCAAGTGAAGAGATGTTTGGGATTGCGAAAAATCGTAATGTGATTTTTGTTTCATTAGAATCGACACAAAGCTTTGTGTTGAATGAAACATTAAATGGCAAGGAGATTACACCATTTTTAAATGATTTTTTAAATGAAAGTTATTACTTTGAAAATTTTTATCACCAAACAGAACAGGGGAAAACGTCGGATTCGGAATTTATTGTGGCGAATTCATTATATCCTCTGGGAAGGGGTTCCGTCTTTTTTACAAATAGTGAAAATGAGTACAATGCAACACCTGAAATCTTAAAGGATTATGGGTACTACTCCGCGACATTCCATGCGAATAATGCGACCTTTTGGAACAGAGATATCGTGTATGATTCTTTTGAGGTGGATAGATTTTTTGATATCGAAAGCTATGACATCACACCTGAAAATTCATTCGGATGGGGCTTAAAGGATAAGGAGTTTTTCGAGCAAACGGTTGATTTGATGAAAACATTGCCACAGCCTTTTTATAGCTACTCAATTACACTGACAAATCATTTTCCTTTTGAGCTTGAGGAAGAAGATAAGCTTATTGATGAATATGATTCAACTAGTGAGATCTTCAACCGATATCTTCAGACGGTTCGTTACCAGGATGAAGCATTAAAACAATTTATTGAGAAATTAAAGGAAGAAAACCTGTATGAAAATTCGATTATCGTCTTAATGGGGGATCATTATGGAATTTCAGAAAATCATAATGAGGCATTAGCACAATTTTTAGGCAAGGATGAAATCTCGCCATATGATACGATTCAGCTTCAACGTGTACCATTTGTCATTCATATACCTGGTCTTACAGATCGGCATCCTGAGTTGATTTCAGATATTTCAGGTCAAATTGATGTAAAACCGACGCTTTTACATTTGTTAGGAGTCGATACGACTGATAGGATTCAATTTGGTCAGGATTTGTTTTCACCTGAGCGGACCCCATTTGCTGTATTGAGAAATGGAAGTTTTATCACTGAGGATTATATTTCTGTTTCAACTTTGTGTTATGATCGTGAATCAGGTGTAGAGATTGAACGTGAGGGAACGTGTGATGTCTACGAAGACATGGCTCATGATGAGCTCAGTTTTTCAGATAAAATAATCTATGGGGATTTGCTGAGATTTTATAATAAAGAAAAGGAAAGTGTGGAAGAGTAGCTTCCACACTTTTTTGATGGATTAAAGGACCAGGTATTTAGTTAAAGCTTGCTGCAAGGTTCCAAGAGTTTCTGTTCTGCTGTCAAATGAAACCCCGAGATGGATCACTTTCCGAACAACCTCTTTTCTCAATCCTGTGATCACAGAATTGCAGCCCATCATGGAAGCACCTTGGATGATTTTTAATAAATGTTCGATCACATTAGCTTCCATATCTGCAATACCGGATAAGTCAATAATCAACGTTTGAATACGTGATATGCCAATTTCAGTTAAAACCTTTTCTTCCAGGATATTTGCCCGGTAATCATCAATTGACCCGATCAAAGGCAGGATACAAACAGATGAATTAATTGGAATAATTGGGACAGAAAGGTTTTCTACTAATTTTCTATGTGCTTTGATCAAAGAATCTTTGTATGTAGAATAACTAATAAAAAAGCTATTTAAAAATTCATCAATATGATTATTTATTTTCTTTTCAAGGTTAAAAAAGTCGGCTACAATTTTCCCGTTTGTATATTCGTTATATTTTTCAATAAAATACCACACAGTCCTGCGGATTGCTTGAATCCATTCAAGTTTAAATGTTAAATCAATGGAATGTGTAGACCAGGCGATGCCTTCTTGTTTTGCAAAGAGTTGCAACTCCTTTTCCTTGCCGTCAACGATATACGTAACAAGCTTTTTTGCATTATTAACGAGATCAATGTTACCAATTGCCAGGATTTCATCAATCTTATCTGTTACATTGACTGCTTCCGCCAATAATCTCTCTTCAAAACTTTGAATATTGTTTTCAAAGAATTGTTTAAGTTCATATGATTCCTGGAATTTGAATTTCATTCCTTTTCCCCCTTATGCTGAATTTTTGAAATTCAATACCTTCCATTTATTTTAAGGCATTTCTACAGAAAAAGAAAATGCATTGCATCAATATAATGAGATTGGGAACTTTTTCTAAGATTAATCGTATTACATAATATCCTTAAAAAAACAGATTATCCATTTCTTTCGAATTAAGATGCACATCAGATAGTTGATATTGAAGGAGGAAAAGAATTCGTGAGTATTATTTTAGCGTATGTCATTATTTTTTTGTTAGGGGCGACACCATTTTTTGAGGTAGTCGGGGTAATTCCAATCGGAGTTGCAGCAGGACTGCCGGCACTTCCTGTGGCCATTCTTGCGTTATTGGGGAATATTCTGACCCTTTGGTTACTCATCTTATTAATGGACCGAGTAAAAGAGTGGCTACAAAGACGTAAGGAAAGGAAAGGAAAAGAAGTATCAGATAAAAAGCAGAAGCGAGCAGAATCAATTTGGAAAAAGTATGGTTTGCCTGGATTAACATTTGTAGCGCCATTTTTAATCGGGAGCCATCTTGGTGTTATTTTAGCGATGAGCTTTGGCGGCACAAGAAAACAAATCTTCTTTTGGATCACAGTTAGTGTGGTTTTCTGGGCAGTTGTGATGGGGCTTCTTTCATATTTCGGTTTTGACTTATTATTTACCCAAACCGGACAGGACGGTTTCCTGAAAAATTTATTAGATACTGAGTAAGGGACGGGGGGACCTGTCCCTCTGTTCTAATTCACGATAGTTTTTTAGATTCCCATCATAAACAAATTGAAGATCGTTTCCTGTGATGAGATCTTGGGGTGTAATAAGTGAAGGTGGTTTAGAAAAATGTACACATTCACCCTCCTGGAGGACAGTTGCGACAAATTGTGAACAGAAAAAAGCATTTTTTCTAGTCATTTGCTTGTTTAATAGAATGGCAAATAAGCCCAGCAGGTTATAACGGTACAGGGCCTTATTGTCATTTACTTTTTGTATGAAGCATCTCATTTTTTCATATTGACTAGTAGAGACTGTACAGCTGTACACCCGACATTTTGCTAGATTGAAAAAATGCGATTCCATGTTTTCCTTCACAAAGCCGCCAATAAAGGGGTTTGAAGGTGTTTTTCTTCCAAAGCTGTATACTTCAGATAAAGATCGGTCAAAAGAAATGGATGCATGATTGAACGATTTTTTTGTAAATAATTTGATAAGTCTAGTAAACAATGTTCCAGTGTCAGTTAGTAAAATATAGATCTTTTTTTCATCCACCTTAAATTCCTCCCCTTCAGTAACCCAAATCCTATTATCAAGAATCTGAGCAACCGAATGAAGAATCTGTGGCTGTATTTCGCTCTAAGTCTTAAGGCTTAGAAGGGACAGAGGGACAGGTTCCTTGACCCAAAATGTTGGGACGAGGAACCTGTCCCCCCGGACCAGCCCTTACAATTTAAATCTCTGCATTAGTTCTTTTAGGTCATTGGCTAGGTGTGATAGGCTTGTTGCGCTTGTTGAGACTTGTTTCATGGAATGGTTTGATTGGTCGGCAGATGCTGCTGTTTCTTCTATTCCTGCGGCTGATTGCTCGGAAACAGATGCTATTTCTTCAATAGATTTGTTGATAATATCACTGTTTTCCGCAAGGTCTCCCAGATTTTCAGAGATGAATTTTACTCCTACCGCTACTTCTGAAAGGGAAGAATCAATTTGTTCAAACGTGTGACCAGTTGTAATGATTTGTTCCTTCCCTTTTTCAACTTCCTTATATCCGTTTTGAAGAGATTGTGTGACAGACTCTGTTTCATGTTGGATCATCGTAACGATTTGGGTGATATCTGTAACAGAAATCGATACTTGTTCAGCTAATTTTCGTACCTCATCGGCAACAACCGCAAAGCCTTTCCCTTGATCACCCGCACGTGCTGCTTCGATGGCTGCATTTAAAGCTAATAAATTTGTCTGCTCTGCAATCGCCTTGATAACGGCAACAAGCTTGGAAATTTCCTGAGATTTTTTATCTAAGCCCATTACTTTTTGGACCGCCTCTTTTACGATGCTATCAATGAGCCCCATTTGTGTAATGGAAGATGTCATCAATTTGCTGCCTTCTGTTGTTAAACCCGTGACTTGTTGTGAAGATGAAAAAACAGATTCACCACGGCTATTAGCTTCCTTAATTTTAATAGAAAAACTCGTCATGGAAGCTAAAACCTCCTGACTGATGCCTGCTTGAGTTTCCGAACCTTTTGCGAGTTCCTGCATGGTAGTCGCAACTTGGTTGCTGCTTTCATTCACTTCTGTTGAAATATGAGTTAAATTTCCACTTTGTGTTGATAATGAATCAGATACTTCGCCGATTTTCTGTAGCACATCTCTCAGATGTTCATTTACATCGTTCGAAGCTTGTACAAGCATACCAATTTGATCCTGGGAAGATGTTGTCAGTGGTTCATGACTTAAGTCTCCGCTTGCGATATCGTCCATGCGCATTTTTAGTTGGTTAATAGGTTTTGCGATATTTCTTGAAATAAGAATAGACACAAGAATTACGATGATTAATAAAAGAAAACCAAACCCAATTGCGGTGGTAGAAGTTAATTCTGCTTGTTTTGATGCTTCTTCACCATTGTTCTTGCTTTTTTCACTTCTTGCTAACGCTATTTCCGTCATCTGTTCAACGGTTTTGACTAATACCGGTTCGATTTCATTGTTTAGTAATTGCTTAGCTTCCTCTATATTCCCTTGCTCATAGGCTGGGAAGAATTCCTCTTCGATGATCTTGTAGACAGTTTCTGTTTGTGCCCCTACATCATCGATCACCGGCGAATCAGATACTTTCACTAATTCTGCTTGAATAGAGAGGCCGGGTTCTTTTAATGCGAAATAAATTTCTTTATATTTTTCTTCCCCTGTCAACAAATAGCCTCTAAGCTCACTTTGTTGCTGGGTTAGGATACCTAATAAGCTGAAATCCGAAGAAAGTAATGGAATATCTTCCTCTGCCAGTTTTTTCGTATGATCTCCCATCGTTCCGATTGAAGAAATTAAATATACCCCAAAGCCAAATACTAATAATGTAATAAATAAAAATGATGCCATTAGCTTTGCTCTTATACTTTTAAACACAAAGACATGTTTCATCGTCTTCCTCCTTTTATTGACTTTCTATTTATATCGGCCAATAATCAAATAGATGAAGGAGGATAGAGTTTCCAATTGAATGGAACAGGGGGACAGGTCCCTCGTCCAAGTTGGAACAGGGGACCTGTCCCCGTGGTTCATATTCGACCCAACAAACGTTTGATTGAGTGGTTGGCTTCTGTTAGGATGGCTTTTTTGTTGATGGATTTCATGATGCGGTTTTCCATTACGATTTGACCATTGATGATGGTTGTTTCGACGTCGGCTCTTGTGGCAGAGTAGACGATTCTGGAGATTGGATCAACGCCATGAGAAGGGTAGGTATGAAAGTCGTGTAAGTTTAAGATGGCCAGGTCGGCTTTTTTGCCGATTTCTATACTCCCGATTTCATTTTCCATTCCAACTGCCTTCGCACCTCCAATTGTCGCCATTTTAAACACAGTATGTGCATCCATAGCGGTTGGACCGTGTACTGGTTTTTGGATGAGTGCGGCTAGTCTCATTTCATTGAACATATCTAAATTATTATTACAAGACGCTCCGTCAGCTCCCAGGCTTAGTGATACTTGTTCATTCACCATATAAGGTGTATCGGCGATACCAGACGCCAATTTCAGATTTGATCCGGGACAATGACTAACATGAACCCCTTTTTCGCGGATGATACGTTTTTCCTCTTCATCCAGCCAAATACAATGAGCGAGAATTAACCTGTTATTGGCTAAACCTAAATGGTCCAAATACACTATATTTCTCATCCCGGTTTCTTTTTGGACAATATCAATCTCACCACGATTTTCCGAAGCGTGTGTATGGACCATTACATGATAGTATTCTGATAAAGATTGGACTTCACGTAGGAGTTGTTCTGTACAAGAAACAACAAATCTTGGTGAGAATGCATATTTAATCCGGCCATCATCATAGTTATGCCATTTTTCTAGTAAGTCGACGCTTTCTCTAATCGATCTTTCTGTGTTTTCCTGCAAAGGCAGAGGTACTTCATTTCCCTTATCCATCATCACCTTGCCTGATAAAGCCCTCATTCCACTTTCAGCAATCGCTTTAAATGCATACTCAGTATGGTGGACGGTTTCCATATCAACAATGGTTGTTGTCCCGCTTTGAATGAGCTCACCAATTCCGAGCATCGCAGAGTAATATATGGATTCCTCATCATGTGCGGCTTCTAATGGCCAAATTCTCTGTTTTAGCCAGTCCATTAATTCCAAATCATCACCTTGACCACGAAAAACGGTTTGACATAGATGAATATGTGTTTGAACAAAGCCGGGTATGATGGTTTTCCCTGTTGCATCAATGATTTTATCAGGTTGTTGAACAGTTAGATCAGGTGCAATATTTTTTATGAGATCATCCACAATGTGTATATCCCCTGTGATGATTTCATTTTCCTTATTCATCGTAATGATTTGTGCATTTTTTATGAGTATATTCATCTATGATCATCTCCCAATCTTAAACTAAGACACAAAAATAGCTACGAAAAAATATGCCAATAAAAGCATCTTTTCATCGTAGTAAGAAATTTATGGTTTCTTTGTAGAGACCCTTAAACCAATTATTAAGGATATACGTGAAAATCATATGAAATATGTTAAGTTCACAATAATCATAGATGGCTGAAATCTTTGATACAACTGGTTTGTCAGGTAATCTGACGGTATTTTTCAATAGGTTGTTTATATCAGTAGCGTAAGAAAAAGTTTCGTTTCATTGCGCTCCAGACACTTGCTTTCCGCGGGGAGGAAGCTAAGCCTCCACGGCTTCGCCTGTGGGGTCTAAGCCTTTCCTCTACTTCCCGCAGGAGTCAAGTGTCTTCCGCTCCATTCCACTAACCGATTATAAATAGTATTCTTAGAAACAATTTAAGGTAAAGCTGCCCCTTTTATAATAAAGACAATGAATGAACCTTATAAATTTTTTGAACCAAATATGAATACCATGTGAACACCACTAAAACAATTACTCAAAACCGACACGTATTACTGTACGCTTTGGATGTACATATGCTATGATTTATTCTAATAAATGAGAAGGGGGGCTGGATTTATTGGGAAGGCGTTATTGCATACTCGTCAAATGGCTGAATTAACACAAAAGATGTATCTTTACAGGACACCATGCATATCTCTTCTTAGTACATCAGTCTTCTTTAAACGGGATTATTAAACAAACTAGTATCTCCTTTTAGAAATGTCATAAAGTAATTAAATCCTCAAAGATGATGTGTGTACGTGAGGAAGAGAAAAACATGTATAACGAGAACTGAAACGGTATGAAAAACGTTACATGTAACGTTACTATTTCTGGAGGTGAATCCCTCAGTAGAGGGAAATAATTGGATATTATTACAATCACAAATCTTTTTTTACTTGTCATTTTACTCGGACTGACGGCTTTTTTTGTTGGTTCAGAATTTGCGGTTGTTAAAATTCGAATGTCAAGAATTGATCAATTAATGGCAGAAGGTAATAAAAAGGCAATCATCGCAAAAAAGGTAGCAAGTGATCTTGATTACTATTTGTCAGCCTGTCAGCTTGGGATTACAGTCACGGCACTAGGTCTTGGTGCATTAGGAAAACCGGCTGTTGAGCGTGTGATGTACCCGGTGTTTGACTT
>Ga0182742_1002282_pt1 | contig 21643 bp, 22 predicted proteins | sample eDN5th37CBELigMG_FD_128880 | JGI IMG/M metagenome (GOLD analysis project Ga0182742, IMG submission 128880) | Enriched Miracle-Growth compost microbial communities from Emeryville, California, USA - eDNA 5th pass 37_C BE-Lig MG (version 2)... ... | reverse complement strand
TAATAAGTACTGATGAAGTGATTGAGGAACTGGAAAAATTGAAAGTGAGGGAAAAAATCAAATGATTATCTCAAATCAGAACGGCAAACTAGTGTTAGTTCGACAGGATGACCACGCGATTCAAATGGGTGAGGTAGCAAGAAGATGGGGAAATGGAGAGTTTGAGAAACTGTTAAACCATGAATCTGTAAGTTTAGGAATTGAAAAGCATGACTCAGGCTGGAAAGGACCAGATGATGAGGTTTTGTTCAATCCTGATAAAAAAAGGCCGCGAAATTTTATGGATGTAAATCTAAAACAACATGTCGAATTTTACGAGTTAGGGTATCGTAAAACATTACAGCAGGACCCCTATGCAGGGATGATGTTGGGGATGCATTGGATTGGACTTTATACAAGTAGATTCGGGTATGATCCTACTTTTACATACAAGGTCGCTGACGATTTAGTAGATTTTATGGATGAAACAGTTTCTACTATTCAAAAAGAGTGGGTGGATGTAAAGCTTCAGTATTGGAAAAAAAATCAAAAGCGTAGCGAGTTTGAAGATAATGTATGGATGCAATACGAATTTTTCCAAGTGATGGATCGAATGGGATTATTTATGGGCTTAAATGATCCAAATATAGAAAATGAGATTACATTAGGTCCGATTAGAACAAAACAAAAAAGTGATCCTATCAATTTAACTCTCCAAGCTAAAGGGAATGGAACACTTCTTGTTCATCCATTTCCGTTTGACGAAGAATTTGTAACGACAGTGCAAGGTAGAATCATTGAAGATCGCGACTATGAAAATCATCAGGAAGCGAAAGATGTAGTAGAGCATACGGAAACAGAAACAATTGCTTGGAGGATAACCGGGAAGTAAGCTAGAAAATAAACTAGAAGAAGAAATAGCTTTTTTATAATTTATTTTCACTATATTAAAGGTGGGAATAAGATTAAGTGTTTTCGATAAATAGTACCTAATTAGTTGAAACAAGGTTGGGTACAAAAGTAAAATGTACTCAACCAATTGTGTTTTTAATTTTTTGAAAATAAAAAATAAACAAAAAATAACAAAGAATACACGTACACTGTTCTCTGTCTACATCATACTGTCTACACCATACAAATGGGATTTGTGCTTTAGAGTTATTCAAAACGATCATTTAATAAATAGGAGGATTTATCATGAAGAGAATAAAGCTTAGTTACCCTAAAATAGTTAGTCTTACACTCATTCTAATCCTATTTTTAACCGGATGTGGCAATTCATCAACTACCACAGGTGCTGGGAATGAAAATACAGGTAGTCAAGCAGAAAGTCTAACGATTAAATTGGCAGGTATGACTCCACCAGATCATCCATTAACAGTAGGTGCTGAAAAATTCAAGGAGCTTGTCGAGAAAAAATCGGAAGGGAAAATTAAAGTAGAATTATATCCGAACCTTCAGCTAGGTGCAATAAGAGAGCAAACAGAACAGGTTCAACTAGGTACCATACATATGACCCAAACATTGCTTTCAACTGTTACCTCCTTTAATGCAGAAACTCTTCAAGTTTTTGAATATCCATTCTTATGGCCTAATAATGAGGATAAGATTTGGGAGGTATTATCAGGGGAGGCAGGTACAAAAGCATTAGATCATCTCGAGGCCGTTAAATTTAAGGGTTTTGGTTTTTGGGCAGGGGGCTTTAAGTCAATGACAAGTAAAGGTGACCCTATCCTTACTCCCTCAGATTTAAGTGGGAAAAATATGAGAGTTATACCCTCTGAGATTTTAATTAAAACATATGAAACATACGGAGCAAATCCTGTACCTATTGAATTTGCAGAGCTATATAATGCCTTGCAGCAAGGGGTCGTTGATGCACAGGAAAACCCATTAGAAACAATTAGTTCTAACAAACTCTATGAGGTCCAGGACCATTTATCAATAACTGAACATGGCTACCAATTTTATATGATTGTAGCTAACCTTGATTGGTTTAATGGATTAAGTCCGGAGTTCCAACAAATCATTATGGAATCTGAAGAAGAATCAAGAATCTATGCCCGTGATTTAACACAGGAAATGTCAGACACTCGAATAAAAGAATTTCCAGAACTAGGACTTGAAGTTCATACACTTTCTGAAGAACAAAGAAACGAATTTGTGGAATTATCCTTACCTTTGCACGAAGAATTTAGCAATACCCCTGAGAAAAAGGAGCTATTAGAAATCATTTATAAAGAATTAGGAATTCAATAACTAGTATTTCTTGTTTAATCTATGGATTTATGGAAAAGGCTGTTTCGTAACCTTTGTTGCTATTTAACTAAGGTAGGTTGATTGAAACTCCAGGAGTGTGCTTTCTGCGGTGCAGGAGTCACACTCCTTAAGTCCAATCAAAATAACCACCTCAAAAATAACAATCTACAAGAAAACAGCCATTGAAAATTAGGAAAACTCAAAACATAATACCTACGAGTTAAGAGTAACCCTAATTTCTCCTTTATTTTTTTAAGGTTGTTACACGAAAATCCGATGGGGGGATACTAGTGAAAATACTAAATAGAATTGAAGATATATTTATAGCAATGAGCATAATGATAGCTACGTTGCTGGTAATAGTAAATGTCATTCTTAGGGTAATGGGATCGGGTTTAACATGGTCAGAAGAATTAATTCGCTATCTCTTAATATGGGTAACGTTTGTTGGAATGAGTGTATGTTCTAGAGAAAGTGAACATATGAGTATTGAGTTTATACCCCAACTACTCAAAGGGAAATCATATAAGCTACTCATGGCAATTATTTATGTAGTAGCAATCATATTTAGCTTTATGTTGGTTTGGTATAGTTACCTGCTGGTTGATTTCAGTTCACAAACAGGGCAAAAGACTTCAGGATTAGGAATCAATTTTTCAATTGTATACCTAATCATTCCTCTTTCAGGTTGTTTATTGGTCATTAGATACATCCAGCTGCTAGTTCATTTGTTTCGTCGAAAAGACTTATTAAATACACCAAATTAAGGAGTCAGATATATGTTAGTTGCTATAATTGTTCTCTTATTTGCAATGCTACTTTTAGGTGTACCAATATACATATCATTAATTTTGAGTACCTTTTTGTCTCTTATATTCTTTACCGATATAGATTCAATGGTTGCAGTTCAAAGAATCTTTGGGGGAATTGATAAATTTGTACTTATGGCGTTACCATTCTTTATTCTAGCAGCAAATGCAATGGATGTAGGAGGGTTATCGAGGAGAATATTAAATTTTGCAAGGGCACTTGTAGGTCATTTATATGGTGGTATGGCAATGGCCACACAAACAGCAGCCATGTTTTTCGGTTCTTTATCAGGATCTAGTCCTGCAACCGTAATTGCGATTGGGAGAATAATGTATCCAGAGCTTTTAAAGCAGGGATACCCGAAAAAATTCGCTAGTGGCCTTATTATTCAATCTGGTGCAGTATCATTAGTAATCCCACCTAGTATTACCATTATCTTGTATGCTAGTGCAACAAATACATCTGTGGGCTCATTATTTTTAGCTGGTTTAGGTGCAGGCGTATTTTTCGGTGCTTTCCTTCTTCTATATATCTATCTTTATTCAAGATTCAAAAAATTCCCAAGAGGCGAGCGTTCTTCTTCAAGGGAAATCTACAAAGCTATTAAAGAAGCATCTTGGTCTTTAGCAGTCCCTCTCATTATTATTGGTGGTATATCCTTTGGAATATTCACTCCGACAGAGGCAGCTGGTGTATCAGCAATCTATGCAATCTTTGTTGGGATGTTTGTCTATAAAGAGATAACATGGAAAAAGCTATTTCAGTTAAGTCTTGATTCAGCAAAAACATCTGCACAAGTAATGATATTAGTTGCTGCAGCTTCTGCCTTAGGTTGGGTCCTTACTATAGGTCAGGCACCTCATATGCTCGCAGGATTTGTAGCAGAAACCTTTACATCTCCATGGGCATTTCTAATCTTTTTAAATTTATCGCTTCTCCTTATCGGAATGTTTGTAGATTCAACAATTGCTTTAATTGTTATCGCTCCATTAATTCTTTCTAGTGCAACCACACTAGGTATAGATCCTATTCATCTCGGGATTGTAATGGTAGTGAACTTAGCAATAGGAACATTTACTCCACCATTCGGTTTAAACATCTTCGTTGCAAACAGTATAACCCGCTTAAAGATGATTGAAATGCTTCCAGGCTTAATGCAATTTTTTTGGATAACATTTGTAGCACTTCTAATCATAACTTTTATCCCAATTATTACGATGCTATTACCAACTATAGTATATGGTTCATAAAAAAACTGTAAGAAGGATGATAATAAGGATGGAATGATAAAGGTGATTATAATGAAGAAAATTGAAAAGAATGCTCCACTTCATGTTCAAGTATATAAAGTGTTAAGAAAAAAAATTATCGATGGTGTTTTTTGTCCTGGTGAACCGGTTATAGAAGCTTCTCTAGCAGAAAATCTTGGTGTGAGCAGAAGTCCAATTAGAGAAGCTATTCGATTATTAGAACAAGATGGATTAATAAAAAAAGAGGGTAACCATAAGATCATACGTAAATTTACAAGTAAAGATATAGAGGATGTGTATAAGTGTCGGCTTGCGATAGAGGCCCTAGCAGCGATCCTTGCTGTAAAAAATATTACAGCAAGACAGCTGGCACATTTAAATGAGATATTTGAAATGGCAAAGAAGGTTTCTTTTGTAAATGATCAAAAAAATGTACTTAAATACAATACAATGTTTCATGAAACTATTGTTCAAGCATCAAAAAATCAAACACTGATCGATTTATATGCAAGTTTATCTGGGCTATTTATGTATTATACAAATGCTAGATTAGTTCATTTCTACCAAAATGATGATTATTTAATTGAGCATCAGAAAATCATTCATTCTCTTGAATCAGGAAAAGAGGAAATAGCAGAGGCTTGTATGAAAGGTCATATAGAGTCAGAGCTTAACAGATTTCTTAATTTTTTATCATAATAAGAAATTTAATTGCAAGGTGAACAGTATTATAATCTCATTTTTTTTCGACAGAATGTTAGTGAATACTAACTAACATTACATTTTTATAATGACGTTTGAAAGTAGGTGACAAGGGATGGATAAAAGTGTAGTGCTTAAAAACGAATTTGCACATGTGGTAGTTCAAGTTGATAAATCTGCCAATGGTGACAGGCTAATGATAAAGGATATCCGTACAGGAAAAATCTCGTTCTTTGATCCCTTGGAATTGGAGAGTTTACTATGGAGTACTCACAAGGATCTTACTAATTTACTAGATCCCTCCAAAACTCGCTGGATCAATGAAATAGATGATGAGGAATAATAGCACAAAGCTTATAGCTCAACAAAATAATAAATAAAGGGGTAGAAAAAATGACTCAAACATCAAAAGCAGCTGTATTAACAGCTAAAGAAACGATAGAAATCATGGAATTTCCCATTCCAGAAACTGGTGACAATGATGCGCTTCTTCATGTGGAGGCCTGTGGAGTATGTGGGTTTGACAGTGAAGCCTATTTATATGGAGGAAATGGTGTCTTTAATCTACCATGTGTCATTGGACATGAAATCGTTGGTCGAATTAAAAATATTGGTTCTGTTGCATCAAAACGCTGGGGTGTCAAAGAAGGGGATCGGGTAGTGGTGGAGGAGTACATTCCATGTGGTTCATGTAATAATTGCTTAACCGGAAACTATCGTCAATGCTTTGACCTTCGATATGGAGCGATGAAAATTGATAATGAGAAAACAGCCCTATGGGGTGGATTTGCTGAATATATGTATCTTCATCCAAATGCGATCGTCCATAAAGCAAGTAGTGATGTTTCCCCAGAATTACTACAACTATACATTCCGATTTCAAATGGATTACATTGGGTACAAGAGGTAGGAAACACAAAGGTAGGAGATACAGTAGTTATTCAAGGACCTGGTCCTATGGGATTAGGGGCTGTAATTGGAGCAAAGGAAGCAGGGGCCGGAACCATCATCGTTACAGGAATGTCAAAGGATGAGCATCGCTTAAAGCTTGCGAAAGAATTCGGTGCAGATCACACGTTTTATGCAGATACCCAAGACCTTGTAAAGGAAATAGCTGCAGTTACAAACGGAAAGATGGCCGATACAGTAATAAATGCAGCCACAGCACCACAGCAAATTGTCACATCATTAGATTTGGCTGGCTTACGCGCAACAATTATTCATTCAGGAACTGATGAAAATCTATCTAATAATCTAATGTCTAGTAAAATCACGTGGAAGCTTTTAACGATAAAGGGAGTACTTGGTCGTCCAACACGTGCAGTTGGAGTCGCACTAAGAGTGATAGAGTCGAGAAAATATCCACTTGAAAAAATGGTAACTCATAGTTTCTCAGTAGAAGAGGCTGCTGAAGCCGTTAGGACGCATGCATATGGTCTAGATCAGTGTATACATGTAGCTGTGGTAAATGAAAACATAAAGATGGAAGGGTGAAGGATATGATCAATTCAGAAAACATTACGCAGTATATCAAAGATACGGCAGTTCACGGAGATATTTATACTGATGAAGAAATTTTTAAGCAAGAGATGACAAGCATCTTTGAGAAAACCTGGGTTTACGTAGGGCATGAAAGTGAAATTGCTAACTCAGGAGATTATAAAACAACTGTCATCGGTACGCATCCTCTTATTGTGACAAGGGATTCCGATACGGATGAAGTACATGTCGTGTTCAATCGTTGTAGGCATCGAGCTGCAACAGTCTGCCAACAGGAAAAAGGGAATGCGAACTATTTCAGATGTGCTTATCATGGCTGGACATATTCAAATAACGGTGATTTAACAGGTATGCCTTTCCAGGATGGTTACGGTGAGGAGTTTGATCGTTGCAAAATGGGATTAACTAAAGTACCTAGAGTTGGTATATATCAAGGCTTTATTTTCGCAAGTCTAAGTGAGGAAGGTCCTACATTAGAAGAACATCTAGGAAACGCACGCCCGTATATTGACTATGTTGTAAATACTTGTCCAGAAGGGATTAGTTTAAATGCTGGTGCACATAAATATCGATTTGATGGTAATTGGAAATTGCAAGTTGAAAATACGATCGATCCTTATCACTTAAGTGTTACACATAGAAGCTTCTTTAACCTGATGAGTAAAAAAACAGGGAAGAAAATTAATTTTTCTAAGATGCATAAAAACGAGAAAATTCGAGATTTAGGAAATGGGCATTCATTATATGAATTAGATGGTGATCTTGGAATTGGTGCATTACCGTTTAATTTAATTGTTTTCCCTAACCTAGGCTTCTTAGGTTCACAAGTGCGGGTTACATGGCCTGTGTCTGTAAACAAAACGAATGTATTTTTATATCCAATTATGTTAAAAGGTGCTTCAGTGGAAGAGAATGCAGCCCGTTTAAGAAAACATGAAGGGTTTTATGGCCCAGCTGGATTCGGAACGGTTGATGATCTGGAAGTGGGATTTGACCGGGTAATGGAGGGTCTGAATGCAAAAGGAAAGGATGGCGAATGGCTTGAAATCAGCCGTGGCTTGGAAAGAGAAGAAGTGGATGAAAAAGGAATTATCACAGCCACTTCAAGTGATGAAATATCAGCAAGGGCGCTTTATAAAGCCTGGAAAAAACTAATGACAGCAGATGATTCAAATGTTGAAACAAGGGGGAAGAAGCATGAGCCAACTGTTGGTAGACCGTAAGCAGATTGAGGAGTTTCTTATTGATGAAGCAGCGTATTTGGATGAGGGAAAATTTAGTGAGTGGTTAGATTTATTTACAGAGGATAGCTTTTACTGGATTCCATCTAATCAAGATGATATTGATCCAAATACACATGTCTCGATTATCTATGATGATAAAGACCGGTTAGAAGAGCGGGTTTGGAGATTACAAAGTGGATTGGCTTATGGTCAGGAGCCTAAATCAAGAACTAGACATCTAGTCACAAACGTAAAGGTTCTAGACTGTGAGGAAGACAAGGTTATTGTCACATCTAATTTTATCCTTGTAGAACTAAGACGCAGTATTCAAACCATTTATTCAGGTAGACTTGAACATCATTTAATACAGACTGATACAACCCTGAAAATAGCTTCAAAAAAGGTGGAGTTAATTAATAATAATGAATTTCTTGGTAATTTAAGTTTTCTATTTTAAAGCTCTTTTCTCAAAGCTTTTAGTCGCAACTAGACAATAACATGTTTAAAAAAGAAAACAGCAGAAAAAAGATGCCATACTACTCAGTTCAGTGAAATAAAAACAGTTTAACAAAGCAACAATGTTTACGAAAATTTCCATTTTAACATAGCCAAATGATTAAAAGATTAAGAGAATAGGGGGTGAGAAATTGGATCGTATACCAGTGATACTCCTCAGTGGATTTTTAGGAAGTGGAAAGACAACTTTATTAACGCAAATACTTGATCAATCGAAACAAGAAGGGTTGAATGTTGGCATCCTAATCAATGAGATTGGTCAAGTTGATATAGATGGCCATATTATTGCTGATAAACATTCAACAAGTGTTGAAACAATACTTGATGGATGTGTGTGTTGTAGTAAAAAGAGTGAAATTATCAATAGTTTTGAGATACTCCTGAAAACAAAGCCAGATGTAATTTATTTAGAACTTACAGGAGTTGCTGAACCTCATGAAGTGATCATGGAAATGGAAAAAAAGGAGATTATCGCTAAGGTTTATTTGAACAAAGTCGTTACAGTGGTTGATGCATTGAACCTTAATAGCAATATGAACCATCCAGTGCTCCGTCATACCTGTGAGAAACAATTATCTATAGCGGATCTTGTAATAGTAAATAAAATGGACCTTATTGACTCTTCTTTAGTAGAAGAATTGAGAAGGATGATTAATAAAATGAATCCTTCAGCGGAATTGACTTTTACTTCTTATGGTCAAATCCAGTTAGAACAGCTTTTCCTTGCTAATAGTTTTAGTCAGGAAAAAAAGAGCACTTGTGGAAGAATTGAAGACGATCCAACGGGATTATCCTTTAACTATTTATCAACGGTCGCCGTTCCTATACCATTTCCCGTTACAAAACGTTTCATAGAGAACTATTTAGAAAGTCTAAAACCGAATCTAGTTCGAGCTAAGGGCTTTGTATTACTAGAGGAAGGGGATATGTATTTAGTTCAGCTTGCTGGTAATCAAATTTCGTGGGAACTGTTTCAAAATGGTGAGAATCACCATTCTATCGTCTTAATCGGAGTGGATTTAGTTTCTACAGAGGCTGTTGAAAAGCTAGCAAACCAGGCTGGTTTAATGGTGGAAGAACTTCTAATGAAAGCAAACTAGTTAAAAAGTAAGATCTATAATAAAAAGATTGAAAATTATTAATTTTTCGAACAAAATAGGGGGTTGTTGTATGAATCTTGAGGGAGAAACAAAATTTAATCTATCAGCAGAGGATTTATGGGATATGTTACATAATGAAGAAATTCTAAAAAAGGTTATCCCAGGATGTCAAGAAATGGTACAGAAAGAAAATGGGGAATATGACGTAATCTTAAAGCTTGGGGTTGCAGCCGTAAAAGGAGAATATATCGGGCAGGTGAAGATAGAAGATGTACAAAAGCCGAACTATTATATTCTTCATGCAACTGGAACTGGTCAGCCAGGTCATGTGGAGGCAAAAATGGATTGCCGAATTATCGAAAATGAAAATGGATCTGTCCTTGAATGGAAATGTGATGCGGTAGTTGGTGGAATGATCGCTAGTGTTGGGAATAGAGTCCTTTCAGGAGTGGCTAAGTTTCTAGCAGGGAAATTCTTCAAGGATATTCAAAAAGAAGTAAAAGCTTCTATGTAGACATGGGTAAGAAAATAGGTGCTGTCGTATTAGCGGCTGGAGAGGCTAAAAGAATGGGTCAGCCAAAACAATTCTTACCATTAAATGGGGCTCCGATGTTTATTCATAGTATCATCACTGCTACTAGAAGTGGTTTAAGTCCAATCATATTAGTAGTAGGAAGTAATGAAGATAAGTATAGAGACATTCTCAGAGGATACCAAACTGTCAGAATGATAAAAAACCCTAGCTATGTGGATGGTATGGGAACCTCTTTGAAACTAGGAATCGAAGCAGTCGGAGACGCTGTAGATGGAGTGATGGTTTTTTTAGCAGATCAACCTTTTGTTCCTACTAGTGTTATTAAAAAGATGGTAGTGACTTTTACAGAGTCTAACGAACAATACTCCATTATTAGACCTGTTTATAGTGGTACTGATGGGCATCCAATCTTTTTTTCGTCCGGCTTATTTTCTGAATTCTCTGGGCTTTCAGGAGATATAGGTGGTAAAAGGATCATTAAAAAGTATCAAAATTATGTTAAAAAAGAGTACTTTGAATCCCAATACCTGGGGCTTTGATTTAGACACTCCAGATGACTATGAAAAAGCACTGGGTTGGTTAACAAAACAAAAAAAGGTGGAAAAACAATGTCAAAAAATTATCGGGTTGGATTGATTGTTCCTAGTTCTAATACAACGATGGAAACGGAGATTCCTGCAATGCTTCTATCGAGAGCAACAGAATTTCCGCTGGAGACTTTCACATTTCATTCAAGCAGGATGAGAATGAAGCATGTTTCGAAGGAAGAACTGTCCAAAATGGACGTAGAAAGTGACCGCTGTGCTGTTGAGCTATCAGATGCTCGGTGTGACATCCTGGCCTACGCGTGTCTAGTAGCAATTATGTGTCAGGGAGCTGGATATCATGAGGTTTCCGAAACAAGATTGAATGCAGCTACAGAGGATAATGGTGGTAATGCACCGGTGGTAAGCAGTGCTGGAGCGCTAATTGACTGCATAAAAACGATTGGAGCAAAGAAAGTCTCGATTATCACTCCTTATATGAAGCCATTAACCGCAATGGTTGTTGATTATATCGAGCAGAGTGGAATTGAAGTCATTGATTCGATTAGCCTAGAGGTTCCGGATAATCTTGAAGTTGGTCGGTTAGATCCTAGTAAACTCCCTCAAATCGCAGAAGGGTTAAATATTGAAGGTGCAGATGCAGTAGTGCTCTCGGCTTGTGTTCAAATGCCATCACTTCCCGCAATTCAAAAAGCAGAGGATCAACTAGGAATTCCAGTATTATCAGCTGGGACATCAACTGTTTATAAAATTTTAAAGCAATTAGGATTAGATACTAAAGTACCGAATGCTGGTAGCTTATTATCGGGAAAATATTAAACTCTTAAAAAATATTCAGGTAATGGAGGCTAATACATGAAACCGCCAAAGTTTTCCTATTTAAAACCTACTAATCTTCCCGAAGCGCTAGAATTGCTAGCTGATTACGGAGATGATGCAAAAATATTATCTGGTGGTCAAAGTCTTATTCCTTTATTAAATATGAGGCTTTCTACACCTAAATATATTATTGATTTAAGTAGAGTACAGGAGTTAAAAGGAATAACAGAAGAGGAAGATACTATCGTGATCGGAGGAATGACTCGTCACGTTGAGGTAGAGAATTCGCAACTAATTAAAGAGCAGTGCCCATTGCTTAGAGAAGGGATTCGATGGGTAGGACATTCCCAAATAAGGAACAGAGGGACAGTTGGGGGAAGTATAGCACATGCAGATCCATCTGCTGAATTACCTTGTATGCTATCCGCGTTAAGAGGAGAAATCGTAATTGTTTCTCAAGAGGAGGAGTTGATTCTTTCCCCTGAGGAGTTTTTCCTAAGTTATCTCTTAACAACCCTGGAACCAAATCAACTAATTAAAGAAATACGGTTTCCAAAGATGAATAAAGGGGCAGGCTACGCATTCGAGGAAGTGGCCAGAAGACATGGAGATTTTGCACTTTGTGAGGTGGCAGTGGTTATCGAGTTAGACATTGATGGAAGTATTAAGGACACGAAGATTGCTCTTGGAGGAGCGAATTCGGTACCATTTGTTCCAGAAGAGACAGAAGAATTTCTAATTGGGAAAGAACCGACAGAGTCCATTATTAAAGAAGCAGCTATTCTTCAGCTGGATGAACTAGATCCAGAAGGGGATATCCATGGTTCAAAGGAGTATCGGCGCCAGCTGTCTGGGGTATTGCTTGAAAGAGCTTTAAATAAAGCTTTAAACCGAGCACGGGAGGGTGTGACAGTATGACTCAAACAACGATTGTCAAAATGAAAGTAAATGGCCATGAAATTGAAAAAGAAATTGAATCTCGATGGCTGTTATCAGATTTCTTAAGGGATAATCTTGGATTAACAGGTACTCATGTAGGCTGTGAACATGGGGTATGTGGAGCTTGTACAATATTAATTAATGGCGATTCAGTACGATCCTGTTTAATGCTCGCGGTGCAGGCAGATGGGTGTGAAGTGGAAACAGTAGAAGCACTCGCTAAGGAGGATGGAACATTTCATCCTATACAGCAAGCATTTGCTAACAATCACGCACTCCAATGTGGATTTTGCACACCAGGGTTTTTGATGTCAGTCAAAAATTTTATGGAAATTCATCCAACTTTACCGTCCGATGATGAAATTCGAGAAGCTATATCTGGTAATCTATGCCGATGCACCGGATATAGCAACATTATTAAAGCAGTCAAGGAAGCTTATCAGCTGAATGGCTGAGAAGGGAGGTCCAAATATGGCACAGTACGTCGGCCAAAATGTGAAAAGAAAAGAAGACCACCGACTTCTAACTGGGAATGGGAGATTTGTCGGTGATATCAATCTGCAAAACATGGTAGAGGCAGCGATCTTAAGAAGTACCTATGCCCATGCCAAAATAAACAGTATTGATGTCTCAGCTGCGAAGGCCTGTAAAGGTGTCATAGATGTTGTAACTGCGGCTGATTTGGAAGGGAAAGTAAAGCCTTTTACTGAATTTGTTGAATTTACTCTTCCACCTATTTTAGAAGAACATATTAAGCCTTTGATAAAGAAAAACCCTGAACCTATGTTGGCCAAGGATAAGGTTACGTTTGTTGGGCAGGCAATTGCAATTGTGGTAGCGGAAGATCGCTATGCTGCAGAGGATGCACTTTCATTAATTAAGGTAAGCTATGAACCGCTACCGGTTGTAACAGACCCTTACGAGACAATTAAAGAGAATGCAACGATTATTCATGAAGAGCTTGGCAATAACACACAAGCACTATTCCATGTGAAAATTGGTGATATGGATACTCTATTATCGAAAGCTGAACACGTATTAAAGGCTAGAATCAAGACACCAAGAGTTTCTGGGAATCCGTTAGAAACAAGAGGAGTTGTTGCCGAATACGAAGTGCGAAATGAGCAATTGCAGGTATGGTCATCAACCCAGGTACCTTATATGGTGCGCTCTTACTTATCTAAATTAGTTGGTTTAGTGGAAAACAATATTCGTGTAGTTGCTCCTGATGTTGGGGGTGGATTTGGACCTAAATGCGCAGTATATCCAGAAGAGATTGTTATACCTTATTTAGCAATGAAATATAAAAGGCCAGTGAAATGGATTGAAGATAGACTTGAACATATGCAAAGTACTCGTCATTCTCGAGACCAGGTCCATGACGTAGAAGTGGCATTTGATAATACTGGGACAATTCTAGGGATAAAAGATCATTTTTTACTAGATAATGGAGCACATAATTCCTTTGCGTTATGTTGTGCGTATAATTCAGCTGCACACCTAAGAGGGATGTACAAAATTCCAAACTATGATTTAACTGGTCAGATTGTTTTAACAAATAAGACACCGAATGTTCCTTATCGTGGTGCTGGGCGTCCGGAAGCAGTATTTGTGATGGACAGGATAATCTACATGATCGCAGATAGATTAAATCTAGATCCTGTTGATGTATCAATTAAAAATTTAGTTCTCCCTGAAGATATGCCATATGATACAGAATTATTTTACCGAGATGGCGCAAAAATGGTTTTAGAAAATGGAGACTACTCGGTTTCTCTAAAGAAGACATTAGATATCATTGGCTATGAAGAATTCCGAAAACTACAAAAAGAAGGTAGGGAGTCAGGAAAATATTACGGAGTAGGAATCTCTTCTTATATAGAGGGTACAGGTATTGGGCCACATGAGGGAGCTGTGGTAAGAGTTGATTCAACTGGCCAAATATTAGCATATGTTGGGTCTAGTCCACATGGGCAAAGCCACGAAACCACTCTTGCTCAAATTTGTGCGGATGAATTTGCAGTTAGTCCGGACCAAGTTACAGTAAGAGCTGGAGATACCAGCTTGCTACCTTATGGTGTGGGGACATTTGCTAGCCGTGGTGCAGTTACGGCAGGATCAGCTGTTCATGTTGCATCGAAGCTTTTAAAGGAGAAATTTTTTGCCATAGCAGCAGTCATGCTGGAGGTTGCTGTTGATGATTTAGAGATGTACGGTGGAAAGGTTTATCCAAAAACAATGCCTTCTAACTTTCTCACCCTACAGGAAATTGCCCTTGCTGCCAAGCCTGGTCCACATTGTAAGGTACCTGAGGGAATGGAGCCTGGAGCTAGTGCGACACATTACTTTGTACCACCGACCGTTACTTTTTCATCCGGATTTCATGCTGCCGTTGTGGAAGTAGACAAAGAAACAGGCTTTGTTGATGTTCAACGGTATATCGTCGTCCATGATTGCGGTCGAGTTCTTAATCCGATGGTAGTTGACGGACAGATTCAAGGGGGAGTTGCACAAGGTATTGGTGGGGCTCTTTATGAGGAGATCATTTATGATGAGAACGGACAATTAATTACCGGTACGTATATGGATTATCTGCTCCCAACCTCTATGGAAGTACCTGTTGTAGAAATGGGACATCAGGAGTTTCTGTCTACGAGAAACCCAATGGGAATTAAAGGTGTAGGAGAAGGTGGTGCCATTAGTCCACCAGCAGCGATTGCTAATGCAATATGTGATGCATTAAAACCATTAAAGCTGGAAATTAATTCATTGCCGGTAAGTCCAGGAAAGCTTAGAAGGTTAATAGAGGAAGCGGAAGCAAAATAAATGCTTTGATTTCAAGCACAATTTATCCATGCTATATTCCATTTGGTTTCTGAGAATGGTAAAGGCACTAACATCGAAATGGAGGGTGGGATGGAATGTCTTCTTTAAAAGAATTACAACGCATTTTTGATCAAATGGAGAAGGTTTGGGAGCGAGGGGAAGAAGCAGCCCTTTTAATGGTCTATGAGGTAAGGGGCTCTTCTTATAGAAGACCCGGTGCGAAAATTATGATAGCTAGTGATGGAGAGGTCTTTGGATCACTGAGTGGTGGTTGTCTGGAAAGCGACTTACTTGAATGGGCGAAACTCGCAATTAATGAAAATAGGCCGATGATAAGATCTTATAATCTAAGTGAGAATGACCTATGGGGTCTTGGGATTGGCTGTAAAGGATCACAAAATATTTTAATTCTTCCTATTAAAAAGGATTCTACGTTTTGGAAAGAGGTGAGAAATGAGACCACTAAGGGAGAAATGGTAACACTCCTCTTGAACCCGTCATCAGGTGAAGGCTGGCTACTAAACTACCATCATCAAGTGCTTACAAAAAGCGGGGATTATCTACCGTCTGAGGTGATAAACGAACTTTTTTTTCAAAAAAAACAATATATTCATAGTGCTAAAGTAATAAAACGATTAGAAAGCCAGTTTATCGTAGATCCAATATTTCCCCTTGAAAAGCTAGTAGTTGCAGGGGCAGGCCATGATGCAGTACCGGTGGTAGAATTGGCGATCAAAGCTAATTTTGATGTAACAGTACTTGATTCGAGAAGTCAATTCAATAATGAGAACCGTTTTCCAGGTGCACATAACTGGGCTGTAGATTCTGAGGATCTTGAAGAGGTGCCTTCCTCATTACGTAATTCTTGGTGGATCATCATGAACCATCATCTGGAACGAGATCGGGCTGCACTCGAACTTGCACTTGAATCAAACCCTAAGTATGTCGGAGTGCTTGGACCAATACAACGAACAGAGGAGCTGCTAGTGTCTAGTGATATATCAATTACAGATAATCGGATTTATGCCCCTATTGGATTAGATTTAGGAGGAGATACTATTGAGGAAGTAGCGCTCAGTATTGTATCAGAGCTGCTCTCCGTTCGAAATAGAAAGAACTCGAATCATTTAAGAGGGAAAAGTAAAATTCACACATAAGAAAGGGAGGGCTGAAGGATGGATTATGTAGTCTATGGCATTATTACAGGCTGTATTCTAATCATTGCGTCAATTGGGTTTTCGATGGTGTGGAAAACGGAAAACTTTCTAAATATCGCCCATGGCCAATTGTTGTTAATTGGAGCTTATACAGCATATCTTTTCAAGGTTGTATTAAACTTTCCATTCGCATTAGCTATGATTTGTTCGGTCATTGCAACTGCGGTCTTGGGACTGTTATTAGCAAAGGTATTCTATTTCCCAGTTCGAAAAAGTGGAATACTTGTGTTGTTGTTTACTAGTATTGGTCTTTCATGGGTCATTTACGGGGTGATACAAGCAATTGTTGGACCTGAAATACGGACCTTTGGACTGGAAACGAGTAATATGATTAGTCTGGTAGGGACACAAATTATGTCCTATCAAGAATTATTTATAATCGTACTTTCACTTATATGTGTCGGGTTACTTCACTTTATTTTAACGAAAACAAAAAACGGCAAAGGATTCCGAGCGATGGCTGAAAATCGTGATCTGGCACAAATCAGGGGGATTAACTCTAGAAAACTATCAGACTATGTTTGGTTAATTTCATCCGGATTAGCAGGGTTAGCCGGTATTCTTTTAGCGATGACAGGGACCTTAAACATGGAATTAGGGTGGCAGCAAATACTTATTATCATGTCTGTCGTTATCGTTGGGGGAATGGGAAATATTTATGGAACGATGCTTGCAGCATTGATTATTGGGTTGAGTATGGACTTAAGCACGATTGTAATTCCTACTTCATATAGAACGGCAATTGCGTTTGTTATAGTCATTCTCGTTCTATTAATTCGTCCTCAGGGTCTATCTAAAGGAGGTACGACATAGATGGATATTCTTTTATTTCTATCTGGTTTGATTGCTCTTGGAGGAATATATGCGATGCTGGCCATTTCACTAAACGTAAATGGTGGATTGCTTGGACTATGGGATCTAGGTGTCGTTGGTTATTTTGCAGTAGGTGCTTACGCATATACCCTGCTTTCTTCTCATGATCTAGGACTTGGACTTCCTATGATAGTAGGTGTGATCGGTTCGGCAATTATTACCGGATTGTTCAGTTTACTTATTGGTTATACCTCGCTTAGGTTGCAAAATGAGTATCTATTAATTACAACTTTTGCTTTTGCGGAAATTATTCGGATTATTGCCATAAACGAAGAATGGCTTACGAACGGAAATATCGGAATTTTCGGACTAGAAAGACCATTTGAGAACTTTTTACCAGGTACAACATATATGATCTTTTTTGCGGGATTAGTTCTTGCGGTTATGGGAATTTATTATCTATTTGCTCAGAAGCTCGCTCATTCTCCGATGGGAAGATATATGAGAGCCATTCGTGAAAACGAGCAAGTGACCCAATCTATTGGAAAAAAGGTATTTGCTACGAAACTAAAGATATTTGTCTTAAGTAGCTGCATGGTTGGAATCGCCGGCTGTTTCTATGTTTGGTATATGTCCATAATTGCACCAAATATGTTTACCTCTGCCATTACATTTACGGTTTGGACTGCACTGGTATTAGGTGGAATTGGAAATAACCGAGGTGCAGTGGTTGGTGCATTCGTTCTTATCCTAGTACAGGAAGCGACACGTTTTGTTCCAGTACCAACAGAATACAGTGTACTACTTGCAGGGCTACGTCAATTCGTGTCAGGTATGATGCTGATTTTAGTATTAAGATTCTTACCTCAGGGGTTAGTTGCTGAGAAATTCAAATCGGTAGAAAAACTTTTTTATTTTCAACAAAATTCAATAATTACTGAGCAGAAGGGAGGTAGGAGAAATGCTGCAAGTTAAAAATTTAAGCAAAAATTTTGGTGGGATTCAGGCAGTGAAGAACGTCAATCTTGAAGTAAATCAAGGTGAGATTGTCGGATTAATTGGACCAAATGGAGCTGGAAAAACCACCTTGTTCAATATGATTAGTCTGTTTTTAACATCAAATTCAGGAGAGATCTCTTTTTTGAATGAAAAAATTGACCACTATACTGCTGAAGATGTCGTTAGTAAGGGTTTGTTAAGGACTTTTCAAACTCCTGTCGGTTTTCCAAAGCTTAGTTTACTGGAGAATTTGATGGTGGTTCCACCACATGATGGTGATGGGATATTTCAAGCTTTTTATAAAGGGAAGGTAATCGCGAAGCAAGAAAAGGAGAATTACGAAAAAGTATGTACTTTACTAAAGCAATTTAATTTATACGAAAAAAGGAATGAATTAGCTGAAAATTTAAGTGCAGCTGAACTTAAGTTATTAGAACTGTGCAGACAGTTAATGGCAAACCCGAAGATTTTACTACTTGATGAACCTGCCTCTGGTGTAAACCCACTAATGCTCGATAAAATGGTCGATCACATATTACGTCTACGCAAAGAAGGAATGACATTTCTTGTGATTGACCACAACTTAGGATTTATCTATAGGATATGTGACCGAATTTATTGCTTAGCAAATGGAGAGTTGATTGCCTCAGGTAGTCCAGAGGAAATATCGAATAACGAACAAGTTAAATCTGTGTACTTAGGAGTGAGCTAATAATGAGTTTCTTAGAAATAATAGATGTGATATCTGGTTATGGGAAAATTCCTATATTACATGAAGCGAGCCTAGAGGTACAGGAAGGGGAAATGGTTGCAATTATCGGTTCGAACGGTGCCGGGAAAACGACGTTGATGCATACCATTGCTGGGTTTCTTCCACTAATGAATGGGTCAATTTTATTCCAAGGAGTCCGAATCGACAATAAGTCTGCTAGTGAGATTGCGAGAATGGGTTTGGGATATGTTCCCCAGCGAAAGAATGTGTTTGCAGAAATGTCTGTTCTTGAAAATCTGCAAATGGGGGCATATACCTTAAAAAATCCGAAAGACAAAATAAATGAAATGCTGGATTTATTTCCTCGTTTGAAAGAAAGAATTGGACAGAAGGCCGGTACGTTAAGTGGTGGAGAAAGGCAAATGCTTGCGTTAGCTAGTGCACTAATTGTAAATCCAAAACTTTTGCTATTGGATGAGCCGATTACAGGGTTAGCCCCACAAATTATCAAGGGACTTATCGAGATGATTGTACAAATTTGTAATAGTGGTACAACGGTAGTCTGGGTGGTTGAGGAAAATCCAAAGGAGGTACTTAAGCATGCGGATCGAGTGTATTTAATGGATTCTGGATTGATTAAAATGGAGCGAACTGGAAAAGAATTTTTAGAAAAAGAAAACCTAGAAGAATTATTCTTAGGACATTAGGGGGGAAATCAAATGAAAAAATTCAAAGTAGCTGCGCTTTCAATCTGTACCACCTTAGCGATTATGACTGGATGTTCTAGTTCAACTGGAGGGGATTCAGGCTCGAGTGGAGGAGAAGAAATAAATGTAGGATTCCTTTCCGGATTAACCGGTTGGTTAGGTGCTTTTACAAAGGAAAATATTAATGCTTTTGTTTTGGCTAAGGAAGAAATAAATGAGGCTGGCGGAATTCTTGATGGGAAGAAAATTAATACGGTAGACGTGGACACAGCTTCAACGGTTGAAGGAGCTATAAAAGGATATCAAAAGCTAGTAAATGCAGATAAAGCTGTTGTGGCGATTGGGCCTGAAACAGAGTCGATGCTAGCTTTATTGAAGGAAGCTCCAAAATCTAAGGTGCCAATTATGTCTGCCTTTGCAGGATCGACAGAGCTAGATGAAGTTGGTGGTAATTATGCATTCCGTACAGCGGCATCTGATTCCACAATTGGTGAAGTGAGAGCACAGGTATTAATTGATGCAGGAATTAAAGAAATAGCGGTAATGGTAGGAAATTATGAAGGTGCTCAAAGTGATGTTGAGAAGTTCCGCGAAATGTTTGAAAGCCTTGGTGGAACAGTTCTAGAAGAGGTTACCTTTAACCCAGGACAAAACACGTACAATGGGGAATTAAAAAATATTGCAAATGCAAACCCGAAAGTAGTTTATTACTCTGGCGGGATTGATACTGCTCCAACTATTTTTAAATCAGCTAAACAAAGAGGCTATGAATGGGATTGGTATGTAACACCAGACGTGGCTGTACAGGAGTTCATTGATGTAATTGGGCAAGATGTTGCTGAGGGCATCAAAACCATTATACCAATGGAGGATGAAAACAATGAAGCATTTAAACGTTTCAATGAAAGCTATGAAGCAAGATTCAATGCTAAACCTTCTAGTGGGTATTACAACGCAAACACGTATGATCTGTTAATTGCTTCTGCTTTAGCAATGGAAGCAGCAGGTGAAGCGAGTGGAGAGGCTATTAATGAGAAAATCCGTGAAGTTACAAATCCTCCTGGGAAAGAAGTATCGACTTTTGAGGATGGAATTAAAGAGTTAAGAGCTGGAAATGACATAAACTATCAAGGTGCATCAGGACCTATTGATTTTGATGATCATGGTAATGTTATAGCAAGCTACGCCCTAATGGAGGTTATTTCAGGAGAATTTAAACAAGTGGAGTTCTACACAGCCGATTACCTTAAATAATTTAATAAATAATGATGGTTAAATAAGGGGCGAAAGTTGCCTCTTTTTCCTATTGTTGAATGTTGGTTGTTTAAGGAGGAATAAAGGTGAGAAATACAGAGCTCAAACCGTTACATGTATCTACGAAAGGTAAGCTATCCAAAATGATTAATTCTAACAACCTATCATCTGGAATTGTTTCTGGCTTACTGGCAGCAACAGGGCCTCCTGTCATCATCTTGCAAGCAGCCGCAAACGGGAACTTTTCAAATGAGCAAACCATACTTTGGATGTTCTCTGTCTATTTTTTCGGTGGATTATTTAGTATTATTTTACCCATTTACTACAGGATGCCAATTGTGGGTGCACACTCTATTACAGGAGTTGCCTTTTTAGCAACAATGACAGGACAATTCTCTTATCAGCAACTTGTTGGAAGCTACCTTATTTCTAGTTTAATTATCCTTTTAGTCGGACTACTGGGCTTATTTTCTAAACTTATGAAATATGTTCCAAAAGAAATAATCACGGCAATGATGGCGGGGATTATAACGAGTTATGTTGTGAGAATGATTGTGTCTGTACAAAACCTTCCGCTAATTGGGGGAGTGGCATTACTAGTTTTCCTTCTTTTTTCTAAATGGAAATGGAGAATACCACCTGTTATTGCAGCTGTGTTTGCTGCGTTTATCATGCTATTAGTAACAAATGGTATTGGAAGTGCAGGAGCTAGTATGCCGTTTGTCATACCAACGATACAACTACCTGAATTCAGTTGGTTAAGTATATTGGCTATTTCTGTTCCACTTTCGTTATTAATATTAAGTAATGATGCAGCACCTGGTATTGGAGCATTAGGACAAAACAATTACCACCCGCCGATTAATCGAATTATCACGGTAAGCGGTATCTTTTCACTAATCACAAATTTCTTTGGTGGTCAGTCGGCTAATGTTGCC
>Ga0182742_1002281_pt1 | contig 21668 bp, 20 predicted proteins | sample eDN5th37CBELigMG_FD_128880 | JGI IMG/M metagenome (GOLD analysis project Ga0182742, IMG submission 128880) | Enriched Miracle-Growth compost microbial communities from Emeryville, California, USA - eDNA 5th pass 37_C BE-Lig MG (version 2)... ... | reverse complement strand
GAGTGGGTCGAGCTCGACGGCGTCGGGCACGCGCCGCAGCTCGAGGTGCCGCTCGAGGCGGCTCAGTTCGCGCGCATGTGAAGGCGCACCGCGCCCGGGCGGACCTGCACGAGGTCGCAGACGCGGTTGGCGATCCACAGCCCGCGGCCGCCGAGCTGCTCGGCGTCCGGCGCCCGCCGGCCCGCCAGCGGGTCGTCGATGTGGCCGCGGTCGCGGATGTCGCAGATCACGGCGTCCGCGGTGCGCCAGATGCGCAGGATCCCGCGCCCGCCGCCGTGGCGGACGCTGTTGGCCGCGGCCTCCGCGACCGCCAGCACGAGGTCGTCCACGCGCTCCAGGCCGGCGGCGAACTCCGCAGTCAGGCGCCGCACGTCAGCCAGCGAGTCGAGCTCGAAGCCGAGCACGCGGGCGTGCGCGGGCGGCGGCGCGAGCGGCGCCTCGAACGGCTCGAGCTGGTTCTCGCGGTAGGCGCGGCTCGGCTGCGCGTTGACGAACGGGTGGCTGCAGCGCGCCTCGTGCAGCACGGCGTCGTCGAGCGTCGAGCTGTCGTACGGGCACAGCAGCTGGAAGTCGGGCGCGTGCTCGAAGGCCACGTTCAGCAGCGCCTCGTGCAACTGCGTCTCGACCAGCTCGGCGCCCCTGCGGCCGGGCCAGACCGGCTCGCCGACGCCGCGGGCGGGGCGCCCCCGGCGCGCGAGGAAGTCGGTCCAGGCGGGGATGATCCGCGCCGGGTTGCGGCCCAGTTCGGTGACGTCGGCGAACTCGACGTCGCTCGGTCCGAGCGCGTCGCGCAGCAGCTCGATGCGCTCGTCGGCGACCGCCACCAGCACCGCGTCGCCGCGCTCCAGCCCGTCCTGGATGAACGGCAACGTCCCGGACAGGAACCCGGCCGAGCCGTCATACAGGAGCGCTTCGTGGTGGAACATCCGGGGGGCCGAGGCCCAAGTTAGCGCGCGACCGAGCGGATCGCGTCGAGCAGCGGGCCCTCGTCGTCGCCCTTCTCCAGGTACGCGTCGGCGTCCTGACCCAGTGCGCCTTCCTGCATCAGCCGCACATAGCCCGAGTAGACGATCACCTTCGCGCCGGGCGCGGCCTCGCGGACCGCGCGCAGCAGCCAGTCGTCGCCCGGCTTGCCCATCGTGTCGAGCAGGATCACGTCCGGCCGCGCGTCGGGCAGCGCGGCGAGCGCGGCGTCGGCGCTGTGGGCCGCGCCGGCGTACTCGATGTCGTCGTGCTCGGCCAGCCAGAACGACACGAGCCGCGTGAAGGCCTCGGAGTCATCGCAGTGGAACACGCGAATGGTCCGCATAGCGGCCGTGCAGTCTAGGATGTTTGCGCGCGAGCGTCTACGCGCCCGATTCGGCGCAACAACTCATTCGCGAGCTCGAGGTAGTCCGCGCCCAGATCCGGCCGATAGTCGAGAATCGAGAGCGCTTTCTCGGCCGATTCGGCGTACGCGATCGACGCGCGGATGACCGTCTCGAAGACCTGCTCGCCGTAGGCCTCGGTGAGCTGCGCGTACGCGTCCTGGGAGTGGCGGGTGCGCATGTCGGCGATGTTCATCACCACGCCCAGGAACTGGAGGTCGTCGTTGTAGTACTCGCGCGCCTGCTCGATCAGCTCGACCGCGGTCTGGATGCCCTGCAACGCGAAGTACTGCGCCTCGGAGGAGATCAGCGCCCAGTCGGCGGCCACGAGCCCGTTGACGGTCAGCAGGCCGAGCGCGGGCGGGCAGTCGATCAGGATCACGTCGTACCGCTTGCGGGCGTCCTTGAGCGCCTTGCGCAGCACCTGCTCGCGGCCCAGCTTTCCCGACAGCGAACGCTCCACCTCGGCCAGGATCGCCGTCGCGGGCACGATCCCCTCGTGGATCGCGTCCTTGAGCTTGGCGTCGCCCGCGAGCACGTCGGCGACCGTCGGCGAGGCCTCGGGGTCGACGTCGAAGTAGTCCGACAGGTTGCCCTGGGGGTCGAGGTCGATCGCCAGCACCTCGAGCCCGGCACGCCGCAGCACGTCGGTCAGGGTACGGACAGTCGTCGTCTTGCCCGTTCCGCCTTTGAGCGACAGAACCGCGATCGTGTCGGCCATTCAGGCCGCCACGATACCGGCCCGTGTCACTCGGCGGACGTGCTCGACCCGGCGGCGGCGGGCACCGCCGTGGTGTCCATGAAGTAGATCGCGTGCCGGCCGATCACGAGCTCGTCGCCGTCGGTCAGCGGGCTCCACTCGACGCGGCGGCCGTTGACCTGGATGCCGTTGAGCGAGCGGTCGTCGAGCACGCGTACGCCGTTCTCCTCGTTGGCCACCAGCGCATGACGGCGCGAGACGGTGGCGTCGTCGAAGCGGATGTCGGCGGCCAGCGAGCGGCCGATCCGCGTCCACTCGCGGCTGACGGGGCACACCACGATGCTGCCGTCCTGCTCGTAGGCGAGGTAGCGGCCGGGCGCATCGAGCCCGGCACGGGTCTCCGCGAGCCAGGCCGGCGGCTGCGGCTTCAACGCGTCCAGCGGCACCCCGGCAAGCGTGCCGGTGGTCTGGGCGTCGGTCTCGAATCGTGGGTCCATCAAAGCAGCATCCTCCCTGGGTCCGGCGACCCCTCCGCTCGGCAAAGATATCGCTCCGGCGGTGGGGTGGGAACCCCAACTGGGTCTGGCCTTGCAGGGGCAGGGGCGCGCCTTCCTGCGCCGAATTCCGGCGTTATGCCCCACGTCACGGTTCTCAAACCCACCGAGCTGGACTTCGTGCGTTCGAGCGTGCGCGCACTCGAAGGGGCGCGCCAGGGCTGCGCGCACTGCCGGCGTACACCTTTGGTGGGCGAGACCGTGTACTTCTACGCCGAGCGGATGGTCTGCGAGCTGTGCCGCCCGCTGCGCAGCGACGCGCCCGACCGCCGCGAGTTCGTGCACTCCTCGGAGTACGAGCTCACCGTGAAGCGACGCTTCGCCGCGTAAGATGCGGGTCCAGCAATGGACCCCATCACCGCGCACGTCGTGATCGACCGGCCTCGCGAAGAGGTCTTCGACTATCTGGCCGACATCGCCAACCACCAGGAGTTCTCCGACCACTACCTGAAGGAGTGGCGGCTCACGCGGCTCGATTCGGTCGGCCGCGGCGCCGGCGCGCGCTTCAAGATCGACGCGCCGCTGGACCGCCACGGCTGGGGCGACATGACGTTCGTCGAGGTCCAGCGGCCGTACAAGATCGTCGCCGTGGGCCGCGCGGGGAAGTTCAACCGCCAGAAGACCTGGACGACCTGGACGCTCGAGCCCGCGGGCCACGCCACGCGCGTCGAGGTGACCATGGAGTCCGAGCCCGCTCTGCTGTCGGACAAGCTGATGGAGGCGCTCACGGGCCGCCGCGGCTGGATGAAGCGCGGCCTCAACAAGGCCCTGCAGCGGATGCAGGCGATCCTCGAGGAAGATCTCGACCGCGGCCCGCGGGTCACCGTGGGCGGGCTGTAGGACGTCGGTTAGGTAGGCTCCGCCGCCCATGTTGCGCAAGATCCTCCTGCTGATCGCCGTCGCCGCGCTGTTCGCCGGTTGTGGGAACAAGGGCGAGCACGTGACCGAGGCCGAGACCGAGGGCATCTACCTGACCGCGGGCGGGCTCACGTACCAGGTCCAGCTGTCGCGGTACCTGAACCCGGGCTCGGTCGACGACGACGAGTACCTGCAGGGTCTGCCGGAGGGCATCAACCCCGAGCTGCCGGGGGACGAGATCTGGTTCGGCGTCTGGATGCGGGTCAAGAACTACTCGGGGGAGACCCTGACGCCGACGACGCAGTTCACGATCGTCGACACGCAGGACAACGAGTACCGGCCCGTGCCGCTGGACGCGGAGTCCAACCCGTTCGTCTACCAGCCGGTCCCGCTCGCGCACGCCGAGGTGCTGCCGGTGCCCAACAGCGCCAACCAGTCCGGGCCGATCCAGGGCTCGCTGCTGCTGTTCCGGCTCAAGACCGACTCGCTGCAGAACCGGCCGCTGAAGCTCCTGATCGAGGCCGGCGGCGGCGAAGAGCCGGTCGTCGTGGACCTCGACCTCTAGGCGGGCGCGCTCCTCGCGTACGACGCATTCCGGCGGGCCACGCCCGCCGCTGCCGGGCGGCGGCCGCCGCCCACGTACCACCAGTATCCGAGCGGCGTCCGCCGCGGGCAGCGACGACCGTGGGTCTGGCCGGCGATGCGCCGTCCGCTCGGGCGAGCCCGCTAGATCCCGGCCCTGAGCACGGTCCCGGCGGCGGGCGCGGCCGTGTCGCCGCCGGTGCCCTGGCCGACGAGCATCACCGCGACCGCGATCTTCGGGTCGCGGTAGGGCGCGAACGCGACGAACCACGCGTCGGTGTCGGTGGTGTCGTCCTCGGGCGGCGCCTGGTTGGGGTCGGTGACCTCCGGCGGCGGCTCCTCGCGGACGGTCGTGCGCAGCTCGGCCGTGCCGGTCTTGCCCGCGACCTTGACGCCCTCGATCGCGGCCAGGCCGCCCGTGCCGTCCTCGACCACGGTGCGCATGTAGCTCTTGATCGTGCGCGCGACCGCCGGCCGCGTCGCGCGCACCTGGCGCGGGTCGTTGCCGCGCAGCAGCGTCGGCAGCGGCCGCCGGCCGTCGGCGGCGATCGTGGCGGCGACGAGCGCCATCTGCAGCGGCGTCGCCAGCACCTTGCCCTGGCCGATCGCGGACGAGCCGACCGCGAGGTCGTCGCCGATCTCGCCCGCGGCGGGGATCGTCGAGCGCGCGGCGCCGACCAGGCCCGGGTCGTTGTTGAAGCCGAAGCGCTCCGCGTACTCGACCAGCTTCGCGGCCCCGAGCTTGGCCCCGAGCGGCGCGAACACGGAGTTGCACGAGTGCGCGAACGAGGTGCGCAGCGAGCCGCCGCAGGACTCGCCGTTGGCGTTCTGCAGCTCGACGCCCTCGAGCGTGGCGCGGGTCTCGATCGGGAACGTGTCCGAGCGCTTGACGACCTTCTCCTCCAGCGCGCCCGCGAGCGTGATGATCTTGAACGTGGAACCCGGGGGCTGCGGGGCCGAGACCGCGATCCCGGCCAGCGCCAGCACCTCGCCCGTGTCCGGGCGCACGGCGGCGATCCCGCCGTAGCGGCCCGCGAGCGCCTCGACGGCGGCGGCCTGGATCTTCGGGTCGATCGACGTGCGCACGGAGCCGCCGGGCACCGGGTCGCGCTTGGCCAGCACGCGGTCGCCCGCGTACAGCGTGCCGCCCGGCAGGCCGCGCAGGCGCTCGTCGAACTCGCGCTCGAGGCCGGTCAGCCCGACGGGCGCGCCGGGCGGGACGCCGGCGCGCTCGAGCTCCTTGGCGCGCTCCTCGGACGCCGGGCCGATGTTGCCGGTCAGCTCGGAGGCGATCAGGCCCAGCTCGGACGTGCGCTCGGGCCCCTGGGCCAGCGGCGTGCCGTCGCGGGCCTCGATCGTCGCCCGCGGCGGGAGCGTCGTCTCGCGCCGCAGCTTCTCGCCCCGGCGCAGGCCGGGGTAGACGAGCTCGGCGCGCCAGTCCACGCCAGGGTCGGCGTCCTTGCGCTCGCCGGTCGGGAAGGTCATCACGCCCCGCAGCCGGCCGAAGATCCGCGTCTCGAACGTGAGCCGGACCGTGCCCTCGTCGCTGACCTCGCCCGCGCGCACGCGCTCGAGCGTCAAGACCTCGGCGGCGTCGCGGTAGGTCCGCTGCAGGCGCTTGAGCGTCGTGCGCCCGCGCGCCTGGTCGGAGAGCAGCGCGTACATCGCGCGCGTGTCGCCGCGCTCCCAGGCCTTGACGAACGCGTCGACGGTCTTGCGCTCGGCCGGGACGTGGCTCGCGCCCTTCGCGGCGCCGACGCCGAGCGCGATCAGCGCCGTGAGCGCCAGCGGGGCGAAGCGTTTCGGGTTCGCGATCGCAGGTCTGGAGCGAGGCACCACATCTGACTTTACGGCCCCGCCGGTACGCTCGGAGGCCGTGACCGGCATCGACTGGCTGATCGTGGGCGTCGTCCTGCTGCTCGCCCTGTTCGGTTGGGCGCAGGGGTTCGTCGCCGGAGCGCTCGCGCTGGTGGGGTTCGCGATCGGCGCCTGGGTCGGCACCCGCGTCGGCCCGCTGCTGCTCGAGGACGGCCGCAGCTCGCCGTGGGCGCCCGCGTTCGGCCTGATCGGGGCGCTGATCGCGGGGATGGTGTTCGCGCTCGGCTTCGAGGGGGTGGGGGCGCGCTTGCGCGGGCGCGTGCGCTCGCCCGCGGCCACCGCCGTGGACGGGATCATGGGCGCGGTCCTGACGGGCTGCGTCGGGCTCGGCATCGCGTGGGTGCTGGGCGCGTTGGCGCTCGCCAACGGCGGCCAGGCGCGGCGCGAGGTCCAGCGCTCCACGATCCTGCAGCACCTCAACGCGGCGCTGCCGCCGTCGAGCGGGCTGATCGAGGCGCTCGCGCGGCTGGACCCGTTCCCGCGCATCGACGGCCCCGAGGCGCGCGTGCCGCGGCCGTCCGCGGGGATCGCGCGGGCCCGCGGCGTCGAGGCCGCGGCGGGCTCGGTGGTCAAGATCCTCGGCAACGCCTGCGGGCTCGGTGTCGAAGGCTCGGGCTGGGTCGCGGGCAACGAGCTCGTGGTCACCAACGCGCACGTCGTCGCCGGCCAGGAGGACACGCGCGTGCTCCTGCGCGGGCGCGAGCCGGGGCTGGACGCGCGGGCGGTCGCGTTCGACTCCCGCAACGACCTCGCGATCCTGCGCGTCCCCGGTCTCGAAGCTGACGCGCTGACCCTGGCCAAGAACCCGCGCACCGGGACGTCCGCGGCGATCCTCGGGTTCCCCGGCAACGGCCCCTATGACGTGCGCGCGGGCCGGCTGGGGCAGACGCGCGAGGTGATCACCCAGGACGCCTACGGCCAGGGGCCGGTGCGGCGCGCGATCACGTCGCTGCGCGGCGCGGTGCGCTCCGGCAACTCGGGCGGGCCGATGGTCGACGCCGACGGCCGGGTGGTCACGACGATCTTCGCCGCGACCACGAGCGGGCCGCGCGGCGGCTTCGGGGTGCCGAACGAGATCGTGCGCGAGGCGCTCAAGCGGGCCGAGCGGTCCCGTGGGGTGTCCACGGGTCCCTGTACCGGGTAGCGCTACCCTCACCGCCCCCATGGGCAAGACACTCGTGATCGCCGAGAAGCCGTCCGTCGGCCGGGACCTGGCCAAGGCCCTCCCGGGGGCGTTCGCCAAGCACGAGGGCTACCTCGAGTCCGACACCCACATCGTCACGTGGGCGGTCGGCCACCTCGTGCAGCTCGCCGAGCCCGACGAGTACGACGCCAAGTACAAGAAGTGGCGGATGGCGGACCTGCCGATCGTGCCCGACCGCTTCAAGCTCGTGGTCCGCGACGAGCGCTCGCGCAAGCAGATGACGGTCATCACCCGGCTGCTCAAGCGCGACGACGTCGACGAGGTCATCAACGCCTGCGACGCCGGCCGCGAGGGCGAGCTGATCTTCGCCTGGACCTACGAGAAGGCGGGCGCCAAGAAGCCCGTGCGGCGCCTGTGGCTGTCCTCGATGACGGCCAAGGCGATCAAGGAGGCGTTCTCCCACCTGCGCCCCGCGTCGGAGTTCGACAAGCTCGAGCAGGCCGCGCGCTCGCGCTCGGAGGCCGACTGGATCGTGGGCATGAACGCCACGCGCGCGGCGACGATCCGGCTGCGCTCGTCGTTCGACGGCGCGGTCTCGCTGGGCCGCGTGCAGACGCCGACGCTGGCGATCCTCGCGCGCCGCGAGGAGGAGATCCGCGCGTTCGTCCCCGAGCCCTACTGGCTCGTCGACGCCACCTTCGAGACCGTGGACGACCCGCGCCGCTACGTGGGCCGCTACCACGCGGGCTCCCAGCCGCGGCTGAAGACCGCCGAGGAGGCGGAGGCGATCGTCGACGCGGTGCGCGGCGGCGCCGGGGAGATCACCAAGCTCGAGAAGTCCACGCGCAAGGAGCGCCCGCCGCTGCTGTACGACCTGACGTCGCTGCAGCGCGAGGCCAACACCCGCTTCGGGTTCAGCGCGCGGCGCACGCTGGCGGCGGCGCAGCGGCTCTACGAGGAGCACAAGGTGCTCACGTACCCGCGGACGAACTCGCGCTTCTTGCCCTCGGACATGATCGGCGAGATCAAGCCGATCGCGGGCATCGTCGGCACGTTCAAGGAGTACGCGCAGGCCGCGGCCTACGTGCGCGGGCTCGACGTGCTGCCGCTCGGGCGCGTGGTCAACGACGCCAAGGTCACCGACCACCACGCGATCATCCCGACCAACTCCGAGCACAAGATCGACAAGCTCTCCGACGACGACCGGCGCGTCTACGACATGGTCGTGCGGCGCTTCCTGGCCGTCTTCCACCCCGAGGCCGTGTTCGAGAACACGCGCCTGGAGACGACCGTGGGCGAGCACGTGTTCCGCACGCGCGGGCGCGTGCTGCTCGAGGCCGGCTGGCGCGGCGTCTACGGCGAGCTCGAGGAGCGCCAGGCCGACGGCGACGACGAGGGCGTCGCGCAGACCCTGCCCAAGCTCGCGCAGGGCGAGAACGTGTCCGTGGCCGAGGTCGGCTCGGAGGAGAAGATCACCCAGCCGCCGCGGCGCTACTCCGACGCCTCGCTGCTGGCCGCGATGGAGACCGCCGGCAAGCTCGTCGACGACGAGGAGCTGCGCGAGGCGATGAAGGACTCCGGGATCGGCACGCCCGCCACCCGCGCCGCGATCATCGAGCGCCTGATCGACGTGGGCTACGTCGAGCGCGACGGCCGCTCGCTCGTCTGCACCGAGAAGGGCCTCGGCGTCATCCGCCTGCTCGGCGAGCACGCCCTGACCTCCCCGTCGCTGACCGGCGACTGGGAGCAGCGGCTCGCTCGCATCGAGCACGGCGAGGAGCAGCGCCAGCGCTTCATGGCCGACATCGCCGAGTTCGCGGGCGCCACCGTCGCCGAGCTCGACGCCAAGCTCAAGGAGGTCCGCATCCCGCGGGCCAACCTCGGCCCCTGCCCGGTCTGCGGCCACGACATCGTCGAGAACCGCAAGGGCTTCTCCTGCTGGTCGCGCGAGGACCCGGGCTGCGGCTTCGTCATCTGGAAGAACAAGGCCGGCAAGACCCTCCCGCCCGCGGTCGCGCGCGAACTCATCGCCCGCGGGCGCACGGAGAAGGCCGTCACCGGCTTCAAGGGCCGCTCGGGCCGCTCGTTCCGCGCGCGCCTGGCGCTGATGCAGACCGAAGAGGGGCGCTGGCGGGTCGAGTTCGACGAGCCCTGGGCGCGCGAGGGCGCCAAGCCGCCCGAGACGGACGAGCCCGCCGCGGCCGCCGCCGAGACGGCCGCGCCGTCCCAGGCCGCGTAGCGAGGCGCCGCCGCGGGCTGCCGCCGCGGCGCGTCCCCGCGCGCGACGCCGGCCGCGCGGCGTGATCGCCGCCGCTCACCGGCCGCGCGCGTCGCCGCCGCGCCCCGCCCGGCCGCGCGCGTCGTCGCCGCGCCCCGCCCGGCCGCGCGCGTCCCCGCGCGGCATCCCCGCCGCGGCCCGCCCGGCCGCGCGCGTCCCCGCGCGGCATCCCCGCCGCGGCCCGCCCGGCCGCGCGCCTCGTCGACGAGGCGTGATCGCGCGCGCCGCCGCGCGTCCCCGTGCGGCGTCCCGCCGCGCCTCGCCGAGCGCGCGCCCCCGTCGCGCGTCGTCGCCGCAGCCTGTCCGGCCGCGCGTCTCGCCGCGCGGCGTCTCACCGGGCGCTCGTCCGCCCGGCTGCGCGGTCTCGCCGCGCCCAGATGCCGAGGTGAGCCGGGAAACCCCCGGAAATACGTATGAATCCGGCGCACCTCCGCGCGCCGCCTCGCCGCGGGGCCTCGGTGGGCGAGTGCGCGTCCGCCGCGCCGCGGGCGTCGTAGGAGCGGGCGTCGCGTCGCGCGCGTCGCGCGCCCGGTCTCGCCGGCGGCGCGCGTCTTGCTGCGCCCGCCCGCGCCGGCGCCGCGCGTCGCGCCGCGCGCCGGTCTCGCCGGCGGCGCCCGTCTCGCCGCGCCGCCCGCGCCGCGCCGCCCGCGCCGGCGGCCGCCCTCCTCGCCGCGGCCCCCGCGAGGGCGACGGCCTACTGCGTCGGTTCGGCGTCGGCGGACCGCGAGCGGCGGTCGTCGCGCGGCGCCGGCAGCTCAGGGCGCGTGCTCGGCGGGTGCAGGATCGCGTTCCAGATCGCCGAGATGCCCTGGACCATCGCCACGACGACCTCGCCGAGCGGCGACAGGGCGCGGGCTTCGGCCTCGTCGGGCGTGAGGGTCTCGACGTCGGGGGCGAGGCCTGGGCCCTCTCCGTGCGTCCAGGTCACGAACAGCTCGTGACTGCCCACGACATGGGCCACCTCGGTGGCGAGGGCGACGTCCGTGTCGGTGTGGGCGGCTGGCAAATGCAGGGTCGGCATCAATGCCTCCGGAGAGGGCTCGGCAACACGTCTTAACGCAGGGTCGCAACTCTTAACGTCGAGCGCTTTCGGACATTCGTCCAGGGCCGGTTTGTTGGCGCAATCTGCGGGGTACCGACCGCGCCTGCGTCGTTCCGGCCGGTCCGCGCGCGACCCTATGGGGTCCCTCATGCCGCTCACGCTGATCACCGGCCCGGCCAACGCCGCCAAGGCGGGCGCCGTCCTGGAGCGCCTGCGCGCGGCGCTGCCGCGCGAGCCCGTGCTGGTCGTCCCGACCGCGGCGGACGAGCGCCACTACGCCCGCGAGCTCGCCCGCGACGGGATCGTCTTCGGCGCCGAGATCACGACGTTCCCGTGGCTGATGCGCGACGTGGCGCGCCGGGCGGGCCTGCGCGCGCGGCCGCTCGGGCGGCTCGCGCGCGGCCGCGTGGTCCGGGCAGCGATCAAGGACGTCCACCTGCGCGAGCTGGCGGCGTCCGCGGAGGGCCCCGGCTTCGCCGACGCGCTCGCCGACCTGTTCGCCGAGCTGCAGCGCTCGCTCGCCTCGCCGGGCCGTTTCGGCGCGGCGGTGAAGGCCTGGCGCGAGGCGGGGACGGCGCCGCCGCACGCCGCAGAGCTGGCCGCGCTGTACTCGGCCTACCACCGGCGCCTGGACGAGCTGGGCGCGACGGACTCCGACGGGCTCGCGCGCGCCGCGCTGGACCACGTTCGCGACGTCTGGGACTCGCGCCCGCTGCTGCTGTACGGCTTCGACGACCTCACGCCCGCGCAGCTGGACCTGGTCGAGCAGCTCGTCCGCCACACGGACACCGAGGTCACGGTCGCGCTGAGCTACGAGCCCGGCCGCGCGGCGCTCGCCGGCAGCGCGGCCACCGTCGAGATCCTCAAGCCGCTGGCGCGCGAGCACATCGCCCTCCACCCGCGCTCGGAGCACTACGCGCCCAGCGCCCGCAACGCGCTGCACCACCTGGAGCGCGGGCTGTTCGAGCCGTTCCCCACCCCCGTGCCGCCCAACGGCGCCGTGCGGCTGCTCGAGGCGGGCGGCGAGCGCGCCGAGGCCGAGCTCGTCGGCGCCTCCGTGCTCGAGCTGCTGCGCGACGGCATGGCGCCCGAGGAGATCGCGGTCCTGGTGCGCTCGAACGCCGAGCTGTTCGCGCAGGTCTTCGACGGCTACGGGATCCCGGTCGCGCGCGAGCGGCGCACGCCGTTCGCCCACACGCGCCTCGGCGCGGGCGTGCTCGCGTTCGCCCGCGCCGCGCTGCCGGGCGGGACCGCCGCCGACGTCGTCACCTGGCTGCGGACGCCGGGCAAGACCGACGACCGCGCGGACCGCCTCGAGGTCGCGGTCCGGCGCGCCGAGGCGCGCACCGCCCGCGAGGCGCGCTTCCAGTGGTCGCGCCTGGGCGGCGAGCTGACCGAGCTCGACGAGCTCGCGGCGGCGGCCGAGGAGGGCGTCGAGCCGTTCCTCGAGCGGCTGGTGGCCGAGGCCGACGCGATCTGGACCGCGCCGCACGTCCGCCGCGCCGACGTGCTCGACCCCGCCGCCGAGGCGGACGCGCGCGCCGCCCGCGAGCTGCGCGCCGCGGTGCGCGAGCTGCTGCGGCTCGAGCCCGAGCTCGTCGGCGGGCCGGCCGAGGCGTTGGAGGCGCTCGCGGCCGCCGAGGTGCGCGAGAGCGACGCGGACGCCGCCCCCGGCGTGCTGATCGCGGACCCGCTGGCGATCCGCGCGCGCCGCTTCCGCGCGATCCTCGTCTGCGGCCTGCAGGAGGGCGAGCTGCCGCGCCGCCCGCAGCCCGAGCCGTTCCTGGACGACGGCGCCCGCCACGCGCTGGCGATGGCCTCCGGCCTCGTGCTCGCGCGCCACGAGTCGACGCTGCCGCGCGAGCGCTCGCTGTTCTACGCCTGCGTCTCACGCCCCGAGGAGGCCCTGTTCCTGAGCTTCCGCTCCTCCGACGAGGAGGGCGGGCCGCAGCAGCCGTCGCCGTTCCTGGACGACGTGCGCGCGCTCTTCACCGATGAGCTGTGGGAGGGCCGTGGGCGCCGGCTGCTGGCCGAGATCACGTGGAAGCCGGGGGAGGCGCCGACCCCGCACGAGCTGCGCCGCGCGCAGGCCGCGGCGGGCCCCGAGCAGCCGCCGCCCGAGCCGCTGGGCGCGCCGTCGGATCCCGGCGCGCTCGCGGTCCTGGCCGCGCGCGACCGCGAGTCCGCGCGCGGGCTGGAGACGTTCGCGACCTGCCCGGTCAAGTGGCTGATCGAGAACGTCCTGCGGCCCGGGCCGGTCGACCCGGACCCCGAGCCCGTGCGCAAGGGCTCGCACGCCCACAACGTGCTCGAGGCGACGCTGCGCAAGCTCGCCGCGCGCACGGGCTCGGCGCGGCTCACGCCCGCGTCGCTGCCCGCCGCGCTGGACGCGCTGCGCGCCGCGATCGACGAGCTGTCGGCCGCGCAGCGCACGACCCAGGCCAAGGCGGCCGCGCGGGCGCTGGAGGTCGACCTCGAGCGCTACATCCGCCACGAGGCGCTCAACGGCGCGGGCTGGGAGCCCGGCCAGCTCGAGTGGAGCTTCGACGGCCTGATGATCGACGGCGTGGCCGTCAGCGGCCGCGTGGACCGTGTCGACCGCGACGGCTCGCGTGCGATCGTCCGCGACTACAAGGGCAAGACCGTCCACCCGGGCGCCCGCTGGGCCGAGGACGCCCGCATCCAGGCCGCGCTGTACGCGCTCGCCGTGCGCGAGCAGCTCGGCGTCGAGATCGTCGGAGCGCTCTACCAGCCGATCGGCACGGCCGACCAGCGCCCGCGCGGGATCGTCCGCGACGACGTCCCGGGCCGCTACGTCAACGGCGACGTGGGCGACGCCGAGCTGCTCGAGGAGCGCCTGCAGGCGGCGCGGGAGATCGCCGCCCGCGCGGCCGCCGAGCTGCGCGAGGGCAAGATCCGCCCGTGCCCTGACCGCTGCGGCTACAACGGCGGCTGCGCCCACCCCGGGATCTGCCGCGCGGGATGAGCCGGCCGGCCTTCACCGCCCAGCAGCGCGCCGCGATCGACGCCCGGCGCGGCTCCTCGCTGCTCGCGGCCAACGCCGGCTCGGGCAAGACCGCGGTGATGGTCGAGCGGATCGCCGCCGCCGTGCGCGAGGACGGCGTCCCCGTGACCGCGATCCTGGCGCTGACCTTCACCGAGAAGGCCGCGGGCGAGCTCGCCGAGCGCCTGCGCCGCCGGCTGACCGAGCTCGGCGAGGACGAGCACGCCCGCGCCGTCGACGGCGCCTGGATCGGCACCATCCACGGCTTCTGCGCGCGGCTGCTGCGCTCGCAGCCGCTGGCCGCGGGCCTGGACCCGCGCTTCGAGGTGCTCGAGGAGGCCTCGGCCGAGCGCCTGGCCCAGGCCGCCTACGAGCGCGCGCTCGAGGCCTGGGCGCGCGCCCACGGGTCCGAGGCGATCGACCTCGCCGCCTCCTACGGGCCGGGCCTGCGCGAGCTGATCCTCGGCACCTACGCGACCCTGCGCGCCCGCGGGCACGACCGCCCGCGCCTGCAGATCCCGCCCGCGGCGCCGCCCCCGGACCCGGGAAAGCTGGCCGCCGCCCGCGAGGCCGCGCTGTACGACCTGCGCCTGGCGGGCGCCGGCGTGCGCGTGAACGCCGCGCGCGACGCGCTGGAGGCTTGTGGCGAGCTGCTGGCCGCGGCGGACACGGTGCCCTGGCCGGGCGCCCTCGCCGCCGCCGAGCTCAAGGGCGGCGCCAAGGCCCTGACCTCGGAGGCCTGCGAGGCCTACCGGGAGGCGTGGGCCGCGTACCGGGCCGCCTGCGCCGACTACCACGCGACCACCGCCCTCACGCTGCTCGACGCGCTGCTGGACCGCTTCGGCCACGCGTTCGACGCCGCCAAGGCCGAGCGCGCGGCGGTCGACTTCGACGACCTCGAGCTGCGCGCTCGGCGCATCCTCGCCGACCCGCAGGCCCGCGAGCGCTGGAGCGAGCGTTTCGAGCTGATCATGATCGACGAGTTCCAGGACACCAACGCGGTCCAGCTGGAGATCCTGGAGGCGCTCGAGCGCGACAACCTGTTCGCGGTCGGCGACGAGTTCCAGTCGATCTACCGCTTCCGGCACGCGGACGTGAACATCTTCCGCGGGCGGGCGGCGTCGCTGCCCGAGCACGCGGTGCGCGGGCTGGCGGTGAACTTCCGCTCCAAGGAGGAGCTGCTGGACGTCGTCAACGCGGCGTTCGCGCCCGAGTTCGGGCCGCGCTTCACGCCGCTGCGCGCGGGCCGGCAGGAGCTGCAGGTCGACGAGGACGGCGCGCTACGGCTGTTCGCGCTCGACCCGCCCGCGGGCCCGCCGCACGTCGAGCTGCTGATCACGCACACCCAAGGCTGGGAGGACCGCGAGCTCGGCCTGGCCCAGGGCGGCGACCAGCCGTGGCGGCGCGCGGAGGCGCGGCTGATCGCCGACCGCCTGCGCCGCGAGCTCGAGGGCGGCCGCCGCGCCGGCGACATGGTCGTGCTCGTCCGGGCCACGTCGTCGCTGCGGCTGCTGGAGGAGGCGCTCGAGGACCAGGGCCTGCCGACCTACGTGGTCGGCGGTCGCGGCTACTGGTCGCAGGAGCAGGTCCGCGACGGGCTCGCGTGGCTGCGGGTGCTGGCCAACCCGCACGACGAGGAGGCGCTGCTGACCGTGCTCTCCTCGCCCTTCCACGGCGCGGGCACGGACGAGCTGATCCTGCTGACCGAGCAGGGCCGCGCGCTCGGCAGCCTGTGGGCGGCCGTGCAGGCCAGCGGCTCGCCCGTCGCGCGGCTGCTCGCGGCCGAGCGCGAGCACGCGCAGCGCGCCCCGCTCGAGGTGCTGCTGGAGCGCGCGATCGTCGCCACGGGCTACGACATCAAGACGCTCGCCCGCCCCGGGGGCGACCGCCGGCTGGCGAACCTGCGCAAGCTGATGCGCCTGGCGGGCGAGTACGAGCGCGCCGAGGGCCGCGACCTGCGCGGCTTCCTCGCCGACGCGCAGGCGCGCGACCTGGCCGAGGCGCGCGAGGGCGAGGCCGCGCTCGAGTCCGAGGGCCTGGACGCCGTGCGGCTGATGACCATCCACCGCGCCAAGGGCCTGGAGTTCCCCGTGGTCGCGGTCGCCGACCTCGGCCGCAAGGCCGGCGGGACGCGCCCCGCGCTGCTCGTGGGCCGGGACGGCAGCGCCGGCATCCGGCTCGCCCCGCTCGGCGGCGGCGAGACGATCCCCACGACCGCCTGGGAGCGGCTGGCCGAGGCCGAGGCCCAGGCCGACGCGGAAGAGGAGCGGCGGCTGTTCTACGTCTCGTTCACGCGGGCGAAGGAGCTGCTGATCCTCAGCGGCGGCACCGACGTCGAGAAGTGGCCCGCCCCGCGCAACGGCGGCCCGCCGATCGACTGGATCGTGCCCGCGGTCGCCGGCACGCGCCCGGCCGACGACGAGCTCACGATCACGCGCCGCTGGGAGGGCCGCCCCGCGCGCGTGCTGGTCCGCATCAGCCGCCCGGACAACGACACGCTGCCCGAGGCCGCCCTGCACAGTCGCCCGCGCGCCCGCGCCGGCGCGGCCACGACCGCGCTGCCGGCCAAGCCCGCGTTCGTCCCCAAGCGCCCCGCGACTGCGCGTCCCGCCCCGCAGCGGCTGAGCTACTCGCAGCTGACGGACTTCGCCCGCTGTGGCTACCGCTTCTACCTCAAGCGCGTCCTGGGCATGCCCGACATCGAGCCGCCTCCACCTGAAGTTGAGCCTGAGACTGAGCCGGGGATCGACCCGCTGGTGCGGGGCTCGCTCGTCCACCGCGCGCTCGAGACCTTCGACTTCGCCGACCCGCGGCCGCCCGACGACGACGCGCTCCGGGCGCTCGACGAGGAGCTCGAGCTCACCGACTCGGAGCTCGAGGAGATCCGCGCGTTCGTGACCGCGTTCACGGACTCGCCGCTGCGCGAGCGCCTGACCGCCGCGCGCAGCGTCAAGCGCGAGGCGTGGTTCGCGTTCGCGCTCGAGCCCGACGGCTCGGGCCCGCTCGTGCGCGGGATCGTCGACGTGCTCGCCACCGAGCACGACGGCGGCTGGCTCGTCGTCGACTACAAGACCGACCACGTCGGCCCCGACACGACCCCCGAGGACTACATCGCCCGCAACTACGAGACGCAGCGGATCGTCTACGCGCTGGCCGCCCTGCGCGGCGGCGCGCCGCGCGTCGAGGTCGCCTACTGCCTGCTCGAGTCCCCGGCCGAGCCGGTCACCCGGACCTACACCGCGGCCGACGCCCCCGAGCTCGCCGACCAGCTGCAGCGGCTCGCGCACGGGCTGCTCAACCACGACTACCGGGTCACGGACCAGCCGCACCGCGAGCTGTGCGGCGACTGCCCCGGGCGGACCGCGCTCTGCAGCCACCCGGCGAGCATGACGCTCAGGCCTCCGCCGGCTCCTTGGCCGGGAGCACCGGGCCGTCGTAATCCTCCGGCAGATGCGCCGCTCGCCGCAGGTCGACCACCGCGTTGAGCTCGGCGCCGAACAGCAGCGCGAGGTTGGTCACCCACAGCCACACGACCAGGACCACGACGCCCGCGAAGGCGCCGTAGGTGGCCGAGTACGACGAGAAGTTCGAGACGTAGAGGAAGAACCCGGCCGAGGCGAGGATCCACAGCAGCACGCCGACGACGGCGCCGGGAGAGATCCAGCGGAAGTGGCGGATCTCGACGTTGGGCGCCGCGTAGTAGACGATCGCGTAGACCAGCATCGCGACCGCCAGCGCCGCCGGCCAGCGCAGGTACAGCCACAGCGTCGCGGCCGTCTGGCCCAGGCCGATGCGCCCGAAGAGCTCCGACGCGAGGCCGCCGCCGAGGAAGACCAGCACGAACGTGACGAGCACGAGCGCCATCACCATCAGCGTCCAGAACAGCTGCGCCGCCTTGTTCTTGACGAAGCTGCGGCCCTCCTCGACGCGGAAGATCTTGTTCAGCGCGCGCCCGGCGGCCCCGAACGCGCCCGACGCGCCGTTGAGCGAGAGCACGAAGCCGATCACGAGCGCGATGACCGCGGTCGAGCGCTCGCGCTGCGCGGACTCGAGCGCCCCCGTGACGGCGTCGACCGTCTCCGGGGGCGCGCCCGCGTCGCGCAGGTAGCGCGCCGCTTCGTCGATCAGCCCCTGCTGGCCGAAGGCGCCGAGCAGGGCCGCGAACAGCAGCAGGGCAGGGAACAGCGACAGCAGCGAGTAGTACGTCAGCGCCGCCGCGTTGTCGGTGATCTGGTCGCGGAGGAAGCGCGCGACCGCGCGCTTGAAGTCCGCGGCTCCAAGCGCGGGCCCGGTGTTACGCGGATCCGCGGCTTCGCTCAGACGCTGCGCCTTCCGCCCCAGCGGTTACCGAGGCCGTAACCGCCGCTCGGGATGCCGGCCAGCAGGACGAGGACCGCAGCGATGATCGCCACGATCGAGGGCAGCCCCAGGGCAACGCAGAGCGCGTAGACGAGCGCAGCAAGCAGCACGGCAATCAGAATTCCGATCACGACCAGTCCCTTCTCTCGGAGAACAGTACTCGCGTGATTCCCACGACAGCGCCCGGCCAATCCGACCTGTCAATCGCCGTTGCCGCAACGAAAGCGGCGGCCGCCGCGGCGCTCGCCGCGCGCGCGGAGCCGCTGCGTGCTCGCGCCAAGAGCGTCAGCGCCGATCTCGTCACGGACGCCGACGGACGCGCCGAGGCGGCGGCGGTGGCGGTGCTGCGCGCGCGGCGCCCGGACGACGCGATCGCGGGGGAGGAGGGCGCCGACCACGCGGGCTCCGGCAGCCGCCGCTGGTGGATCGACGGCATCGACGGGACGGTCGCCTTCGCCAACGGGCTCCCGTCGTGGTGCAGCGCGGTCGCCCTCGAGGACGAGCACGGCCCGAAGGCCAGCGCGATCTACGACCCGGTCGCCGACGAGCTCCACGCGGGCGAGCGCGGCGCGGGGAGCGAGACCCGCGTGCGCACGGGCCGCACGCTCGAGCAGGCCCAGGTGGCGGCGTTCTTCCGCCAGGACCGGCTCGTGCTCCCGGGCGTGCGCGAGACAGCACGGCGGGTGCTCGACGCGGCCGGGCTGCTGCGCCACGCCGGCCCCGGCTCGCTCGAGCTGGCGTGGGTGGCCGCCGGACGGCTCGACGCGTGGATCCAGCCCGCCACCGACCCGTGGGACTGGCACCCGGGGGCGCTGCTGGTCACCGAGGCGGGCGGCGAGGCGCGCGTCGTCGAGGGCCGGACGCGCTGGTTCATCGCCGGCCCGTCAACGCTGGTTGACGAGCTGGCGGCGCTGATCACCTAACCCTTCGGCAGCAGCGCGTGCCCGTCGAGCACGGCCTGCGCGACGTCGACCACGCGCCGCCGCTCCGAGCGCGCGTGGTCGCGCAGGAGCTCGAACGCGCGCCGGTCGTCGACGCCGTGGCGCTCCATCAGGATCCCCTTGGCGCGCTCGATCACGGCCCGCCGCTCGAGCGCGCTCTCGAGCTGGGCGACCTTGTCCGCGAGCCGCTGCTCCTCGCGGTGGCGGCGCAGCGCGAGCTCGATCCCTGCCTGCAGATCCTCGGGCTCCCAGGAGTTGACGTAGCCCGCGATCCCCATGTCCGCGGCGTGGGCGATCGTGGCGGCGTGCTCGACCTCGCGCAGGGTCACGAGCACCGGCCCCGACGCGTACTCGACGGTCTCCGAGAGCAGCGCCAGCCCGTGCTGGTCGTCGCCGTCGAAGACCACGAACGCCAGGTCGGGATCCTCGCGCGCGATCAGCTCGATCGCCTCCTGCACGGAGACCGCGAACGGGGTCACCTCGTGGCCCAGCGCCTCGAGCGCGGCGCCGAGCTCGCGCAGTTCCTCCTCGCGATCGTCGGCGAGAAGAATCCGCAAATGACGCTCGCCCGTAGTGTTGGATGTGCTAGCCATGCCCGGAGACCCGTTCTACACTCTGCAACCCCCCGGCCGAGACACCCGCCGGATGGACGATCGCGCCCGAGCCCAACGGCGCGAATCCCTCTGACGCGAGACGAGCTGGGACTTGGAGCATCAACACGACCGAACCGCAGGCGCCAGTGCGTCGCGAGCATACCCCGCAGACGCCGACGGTCGGGCTGCACGCCAGCGTGCCGACCGCGCGCTGCTGGTCCGCGCCCGCGGCGGTGACCACGCCGCGCGCGAACAGCTCGTGGAGCGCTTCCTGCCGCTCGCGCGCCAGCTGGCCCGCCGCTATCAGCGCGGCGGCGAGCCGCTCGACGACCTGATCCAGGTCGCCTCGCTCGGCCTGCTGAAGTCGATCGACCGCTTCGATCCCAACCGCGAGACGGCGTTCTCCAGCTTCGCCGTGCCGACGATCCTCGGCGAGCTCAAGCGCCACTTCCGCGACAAGGGCTGGTCCGTGCGCGTGCCGCGCGACCTGCAGGAGCTGGCGGTCAAGCTCGAGCCGGCCAACGAGGGGCTCACGCGCGAGCTCGGCCGCGTGCCGACGCCGAGCGAGCTCGCCGAGCGGCTCGGGGTGACGCTCGAGCAGCTGCTCGAGGCGCGCGAGGCGGCCGGCGCCTACCGCGCGGTCTCGCTCGACCGCCCGCGCGACGACGACGACGAGGAGAGCCCCGGCGTCGTGTTCGGCGTCGAGGACCCCGGGTTCGGCGAGGCCGAGAGCGCGGCGACCGTGCAGCGGCTGATGCGCGTGCTCGGCGAGCGCGAGCGCGAGGTGCTGCGCCTGCGCTTCGAGGAGGACCTCACCCAGGCCGAGATCGGCTCGCGCATCGGCGTCTCGCAGATGCACGTGTCGCGGATCATCCGCACCGCGATCGGCCGGCTGCGCGAAGCCGCGGAACAGGGGTAGGCTCCCGCTCCATGGAGCACTGGGACCTGCGTACGCTTGCCGTAGAGCCGCACCAGCCGAAGATCCTGCACTCCGCGCGCGGCGAGGCGCGGTCGATCCTCATCAACCTCCCGGCGGGGGAGGAGCTGTCCGAGCACCAGGTGCACGAGCGCGCCTACGTGGTGGTGATCGACGGGGAGGTCGATCTCGGCGGCGAGCAGGGCGGCGCGGGGCTCGCGGCGGTCTTCGACCCGCGCGAGCGCCACGCGGTCCGCGCGCTCAGCGACGCGCGCCTGCTCGTGATCCTCGCCCCGTGGCCGGGGGACGGCCACCCGGGCGCCCGCGACGCCTAAAGGGGACAGTCCCCTTAAGGTTGACTTTAGGTTCGCTCGCCCAGCGGCGCGGGTTTCGACGGTCCGGCGCCCTGGGCGTCGTAGATAAAGGGGACAGTCCCCTTAAGGTGGCGTTTAGGGTTGGTGGCGCTCGGCGGCGGCCGCGCGCGGCTCGGGCGGCGGCGCCGGCGTGCCCGGCGTGTGCAGGAGGTTCTTGACGCCGCTGATGCCCTGGACCTCGCGCGCCTCGGCGCCGAGGCGGTCGATCCACGCCTGGTCGGCGACCTCGCCGCGCAGGTAGGCGACGCCTGCCTGGACGTCGACGGAGACGCTGCCCTTGGGGGCGTCGGCGTCGCGGAAGATCTCGGAGCGCACGCGGTCGGCGAGCGTGACGTCGTCCATCGGCTCGGTGCGCGCCGGCGTGACGTTGCTGGCGACGCCCTTGACCGTGCCCGCGGCGTGCTGGGCCTGCGTGGTCACGGTCGAGGCGGCGCTGGAGGCCTTGGAGGCCGCCTGCTCGCGGGCCAGGTTGCGGCGTTTGCGCCCGCTGTCGGGATCGAGGAAATGCGCGGCGGCGGCGCCCGTGGCCGCGCCCAGCGCGAAGGAGAAGACGGTTCGCATACGAGTTCGCCTACCCGGCGCCGAGGCGCGAAAACGGGGCTGGTCCGGGATCGACCCCGCTCAGCGGGGGACGCGCCGCCGGCGCCGCCGCGGCGGCAGCCTGCGGTCGCGCTTGGCCGCCGCGCCCGAGCGCAACTGGCGGACGATGTCGTCCGACCACTCGTGCGTGCGCAGCATCAGGTAGCGCTGCCCCGCCAGGCGCATGTAGGCCTCGGCCTCGGTCTCGCCGCGCTCGACCAGCCCGCCCTGGGCGAGCATTTCCGAGACCGGCACGTACTCCTGCTCGAACCACGTCCGGGCCACCTCGCGCCGGTCGACGAAGTCGCCGCGCTCCTGCATCATCCGGAAGCCCCACGCCTCGATCATCTCGGCCAGCCAGCCGAAGTCCCACGGGTCCGAGAGCTGGATCCGCTCGCGCTGCTCGGCGCTCAGCGGCACGCGCTCGCGGAACAGCCGCTCGTGGTCCTTGAGCGGCAGGTCGGACACGCGCATGTCGCGCCCGAGCTTCAGCCGCGTC
>Ga0182742_1002279_pt1 | contig 21693 bp, 16 predicted proteins | sample eDN5th37CBELigMG_FD_128880 | JGI IMG/M metagenome (GOLD analysis project Ga0182742, IMG submission 128880) | Enriched Miracle-Growth compost microbial communities from Emeryville, California, USA - eDNA 5th pass 37_C BE-Lig MG (version 2)... ... | reverse complement strand
GAACATTTCGGCGCTGAACACGCCCTTCATCGAATGGGTCGGGCGGGAGAGGGATCCGAACGTCATCGCGCGCAGCGAGCACGCGTACATGGCGATGCTCGACACTGCGGAGTTCGTCGCCAGGCGCTACGGAATCACTCGCGAGGCTCAAGATCGGTACGCTCTCGATTCGCAGTTGCGTACGGCGGCTGCGCAGGCTGCGGGACGGTTCGATGAGGAAATCGTTCCGATTACCGCGCAGCGTGCCGTTACGGACAAGGCCACAGGTGCTGTTTCGTATCGGGAAGCGACGTTGAGTGTCGACGAAGGCAATCGTCCTGACACGACGCTCGAAGGGCTGGCGAACCTCAAACCGGTGCGTGAAGACGGTGTTGTTACTGCCGGAAACGCAAGTCAGCTGTCGGACGGTGCGAGCGCATGTGTCGTCGTATCTGAGAAATTCGCGGCGAGCCGGGGGTTGCGACCCATCGGCAGATATCTTGGAATTGCGGTGGAGGGGTGCGCGCCGGAGGAGATGGGCATCGGGCCGGTCTTCGCGGTTCCGAAGCTGCTGAAGCGGCACGGCCTGCGCGTCGGCGACATCGGGCTCTGGGAGCTCAACGAAGCTTTTGCGGTACAGGTGCTCTACTGCCGCGACAAGCTCGGCATCGATCCCGATCGCTTCAACGTGAACGGTGGCGGCATCTCGATCGGCCACCCTTACGGCATGAGCGGCGCGAGACTCGTCGGCCACGCCCTGCTCGAAGGCCGCCGTCGCGGCGTGAAGCACGTCGTCGTTACGATGTGCGTAGGTGGTGGCATGGGTGCCGCCGGTCTGTTCGAAGTGCTGTGAAGGGCACGAAGGGGTCGATGACAAGCGCGTGATTGTGGCGATGGGAAGCACGAGCAGCGCCCCGTTCGTGATCTGGGAGAAGCGGGATGCAGGCGCGCCGGAGCGATCGGCATGAATCTCATCTCGTACGGGCAAGCCCGTATGTATCATCCCGCATAAGTCGTACACAGCCGCGGGGCGGGCGCAGATGATCCGCATGCAAAATTACCGGAATTTATAGCGGATTCGCGCATAAGAACGCCCGCATACATTCGAAGAAAATATGTAGAACACCGGAAGCGGTCGTGAGCCCGCGTCGACGTGGTATTCTCACTCGCCCCGGCTTGGCCCCTGCCTGTGCATCCAAAACAAACGCACAGCGCCCGAGGAGGCCCCCAGCTCGCCCTCGCATGGGCGCGCTAGCCGTCCCAAGAAGAGCACCCCGGAGGCGCAACCACGTGAAAGACAGCTATTCGCGACTCAATCTGTCGAAAGCGAACTTCGACGAGATCTACAAGCAGGAAGACCCGCGGGCCTATTTCTCCGTGCTCGGCGCGCTGGATTACATGATTCCCGACCTTGCGGAGCCGATCATCCGGCAGCTGGTCGCCGCGAAGGCGCGCGCAACCGGCCGTGCGCCGATCGTGCTCGATATCGGTTGCTCCTACGGCATCAATGCAGCCCTCCATCGTTTCCCGCTGACCTTCAACACACTGCGCAGCCGTTACGCAGCTCGCCAGATGGCGAGCGTGCCGTCCGAAGATCTCGCGCGTCTCGATCGCAGCTTCTATGCGAGCTGGCCGGAGATCGGACAGGCTCGGTTCCTCGGCCTCGATGTCTCCGAACCGGCGATCAGCTACTCGCGGCATGTCGGCCTGCTCGACGGAGGCATCGCCGCCAATCTTGAGGAGGATCCGCTCAGCCCTGAGGAGGCGGAAGTTGTACGGCCCGCGGACATGCTGCTGTCCACAGGTTGTGTGGGCTATGTGACCGAGAAGACGTATCGCCGCGTTCTGGATGCGCTCGACACGCATCCCTGGGTCGTCTCGTTCGTGCTCCGCCTGTTTCCGTACGATCGGATGGCGGCGGCGCTTGAGAGCTATGGTCTCGTGACCGAGCGCCTGGCCGGCGCGACGTTTGTCCAGCGGCGCTTTCGCGATGTTGAAGAATTTCAGAGAAGCCTCGCGGCTCTCGCCGAGCGTGGAGTCGACACGGAAGGATTCGAGTCCGAGGGACGCTTCCAGGCGGAACTGTTCGTGTCCCGCCCGGCGGCCGAAGTGCGTGCCGCGCCACTCGGCGAAATCGTGACGGTGACGAGCGGACGCAATCGCCCGGTGGGCGCGCGCTACGTTCAGGTGGATACCGGCGCTGGCGTGCAGATCGCGATCGAGCCGTAATGCGCTGGGGCGCGGCGGAGAATGGGTCGCTCCCCGCGCCCGGTTTCACAAGAGGCACGCACAAGGCCCTCACTTCATGGGTGAGATTCTCTCAATCCTGATTGCATACAAGCCGCCTGCGGACTGTGTACAACAATAGTGCGGCCTCGCTCGGCCCTGGTGCGAAAGCCGGCCCTTCATGTGAACGTCCGCGCGCTGCTCTCGTCGTGACTTCCCAGATCGCCGGGCGCCCGTTCCGCTGATATTTCAGCCGTTTGAATGACGGGCGTTTCACCCGTCAGCGTTTTCAGAGACCGGCATCCATCGCGCGCCGACACCCGGCATGCTTTTTGAAACAAGCGTCCGTGGGGGATTCCATGTTCCTTCATGGGAGATCACTTGCCGGGTCGCCTGCTAATAAAGAACGCCACTGTCGTCACGATGGATGAGCGTCGCCGGATTCTGACCGATGCCGCCATCCTCGTGCAGGACCACTCGATCGTCGACATCGGCAAGACCTCAGTCTTCGAGAGCGGCACATACGATGACATCTTCGATGCCGCGGGCATGGTGGCGCTGCCCGGCCTCATCGACACGCATGCGCATGCCGATCAGTCGCTGTTGCGCGGCCTGGGTGATCAGCATCACTGGATTCCATTTCTCGACAACATCGTCGATCCCTGGCTGACGCAGCGGGATCCCTCCGACGGCGTCCTGGCAAACGTCCTCGCGATGGTGGAAATGCTGCGTTCCGGGACCACCTGCTTCGTCAGTCCCAATGTCGATCCGCGTGACGACTATGAAGCGCTGACCGCCTGTGTCGGCCGCCTCGGCATTCGCGCAGTGCTTGGGCGCTTCTGTATCGCAGGCGGCGAGTCGGAGGCAGAAGCGCGTCATCGAGTGCGCGAGGCCTGCGCCGTGATGTCCCGCTGGCACGGGAGTGCACGTGGTTTGGTACAGATGTGGTTCGGGCTCGACGTTCCCCGTCGCCCGGGCGACAAGGACTATCCTCACTTTTACCGTGCGGTGAGCGAGGCCGCGCGCGAGCTGAACACCGGCATTGTCTATCACTTCTGCTCGGAGTTCGAAGACTCCGTTTACATCCAGAATCGCTACGGCAAGCGCCCAGCAGAGTGGTCACGAGGCAATCATGCTCTCGGCGAGAACGTGCTGCTCATCAATGGCTGCCATGTGACGCCGCTCGAAATGCGGATCCTTGCTGAGACTGGCTCACATCTCGCGCACAGTCCCGTCGCAAACATGAAGATGGCGACCGGCATTCTGCCGCTTCCGGATGTTCTTGCTGCCGGCGTCAACGTCAGTCTTGGTACCGACGGCGCTCTCAACAACAACAGCTACGACTTGTTCGGCGAAATGAAGGCAGCATGCCTGCTGCAGAATGCGACGCGCCGTTCGGCCTCCGCTCTGACTGCGCACCAGGCTCTGGAGCTCGCTACGGTGAATGGCGCGCGCGCGATCGGACGGCCGGATCTGGGCAGCCTCGCGCCAGGCAAGCGCGCCGACATCGTGCTTGTGGACATGCGCACCCCGACGCTGTTGCCGGTAAACGACCTGATCTCGAATCTCGTGTTCTGCAATAGCGGCGCCTACGTGCACACCGTGTTCATCGACGGTCGCAAGGTACTCGATGACGGAGTCGTAACCGGAGTCGACGAAGTGGCGCTAGCTCGCACCGTGCAAGAACGTGCGGACGCGATCCGCACTCAGCTGCATTTCGGCACTCACCAGATCTGGCCGGTGGAGTAGGGCGACGTGAACAACCGGCACCGCATAACGCTGATCGCCTTCCTCGCTTACTTTGTGCTCTCCGGCATGCTGGCGCCGATCGGTATCGTATCCGGGCCGATGGCGGAGGTTTACGGGCTGCCTGTATCGCAAATCACGAGCCAGTTCTCCTGGCTCACGGGCGGGAATTTCATCGGCGCGGTGTTGGCGCTGGTCGTGTTCGATTGGATAGACCTGCGTCGCATGCTGGCATCGATTTACGGGCTGCTCGCAGTGGGACTTTTGAGTCTCGCGTATGTCGACGCACTGGCCTACGCCCGAGTCGTACTGGGCATCGCGGGTCTTTGCAGCGGCATCGGCCTTGCCGGTGGCGCATTGATCATCGCGCGCACCTACGAAGGGGAGCGTCGCGGATCACTGCTGGTGATCACCGACGGCTGCTTCAGCGTCGCCGGCTTTGTGTGCGGCTCGCTCGCGAGCTTCTTCGTCGCGCGGAAGCTGGGGTGGACGAGCACGTATCAGTGCATTGGAGTCATGGCCGCTCTTGTCGCAGTCCTGAGTCTTGTCTCGGATCTTCCGGCCACGAAACGCAAAGGACCGGCTCGCTCCGCGGCCGTGTCGTGGCCCGTTCCCGTCTGTCTGTGCGTGAGCGCGCTCTTTCTGTATTCGTTGGGGCAGTACTCGATGCTGTTCTGGCTCCCGAACTACGCGAGCCTGCAGTTGGGTGCATCCCCGGATGTGGCCGGCTCCATCGTCGGAAGGTTCTGGCTGGGCATGTTCCTGGGGCAAGTGTTCGTCGCCTGGTGGGTACTGCGAATTGGTCTGCGCCGGCTGGTAGCGATCGCGGCAGTCACGACGGCGCTCGGTTCGATTCCACTCTGGAGCGTTCTCGATCCGACTCTCTTGCCCGTAATCGCTTTGCTCTGGGGCATCGGCAACTTGTCGATGATGAAGGTAACCCTTTCGTTCGCCACCACGCTTGTCAGCGTACCGGATGCGCGCCTCGTTTCCGGGTTGTTGCTCGGAGCGACATTGGGCACGGCGATCAGTCCGGCGGTAAGCAGCCTTCTCGTGGAGTGGACCGATATCAGAGTCGTGTTGATCTGTAGCACCGCCGCCCACGTGGCGATGCTCCTGCTGGTGTTTTTATCGCGCCGACTGCAGCAGAGGGCTGTCGTAGGCGCCAACGATGGAGATGCAGTTGTCACGTAGAGCGTCCGATATCACGCTCATCCTGAGCGCGATGCCTTCCGAGATCCGTTTCATCCAGAACAACATAGAGAATCCGAAGCACGGCAAGCTGGCTTGTTTTCCATACGTGGCCGGCAAGCTGAACGGGCGCCGCGTGGTAACGGCGGTGACTGGCGTCGGCGTGACCAATGGAGCCATGGTCTCAGCGCTCTTCATCCAGCATTTCAAGCCTTCCGAAGTGCTGGTGTCGGGGACGGGCTCACGATTCAACCCGCGTATCCGCACTGGCGACACGGTGATCTCCGTTCGCACGATCCATCACGCCGCGGGAAGCCTGACCAACAAGGGCATGGTGTATCGCAAAGTGCGCGGCCCGTTGCCGGGGCAGATGACGCACTGGGCTTATCGTCCCGACAGCCGCTTGCTTCGCCTCGCGAAGGGCGCAATCAAGGGATATGTGCCGGAGCCTGTCACCGCGAACGGGGAAACCTACGTGCCCTCGGTGCTGACCGGAGTCGTTACGGCAAGCGACCTGTTCGGTGTCTCGGACGAGAAGATCGCCGACATGCGCCGCAAGCTCAATCCAGACTTGATGGAGATGGAGAGCGCAGCGATTGCGCAGGTGTGCACGCAGCTGGGCGTGCCGCACATAGTGTTCCGCGCGGGGAGCAACCGGACGCAGTCGAACCCCGGCAGCGATTACCGGCTGTTGGGGCAGAAGGCAGCGTGGGCGGCGGCGCGCTGGACGATGTACTTCGTTGGGGTTCTCGCGGGGAGGGGGGCTGGGGCGCGCGGCTGACGCGTCGGACCATCGGCGTGGGGCCGATTGTACGAGAGGATGTGCCTTATGCAGCCTCCCAAAGGATTCGTGGTTGCGCGAAAACGGCGGCCATGATTCACGGGCGGTGCGTGCAGCAGCGCGAGCGTCGAGATCATTAAGGGGGTTACAGGCCAGGCAGCTTGAGCTTATTTCGCTTGATGACTAGATGCGCTGCCATTTCTACAACTCTTGAGCGGCTAGGCTGCCTTGCTCCCGGAGTTAGAGAGCCTCTTAGCAGAGCCGAATAGTTCAATTTGCCACTCAACTGCAGTAGTCGACCGTCTCGCGCGCACAGCTCCGAACCCCGCGTTGGCGGGCGCGATCGCAGTGCACATGTCCTGCAAGCGTTTTAGCTGATCCGTTGGGATCTTGGGCTTCCGCGAGCTACCTGACGTGATGAATGCTTCTCGGGTGTTGGAGAGGATGCGCATTACGTCGGCTGCTTTGGGAAGTGTATGGCGGCCGTTGTTGAACGGGGAAATTAGGCCCAGTGGCTTCTGCATTGCTAGCTGTGTCCAGATGTCGGGATGGTCTCCGGTTATGGAGCCGTGGTGCGCGATCTTTACGACCCCTGCGCGCACCTTACCGCGGCACCACTCATCAGCAATTACGGCATCCCAACCAGCTTCGTGCCTCTCCAGATCGGCACCGAGGAGCAAGGCCTCAGCTCCGAGGTCGACGTGCAGTACAACCGAGCTCAAGTTGGGTGATATCGGCGGCGCGTGTCCGATGGGCAGACTCAGGTCCTCCCGTGGAATGTATTCGAAGATATGAGCAAGGAATTGTGAGAGAGCAGCGTCCGTAGGGGAGAACGCGAACACTCGAAATTCCGGCGAAGTACCGCTCAGTATTTCGACCCTGTTCTTTACTGCGACGGATCGCTCGCGAGACATAAGCGAGCGATAGAGTTCGCCGGTACCCCGGGTCAGCTGCGGATTTATCTCGCCGCTATAGGCTGCAAGGAAAGCCTGAGCTTCCTTGTTCGAGAAGACGGCTGGGTAGAAGAAGGTGGCATTAGGGTACTGGCGGACGAGTCGCGACATACCGCGGACGTGATCATCGTGCCAATGGGATGCAACGATCGCCTTAACATTCTCTGCGGGAATATTCAGCTGACGCAGATACTCTGCCGATGCTGGTTCGGAAGCCCCCGTCGCGGTGCACGAGTCCACCAGCATCCATCTCTGACCTCCGAGATGGACCGCAAGTGCTTCGCCGTATCCTGGGCCGAAGATTGTGACTTCGATCTCGTCCGCATATGGCGCGCGACCGTAATCAAGGGCGCGCGGCATCATCAGTGTCTTTCATTCGTGCCGCGAGTGCGCTCGCGGCTGCTCGTACCTTTAGAACATCGCTGTTGGACCAATTCGGGAGTCGCCGAAAGCGAATTTCCTGTGCGTTTTGCACAGAGCCGCGACTAAGTTTCCGGAAAACCGTCAGGTAAAAGATGGCTCCTGGCCTAGCTAGATCACGGTCCTGATCATGAATCCATTCGAGTGCAATCGTGGCAGTGTGTTCCGGAAGCCTAGCGAGCTTTGCATTCAGGCGCACATCCATTCCGTTGCGATCAACGCTTAGGACCACACCTTCCCAGATTTGGATGGGTTTGCTGTCGAACACGTCCTTATGAGTTGGTAGAGGGACAGGAACAGGCGGAACAACTTCAAACGCTGACCCAGCACGCGAGTTTGCAGCTCCTTCGGCCGAAGGGCTGCTGGTCGAGGCGGTTCCGGCGCCAGGCTGAATCCGCAGGCTCATTTCTCCGGCGAGAGGCTGCACACCAGCCGTGGATTCGAGTGGCTGGCTGATGTTGGTCGTTGGGTTCATTTGTGCACACCCACTTGTTCGGCCAGCGCTAGGTTCAGGATGCGCTCAAATAAACCTTGGGATTCACTCCAACAACGATCCCAGTTCTCCTTGACGACGGAACCCGCCACTTTCGCGCGTTCGATAGGTTTGTCCTCGGCTTGCGCCCCAAAATGATTATTGATCTGGAGAAAGAATCCCGGAGTCACCTTGGAGGACCGTTGAAGCGTGATCTGCTTGTATATCGAGCTCACGAAGCGGTTGGTTTCGCGATCCCCGTCCTGCACAAGTATCGTTAGATTCGCGAGACCCGCCACGCCATCAGGGAATACTTCACGCCAGATCCTCTTGGGCGCAAGGACATCACCCACGTGGTGATACAGCGCCATATCGGTCACCTTGTAATGCGCCATGAAGTTAAGGCCGATGGCATCGACACGTGTGTGGGGCAGTAGGTCAAAGATTCCCACCGCCAGATCTGCGAGGGCGGGGGAGACGGGACCCGTTGACGAAATACTCAACTGATTCCCAATCGCCTGAACTTCCGCGAGTTCAGTCTGGAATCTGGTGACTTGCCGACTGACGATATAGTCGTCCCGGCTTCTGGCGGTCTCAGCATCACCCGCGCCGATGAGGCCGTTAGCGCAGAACCAATCAAGGCTCAGGATTGGTGGATTGAATGCACCCAGCGAAACGATGGATGCGCCAAAGATCTCCAGGGTAGGTGTCACTACGGCGTACCTGATCACAGGGGGCGAGATGGGCGTGGCAGTATATGATCCACAGTTGCACTTGCCCAGTGTGGGCGGATCCTTCGGGTGAGACAGAGATCGCACGACGAAACACCGAAGAAGGCCCGCGCTCTAAACACGAGTTCGTACGGTGAGGCCCTTCCCAAGTCGAGCCCTCGGCTGGCGTCGAAATGATGGGCGCGATTCGAGGGTGGGTGGCGCGAAGTTCCTTTCTTATTTGAATGGCAGTTTCGCCGTAGACCACTTCTCTCTCCGGCGCATCCGGGCAAGTAGCCCGGCAACTCTCGGTTCAGAAATCGTTAAGGATGCGTCGTATGCAAAATCTAGATCGCGCGTGAAGACGGGAGCTTTCGCGTAGCGGCCAGTGAGGAGCCTGCGTTGCGCAACTACTCACGGAAAACCTAAACGAGGGTGGCGCTCCCAACCGGATTCGAACCGGTGTTACAGCCTTGAGAGGGCTATGTCCTGGGCCTCTAGACGATGGGAGCGAGGCGATGCTGCGCGGGGCGGGGCCCGGCGCGAGGGGCGCATTATAGAGAGCGGCTCCGATTGCTCAAGCTGAATTCTCCTCGCCCGGCCGGCACTTGAGCGGCGTGCGACCGAATGGCACTTGAGCCCGGCAAACCCGCGTACTTCCGTGCCAGCCGACTTCATTTGAGGCACCCGTCCCGGCCGCCAGCCTCCACGCACCGTCTGGCGTCATCTCACAGCCGTTCAGGCGGCTGTCCGCGCCTTCCGGTACGCCGTGCCGCCACCATCCAGACCGCGTCCTGCACTACCAGGTTACCGGCCGGCAGCCACACCGCGCGGCTTCGCGGGGGCATCGCTTCCACCCGTCCATCCCACCCCCCTGTGTACAAGTTGTGGGCATTTCCCACCTCCCATCCCCCGTGCCGTGCCCCAGCCCGCGTTTGGCACGACTTAACTCGTTGAATCTTCAGGGCGGCCGTGGCGGTTATCCGGACTGTCACGTCCGTAGAACGGCGGTATCATATGTGCCTTCGTCTGCCTGCCCTGAACCCACAAGAAGACTGCTTTGACTTCACCCGACGCGCCCGTGGCGGCGCCCACGCCGGCCCCGCGGATCATTCCGCGCTCTGAGCACACCATTTCCCGGTCGCAAATCTCGCCTAACGCCCTGCGCGTGCTCTATCGGCTGCGCGAAGCCGGGTTCCAGGCGTTCCTCGTCGGCGGCTGCGTGCGGGACCTGCTCATTGGCGTCGAGCCCAAAGACTTCGACGTCGCGACGGACGCGCTGCCGGAGGAGGTCAAGAAGCTCTTCCGCAATTGCCGGCTCATCGGGCGGCGCTTCCGCCTCGCTCACGTGTTCTTCGGTCGCGAGACCATCGAGGTGGCGACGTTCCGTGCCGCTGCTGCGCCGGAGCAAGGCGACGAGCCCCTGCCGGATGCCGAAGCCGAAGATAACGAGCCGGTCGGCCCGGAAACCGCGGCAGAGCTGGAAGCCGAGCTCGCCGCAGAGCTGGATGACGATGCGGATGGAGAAGAGGGAGACGACCTCGAAGACACCGTAACGCTTCTCCCGGACGAGGATCTCGCAGCGGACCTCGCCAGTGAGGCGCGCGAGGAGCAAGACGGCTCGGAGCTCCCGCACGATGCAACACAAGTGCTGCCCGTCCCGCCACCGCTCTCTGATTACGCGCGTGCGAAAAGCGCCAGCGTAGTCAGCTCGCGCAGCGACGCAGTCGAGCAGGGGCAGGGCACCGGTGACGGTGGCCCAGAGACAAGCGGCGAAGTTTCCGCGGAAACGTCCTCCGACCCGCGCTACCTCGCAGAGAGCGCCCCAGCCCAAGGCGAGCGCGGTTCCGCACACGTCTCCGCGGAAACGTCAGGCGAACGAAATGTCTCCGCCGCAGAAGCGTCGCGGCCCGGACAGGAAGCCTCGAGATCCGAGCAGGACCGCTTCGAGCCCCGCCAGAGCGGCGGCGACCTCCGCGGTCAAAGAGGCCGTCGCGGGGACCGCCGCGATCGTCGGGATCGTTTCGACGCAGAAGCCGACGCCGAGCGAGTCCTCGACACCCACGGCCGCATCCTCCGCGACAACGTCTACGGCAACATCGACGAAGACGTCTGGCGTCGCGATTTCACCGCGAACTCGCTCTATTACAACATTGCGGATTTTTCGCTCTGGGATTACGTCGGCGGAGCGGAGGATGTCGCAGCCCGTCGCCTGCGTCTCATCGGCGATCCCGAGACGCGCTATCGCGAAGACCCCGTGCGCATGCTGCGCGCCGCGCGCTTCGAAGCGAAGCTGAACTTCACCATCGACGAAGCGACCGCCGAGCCGATCACGCGCCTGCGCGGCCTGCTCACAAACGTTCCGCCCGCGCGTCTCTTCGACGAAACCCTGAAGCTGTTCCTCAGCGGCCACGGCGAGCGCAGCCTCGAAGTGCTGAGACGTCGCGGCCTTCTTGAGGTGCTGCTGCCGGCAACCGCGCAGTACCTCGACAAGCATCCGGGCGGCCTCGTCGAAAAAGTGCTGATCCAGGGCCTGCGAAACACGGACGAACGTGCGCAAGCGGGCAAGCCCGTCACACCCACGTATCTCTTCGCGCTCCTTTTGTACGGCCCGATCGCGCGCGAGATCGAAAGCTCGCCGCCGCAACACTGGCACGAGCTCCACACGATTCTCGAAGCCTGCGACCGCGCCGTTCGCGAAGCGCAGAAGCACATGTCCATCCCGAAGCGCTTTTCGCTCGGGCTGCGCGAGATGTTCGCGCTTCAGCCGCGACTGGAGCACCCGCGCGGACGCCGCGCGCTTCGCGTGCTCGAGCATCCGCGATTCAGGGCAGCGTTCGACCTGCTTCTGCTGCGCGCCGAGCACGGCCTTGCGCCGATGGAAATGGCGAAGTGGTGGACGCGAATCCAGGAAGTGAACAGCGAAGAACGCGCACGCATGGCCGACGAAATGAATCCGAGCGGCGGTCCGCCGCGCTCGGGAGGCGGGAGCGGCGGTACCGGTCGCCGCGGCCCACGTCGTCGCCGCCGTCGCGGCCGCGGCGGCCCGTCGAACGCGAATTGAGCGTGAGTTGAACGCGCCCGCCCGCAATGTCGTGTGGCAGCCCGTGTACATCGGAGTGGGCAGCAACATGAACGATCCGCGCGCGCAGGTGCTCAAGGCCATCGCGAAGCTCGGCGAAATTCCGGGCGGAACGACGCGCGTCGTTGCGACTTCGAAGCTGTATGGCTCGAAACCTTTCGGTCCCGTCGCGCAGGACGATTTCGTCAACGCGGTCGTCGGCATTCTCACCACGCTCGATCCGCCGCAGCTCCTGAAAGAAACGCAGGCGATCCAGACGGCGATGGGCCGCCCCGAAAAATACGAGCGCTGGGGACCGCGCATCATCGATCTCGACCTGCTCGTCTTCGGTCGCGAAAAACGAACGGATCCCGAGCTGACCCTTCCGCATCCCGGGATAGTGGAGCGCAACTGGGTTCTGTATCCTCTCGCCGATATCGCCCCGGACCTCGACATCCCCGGGCTCGGCCGCGTGGCCGCGCTCAAGGGACGCATCGCGCCCGAGGGTCTCTGGCCGCTCGAGTAACGCGCCCGGCCGATCGAAATCAGGGGTTCTCCACAAAAGATGACCGCACCCGCCGAAGGCACTCCGCAGGGCACTTCCGCTTCCACGCAGGCTTCCACACATCGCTTCATCGTGGTCGAGGGCCCCATCGGCGTCGGCAAGACGAGCCTTGCGTGCCGCATCGGCGCGAGTCTCTCGGCCGATCTCGTGCTCGAGCAGGCGATGCAGAATCCTTTCCTCGAGCGGTTCTATCGCAACCCGCGCGCGGGGGCGTTTCCGGCGCAGCTGTACTTTCTTTTCCAGCGCGCGCAGCAGCTCGCGGCGCTGAAACAGCAGGACCTCTTTTCGCCCGTCATCGTGGCGGACTATCTGCTCGACAAGGACAAACTGTTCGCGCGCGTTACGCTGGATGAAGCGGAGTACGCGTTGTACGAGCAGGTGAGCACGAAGCTCGATATCGACTGCCCGAAGCCGGATCTCGTGGTGTACCTGCAGGCGCCGGTGGACGTGCTGCTTGAGCGCATCGCCAAGCGCGGCATCCATTACGAGCAGCAGATCGAGCGCGAATACCTCATTCGCCTCAACGAAGCGTATGCGCGGTTCTTTCACGAGTACGACAGCACGCCGCTGCTCATCGTGAACGCTGCGTCGATCGACCCGGTGAATAACCAGAACGATTACGACGAACTGCTCGCGGCGATCCAGCGCATGAAGAAGGGGCGGCTGTACTACAACCCGATGCGGCACGGGGCGCTGTAAACGGGCCGAGCTGTGGGGAGGGGCGAGCCGACCCGAGTCTCGGCGGCGCCAACTCTCTCTCAGCCGCGCCGAGGTAGTCTCAGCGGCGCCAACTCTCTCTCAGCCGCGCCGACATAGTCTCGGCGGCGCCAACTCTCTCTAAACGGCGCCGAGAGAGTCTCAGCCTCGCCAACTCTCTCTCTCAGCGCCGCCCACTCTCTCTCGGCCGGATAATAGATGGGGGACCGCACGCTCCCCATACTCCGCGCCCATGGATCTTTCCCTGGCAAGGTCTCCCCGGCCATCGCAGGCAACCTGTACCGTCCCCGGGGCACACGTCATCGCACGGCATCAGTTAAGTGCCCGTCCCGCCGGGAAAAGTTGCACCGGGGGCGACCCTGCCTCATCCTTGCCCGCCGAGGCACCCCACACCCATGTACACCCAGCTCCAGTTGCGCGATTCCGCGCGTCCGCCGGTCACGCTGTCCACCCTGGCGAAAATGAAGGAGACGGGCGAGAAGATCGCCAGTCTCACCTGCTACGACGCGAGTTTCGCGGGGCTCGTGGACGAGGCGGATGCGGACGTCGTGCTCGTGGGCGATTCGCTGGGCATGGTCATCCAGGGCCATCGCACGACCGTGCCGGTCACGATGGACCACATTGTTTACCACTGCGCCGCCGTCGCCCGCGGCATCAACCGTCCCTTCCTGATCGCGGACATGCCGTTCATGAGCTACCCCTCGAAGGAGGACGCTCTCCGGAACGCCGTTCGCCTCATGCAGGACGGTGGCGCGCAGATGGTGAAGCTCGAAAGCGGTGGCGGCCAGACGGAGATCGTCGAGTTCCTCGCTAGCCACGACATCGCGGTCTGCGCGCATCTCGGCCTCAAGCCCCAGTCCGTGCACAAGACCGGTGGTTTCCGCGTGCAGGGACGGGAAGCCACCGCCGCCCAGCGAATGCTCGCTGAAGCGAAAGCGCTCGAATCCGCCGGCGCGGACATCGTCCTGCTCGAATGCATTCCGCCTTCGCTCGGCAAGGCAGTGAAGGAAGCCGTGCGCGTGCCCGTCATCGGCATTGGCGCGGGTCCGCACGTGGACGGCCAGATCCTCGTGCTCTATGACGTGCTCGACATCACGCAGGGTCGCAAACCCCGTTTCGTGCAGAACTTCATGGAAGGCGCCGGCAACAATCTCGCCGCGCTGAAGAAGTACGTCGCCGCGGTGAAGAAGGGCGAGTACCCGGCCCCGCATCACAACTTCCCCGAGTAAGACTGCCCGACATGGATACAGTCACGACGATCGCCGCGGTGCGCGAGCGTGTCTCCCGTTGGCATTCCGAAGGCCAGCGCGTGGCGTTCGTGCCGACGATGGGCAACCTGCATCCGGGGCACATCAGCCTCATCGAGCTCGCCCGCAAGCGTGGGGATCGCTTCATCGCGAGCATCTTCGTGAACCCGATGCAGTTCGGCCCGAACGAGGATTACGCGCACTATCCGCGCACGCCGCGCAAGGACGAGGAAATGCTAGCGGCCGCGGGATGCGATCTCATGTTCATGCCGGACGTGGCGGAGATCTACCCGCGCGGATTCGAGCACGACACGCGAGTGGCCGTTCCCGAGCTCTCAGGCATCCTGGACGGTGAGTTCCGGCCAGGGCATTTCGATGGCGTGAGCACCATCGTCGCGAAGCTGTTCAACATCGTCACGCCCGATATCGCGGTGTTCGGCGAGAAGGACTTTCAGCAGCTCGCCATCATCCGGCGCATGGTGAAGGATCTGTGCATCCCCATCGAGATCATCGGCGCGCCGACCGTGCGCGAACCGGATGGTCTCGCGATGAGCTCGCGCAACCAGTACCTCACGGAAGACGAACGCAAGGTCGCTCCCCAGCTTTACCAGGCGCTCACGCGCGCGGTGAAGCGCATCGAACGCGGCGAAACGGATTTCGGCGTCATCGAGCGGGATGAGCTCGAAGGTCTCAAAAAGCACGGCTTCCGCCCGGACTATTTCACCGTGCGAGACGCGAAAACACTGGCTCCCCCGGCCGCCGACGCGCGGCATCTCGTCGTTCTCGTCGCCGCCCGCCTCGGGAAGGCGCGCCTCATCGATAACCTTCAGCTCAACCGCTGAGAGCCGCGGTCGGCGCACGCTCCGGAATTTTCGCTCCGTGCCTCGCGAGCGCCCACTCGACATGCTCGCGCACCAACGCGGAGGCATCTGACCGCCGCGCCATCAGCGCGCGGATGACGTCCTCCGACGTCGGCGCATTCCCGAGCGCCACAGCGATGTTCCGCAGCCATCGCTCATAGCCGATGCGATAGATGGCACTACCTTGCATCCGCTCGTCGAACTCCTCCCGCGTCCACGCGAAGAGCGCGACAAGCCCCGGAGAATCCAGCCCATTGCGCACCTTGAAATCCGGGTGCGAGGCCGCGCGCGCGAACTTGTTCCAGGGGCAGACAAGTTGGCAGTCGTCGCATCCGTAGATGCGGTTGCCCAGGCTTGGCCGAAGGTCTTCAGGGATGGAGCCCTTGTTCTCGATGGTGAGGTACGAGATGCAGCGGCGGGCGTCGAGCCGGTAAGGAGCGATGATTGCTTGCGTAGGGCAGGCAGGAATGCACGCTTCGCACGTTCCGCAATGGGCGGAAGATCGCGCATCCGGCGGCAACGGCAGGTCCGTAAGGATCTCACCAAGAAAGAACAAGGAACCCGCGTCCCGTGCCAGCAGATTCGTGTGTTTCCCGATCCAGCCCAGTCCGGCATTCCGGGCGAGCGCTTTCTCCAGCACGGGTGCGCTATCGACACAGACCCGATAGCCGAAAGTCCCGATCTCCCGCGCCAGCCCTTCCGCGAGGCGCGCGAGCGATCGACGCATCACCTTGTGATAGTCGCGCCCGAGGGCATACCGCGAGACATAACCCGTGCTGCGCTCCTCCAGCACCTTGCCCGCGTCGCGTGCTTCGGCGGGCCAGTAATTCATGCGCACGCTCACGACCCGGATCGTGCCCGGCGCCAGCTCTTCGGGCCGGCTGCGCATCGTCCCGTGGCGCTGCATGTACTCCATTTCGCCGTGCAGGCCGGCGTCGAGCCACGCGATGAGGTGCCGCTCGTCTTCCTCGAGCTCGATGCTCGCGACGCCCAGCGCATCGAAACCGAGCGCCCGGGCCTCGGCGGCGAGCGACTTTTTCACTGCCTGCAGGTCGAGAGTCGTCGGATCAGTCATGAGCAAGCACCACACGCCAGTATAATCACGCCATGCCTTTGCCTACCGGTCTGTACTCCGCGGCCCAGGTCCGCGCCCTGGATGCCTACGCCATCGAGCAGTTGGGCATCCCGGGTTACACGCTCATGAAACGGGCGGGCGAGGCGGCGCTGCGCTACCTGCGCTCACGCTGGCCCGCTCGCTACAAGATCGTCATCGTCTGCGGAGCCGGAAATAACGGCGGTGACGGTTACGTTCTGGGGCGTTTTGCGCAGGCGGCCGGCCTCACGGTCACGGTGCTATCCGCCGCTCCGCCGGAGGTGCTGAAGGGCGATGCGCTCCTCGCGTACAAGGATTGTGTCAGCAGCGGCGCGCGCATCCTTCCTTTCTCGGCGGATCTGCTGGAGGAAGGCGAGGTCATCGTAGACGCGCTCGTCGGCACGGGCCTGAAGAGCGCGATGCGCCCGGAGCTGCAGCCCGTCGTGCAGGCGATCAACGCTTCGGGCAAGCCGGTGTTCGCGCTGGACGTTCCGTCCGGCCTGGATAGCGACACCGGCACGGCGCACGGCGAAGCGGTTCGCGCGGATTGCACGGTTTGCTTCATCGGGCTCAAGACCGGGCTCGTGATCGGCGACGGGCCCGAGTTCGCCGGCACCGTGTACTTCGACGATCTCGAAGTCACCCCGCCGGTGACCTCTCAATTCACGCCGCGGCTGGAACGCATCCTCGACAGCGAGGTGTTGCAGGCTCTGCCCCGGCGCCGCCGCGCGGCTCACAAAGGGGACTTCGGGCGCGTGCTCATCGTGGGCAGCGGGCCGAGCATGCCGGGCGCCACGAGGCTTGCGGGCGAAGCGTGTCTCAGGGTCGGAGCGGGGCTTGTCACGGTTGCCGTCGCACCTGAAAACCTGGCCGCCATCGCAGCGGGCCGGCCGGAGCTCATCTGCCTGCCGTTCCGGGAAACGGAAGAGCTCAAGGAATCCATCGAGCGCGCGCAGGTGATCGCGGTGGGTCCCGGTCTCGGCCGCAGTAGCTGGGCGCGTGAAGCGCTGGACGCGGTGCTCGAATCCGGGAAGCCGCTGGTGGTCGATGCGGATGCGCTGAACCTCGTCGCGGAGGCCTCGGGGAGAGTCCAGCTCAAGAACTGCATTCTTACGCCGCATCCGGGTGAGGCCTCGCGCCTGCTCGGTGTGGATACGGACCACGTGCAGCGGGACCGTCTCACGGCCTTGGGCGCTCTCGTCGAGAAATACGGCGCAACCGTAGTGCTCAAGGGAGCGGGGACCCTTGTCGGCGCGCCGGGCCACACACCCGCGGTCTGCGAGCGCGGCAATCCCGGCATGGCCAGCGCGGGTATGGGTGACGTGCTCACCGGGGCCATCGCCGGCATCCTCGCCCAGTGCAAGAACGCCTGGCTGGCGGCTCGAGTCGGCGTGCTGGTTCACGCGATGGCAGGGGACGCCGTCGCCCGTACGGGTGAGCGCGGCCTCCTTGCGAGCGACGTGGCGAAAGAGCTTCGGACCTGCGTGAATCTCTGATGAGTGAGCAGCATGTCTGGCGAGCGCGCACCGCTGAAGAAACGGAAGCGGCTGGCGCAGCGCTGGCACTGAGCCGCCCCCCCAATCCAGACGCGCTCGCCACCGTTCACCTCACCGGCGATCTCGGCGCCGGCAAGACGACTCTCGCGAGCGGATTCCTCCACGCGCTCGGCGTTTCAGAGATCGTTCATAGTCCGTCCTACAACCTCCTCGGCGCTTACGAAACCCGCACCGGTACGGTCGTCCATCTGGACCTCTATCGCATGCGGGACCCGGAGGAGCTGGAACCGCTGGGCCTGCGCGACGAAGCGCGGCCGGGAGTGCTCTGGCTCATCGAGTGGGCACAGCGGGGCGAGGGCTGGCTGCCACCGCCCGATCTCGTAGTGAGCCTGGCAGTGGGAGCAGGTGCCGATGCGGGAGTTCACGTCATCAAAGCCGAGTCCCAATCTCCGTACGGGGAGCTCTGGCTTCGGAAACTCACAAGCGCGCAGCGGTGACTCAAGCTTGAATTCGCTGCTTTCTGCTCGTAGATTACGTGGCAGGTTGAGCGGCGAAGTACATGAATAAAAAGCTTTTTCAGAAGGGGATGCTGCTGAAGACCTCCCTCGCCATCGCAGCGCTGCTCCCTGCGATCGGCTTCGCCGCGCCCACCGTCACGCTCCAGAGCATCGGCATCACCAGCGAGAACGGCGGCACGCGCGTCGTGCTCGAGACTTCTTCGATCACGAAGAGCAATTACTTCACGCTCGCAAAGCCCGATCGCGTCGTCATCGACCTGAGCAACACCAGGCTCGGAAAAGGCGTGCGCGTGCCGGCAGGCATAGGCAATGTGGATGTGATTCGCACGGGTGCGCGGCCCAACGACACGCTGCGTGTCGTGCTCGAACTGAAGAAGAATGCGAAGTCGCGCGGCGAGTGGCGGCCCGCGTTTGCGGACGTCGGGGACCAGTACATCGTCGCGATCGGGAGCAGCTCGTTCGTTGCGGCGACATTCGCGGCGCAAGCCCCGGCGACCATCGCATCGTCATCCGGTGCGCCGGCGAAGAAATCCGAGGCAGAGGTCGCCATCGCGGAGAAGGGCGCACCGGCGCCGAAGGCGTCTGCCAGCGGAAAGTCCTCAGCGAAGGAAACGGCGCCGCGCGTCGTGACGCCGAGGCACGCTCCGCTCGATGGGGATCGCGACATCATCGTTGCGGTCGATGCCGGTCACGGAGGACAGGATCCTGGCGCCATCGGTCGCAACGGCACGATGGAAAAGGACGTCGTGCTCGCCATCGCCCGGGCGCTCGCGAAGCGCATCGACCAGGAACCTGGCATGCGCGCGTATCTCGTTCGGGACGACGACTACTTCGTCGTCCTGCGCGATCGCATGCGTCGCGCGCGTAATGCGAAGGCGGACATCTTCGTGTCCGTGCATGCGGACTCCATCCGGAATCGTGCGATCACCGGCGCTTCGGTGTACGTGATTTCGGAGGGTGCCGCGAGCAGTGAAGCCGCGCGCTGGCTCGCCGAGCGCGAGAACGCGGCGGACCTCATGGGCGGCGTGAAGCTCGACGACAAGGACAAGTCGCTCGCGTCGGTTTTGCTGGATCTCTCGCAGACCGCGAACATCAGCGCGAGCATGACTGCGGCGGAGCGTGTGCTCGAATCGCTGGATCGCGCGGTCAACGTGCGCAAGACCAAGGTGCAGCAGGCGCCGCTCGTCGTTCTCAAGTCGCCGGACATTCCGTCGATGCTCGTCGAGACGGCGTACATCTCGAATCCGGGTGAGGAAGCGCGGCTCAAGACCACGAAGCATCAGAAGAAGGTGGCCGAGGCGATCTTCGCCGGGATTCACAGCTACTTCGAAGCGAATCCGCCCGCGGGCACGCGTTTCGCGCAGATGCGGAGGTCGCAGCTCGCAGGCGTGCCCGGCAGTCCTGCCACGCCCTGAACGGGGCGGAAATCCTGGATCGCCAGGCGCCGGGAGACAGTTTGCCCAGCTCCTGAAACCCGCGGTCAACTGCCGAGACCGTTGCCAGGCAGCGCCAGGACGGCAACGGCAGCTCTGAGACAGCGCTGGCAACGTTGAAACACACGCCGGCAACTCTGCGACATGCGCTGGCAGTTCTGAGCCACCGGCGCCGGGCGGCTCGCGACGCACGCCGCGCCGCTATACTGCGGCCCCCTTGCCGAGCGGGCCCGCAATGCCGATTCGTGTTCTTCCCAGTGAGCTCGTCGACCAGATCGCCGCAGGCGAGGTCATCGAGCGTCCGGCATCCGTCGTCAAGGAGCTAGCGGAGAACAGCCTCGACGCTGGCGCGAGCCGCATCGAAATCGACGTCGAGCGTGGCGGGCTAGGCCTCATCCGCATTCGCGACGATGGCCACGGCATCCCGGCGGAGGAACTGCCCCTTGCTGTGTCCCGTCACGCCACCAGCAAGATCGCTTCGCTGGACGATCTCGAGCGCGTAGCTACGTTGGGTTTCCGTGGTGAGGCGCTGCCGTCGATCGGCTCGGTGTCACGGCTGCGCATCGCTTCGCGGCCGGCGAACGCGCCTCATGCTTCGGAGATCCTTGTCGACGGCGCGGCCGTTGCACCCGTGCGGCCGGCGGCGCATCCCGCGGGGACGACTATCGAAGTGCGGGATCTTTTCTTCAACGTGCCGGCGCGTCGCAAATTCGTGCGCACGGACGCGACCGAAGTCGGGCACATCGCGCGGCTCGTCGAGCGCCTGGCGCTGTCGCGCTTCGACGTGTCCTTCAGGCTGAAGAGCGGCACGCGAACGTTGCTCGATGCACCTGCGGCCGTGAGCCACGGAGAGGTGCTGGAGATATCGAGCGGCGACGGCGATCCGCGGATTCGAAGCGTGCTGGGCGAGGAGTTCCTCGCGAGCGCGGTTCCGGTGAATCACTCCGCCGGCCCTGTCTCGATCACCGGCTGGATCGGCCTGCCTACGGTGTCGCGGGCGCAGCCCGATCAGCAGTACTGGTTCGTGAACGGCAGGAACGTGCGCGACCGGTTGCTGATGAACGCGGTGCGCGTGGGATATCGCGACGTGCTCTATCACGGGCGGCATTCGGCATACGTTCTGTATCTCACGCTCGACCCCCGGCTCGTCGATGTGAACGCGCATCCCGCCAAGCTGGAAGTGCGGTTTCGGGATAGCCGTCAGATTCATGACTTCGTGTTTCGCGCGATCGAGCGGACGCTGGCCGCGACGAAGCCGAATGCGTCGGGCCCCGTGGCGGCGCCGTTCGAAGGAAGTGGGGTACGCGACAACAAGGGCGGTGCATTCGATGCGCGCGCGGGTTCGCTTGGAGAGGCGGCTGCGGGCTCGGGGAGGGAAGGGTTCGGCCCGGCGTACTCGGAGTCCGGTTCGGGCGGCGGCACGCACCCCGGTCCCGGCGGCGGCACGCACGGCGCCGGCAGTAGGCCGCACGGTGTTGGCGTCAGTTTCGGTGGTGGCGGTCACAGCAGCGGCGGAGGCGGCCACGGCCGTCCGGCGCCCGCGAGAGCCCTCCAGGGCACCTTCGACCTGCGCGAAGAAACCCGCAGTCCCTGGCGGATCGCCGAAGCCCTCAGTGGCGAAGAGCCCGGGACTTTGGTCGGGGGTGCTCTCGGAAGCGCTGGTGAACGCCCCGGCGACGCATCGGGATTCACCAGCGGCGACGAATCCCAGCCCCTCGGCACCGCCATCGCCCAGCTCCACGGCGTCTACATCCTCGCCCAGAACGACGCCGGCCTCGTCCTCGTGGACATGCACGCCGCCCACGAGCGCGTCCTCTACGAAAAGCTCAAGGCTGAGCGGAACGGTTCGCAGCCCGCGACCCAGCTTCTCATGGAGCCCGTCGTGGTCGATCTGAAATCCCACGAGCTCGACGCCGTGCTGGAGAACCGCGCCGAATGGGAGCGCTCAGGCTTCGCGCTCGACGCGCTCGGCCCCACGCGCCTGGCCTTGCGCGCCATTCCGGCCATCCTGACCGGCCAGAACATCCCCGAAGTGGTGCACGCCGTCGTGCGGGACCTGGACATGGACGCCGACTCTCACCACCTCGACGGCGCCGCGGACAAATTCCTCGGCACCCTCGCGTGCCGCACGGCCATCCACGCCCACCGCCGCCTGACGCTTCCCGAGATGAACTCGCTGCTCCGGCAGATGGAAGCGACGGACCGCGCCAACCAGTGCAACCACG
>Ga0182742_1002278_pt1 | contig 21699 bp, 22 predicted proteins | sample eDN5th37CBELigMG_FD_128880 | JGI IMG/M metagenome (GOLD analysis project Ga0182742, IMG submission 128880) | Enriched Miracle-Growth compost microbial communities from Emeryville, California, USA - eDNA 5th pass 37_C BE-Lig MG (version 2)... ... | reverse complement strand
CATCGAGGTCGTGGTGCATCCGCAGAGCGTGGTGCATTCCATGGTCGAGTACAACGACGGTTCGGTGCTGGCGCAGCTGGGCCAGCCCGACATGCGCACGCCGATCGCCTACGGCCTGGGCTTTCCCGAGCGGCTGGAAAGCGGCGTGGGGCCGTTGGACCTGACGCGCCTGGGACGGCTGGACTTCGAAAAACCCGATCTGGCCCGGTTCCCGTGCCTGGCGCTGTCGTTCGCGGCGCTGCGCGCCGGGCAGGGCGCCTGCGTGGCCCTGAACGCCGCCAACGAAGTGGCCGTCGAGGCCTTCCTGGCGGGCCGGCTTCCCTATACCTGGATCGCGCGGGTGATCGAGGCTTCCCTGGAGTGGCAGGCGCGACAGGGTTCTGTTACGCTCGGTAGTCTTGACGACGTGCTTGCCCTGGACGCCGCCACGCGCGCGTACGCGGGCAACCTGGGGCTGGCCTGAAAGGCAGGGCAAGGTCCGGTTGAATCCAGACCCGCCCGCCACCGACTCCCCGGATTTTTAAGAATTTCATGCTTTTTACGCTGCTGGCCTTCGCGGTTGCGCTTGGCACCCTGATCGTCTTTCATGAGCTGGGGCACTATTGGGTGGCCCGGCTGTGCGGCGTCAAGATCCTGCGGTTCTCGGTAGGCTTCGGCAAGGTCGTCGCCAGCCGCTACGACCGCCACGGCACCGAGTGGGCGCTGTCGGCCTGGCCGCTGGGCGGCTACGTCAAGATGCAGGACGGTCCCCCTCCCGGCGCCAGCGCCGAGGAAGCGGCGGCCGCCTTCAGCCGCAAGCCGGTCGGCCAGCGCATCGCCATCGTCGCGGCCGGCCCCATCTTCAACCTGATCCTCGCGGTATTCCTTTATGCCGGCCTGAACATGGCCGGCACCGAGGAGCCCGTGGCCGTCATCGCCCAGCCCGCGGCCGAGACCCCCGCCGCCCGGGCCGGCCTGCTGCCGGGCGACCGCATCCTGGCCATCGACGGCGAGCAGATCGCCTCCTGGTCGGACGCGCGCTGGCGCCTGATGGACGTGATGGCCACCGGCGGCACCACCCAGATCGAGGTCCGCAACGCCAGCGGCTCCGTGCACCTGCGCGAACTGGCGCTGCCCTCCAATTCCATGGACCCCTCCGGCGGAGACCCGCTGGCGGCCGCCGGCATCCGGCTGGCCCAGCCCCGGCCCGCGGTGCGCGCCGTGATCGACGGCGGGGAAGGGCAGGCCGCCGGCCTGCGGCCGGGCGACCTGGTGGTGGCGGTCGATGGCGCGCCCACGCCCGACACCGGCGCCCTGGTCCGGCAGATCCAGGAAAGCGCCGGCAAGACCCTGGCGCTGACGCTGGTGCGCGACGGCGCCGAGATCTCCCTGAACGTCACCCCGCGCGTCGAAACGGTGGATGGCCGCGAGATCGGCCGGCTGGGCGTGCAGCTGGGCGGCGACGTCCCGATGGTGACGGTCCGCTACGGTGTGTTCGAAAGTCTGTGGCGCGGCGCGGTCCGCACCTGGGACACGGCGTGGTTCTCGCTGCGCATGATGGGCCGCATGGTGACCGGCGACGTGTCCTGGCGCAACGTCAGCGGCCCCGTGACCATCGCCGACTACGCCGGCCAGACCGCGAGAATCGGAATTGTTGCTTATATCGCGTATATCGCCTTGATCAGCATCAGCCTGGGCGTTCTAAATTTGCTACCCATTCCTATGCTGGACGGCGGCCATCTGCTGTACTATCTCGTCGAAATTGTGCGGGGCAGCCCGCCGCCCGCGAGGTGGATCGATATCGGACAGCGCGCCGGCATAGGTTTGTTGGCAGGCCTGATGGGGCTGGCGCTGTTCAACGATTTCACGCGTTTGTTCACCTGAGCGCGATTTAGCATAAAATCCCCCGCCATTTGCACGACCGAGGATACTCAAGGATGTCTTTTCGCCGGATGTTTCATCACAAAAAGGGTGTACTGCCGGGTCTGATCGCCGCACTGCTAGTACCGGCCATGGCCCACGCCTTCGACCCTTTTGTCGTGCGGGATATCCGCGTAGAAGGGATCCAACGCACCGACGCCGGCACCGTCTTCGGCTATCTGCCCGTCAAGGTTGGCGAACAGTTCACCGAGCAAGAGGCCACCGAGGCCATCCGGCGCCTGTACGGCACGGGCTTTTTCTCCGACGTGCAGATCCAGACCGACAATAACGTCGTCGTGGTGGTGGTGCAGGAGCGCCCCACCATCGCCTCGGTCAACTTCAACGGCATGCGCGAGTTCGACTCCAAGGCCATCACCACGTCGCTGGCGCAGGTGGGCTTTGCCGAGGGCCGCATCTTCGACCGCTCCATGCTCGAACGCGCCGAATACGAACTCAAGCAGCAGTACCTGTCCAAGGGCAAGTACGGCGTCGAGGTCACCGCCACCGTCACGCCGCTGCCGCGCAACCGCGTGGGCGTGAGCTTCGACGTGTTCGAAGGCTCGGTCGCGCGCATCCAGGAAATCCGCTTCGTCGGCAACAAGGCGTTCTCCGAAGGCGACCTGCTGGACGTGTTCCAGCTGACCACGCCCGGCTGGCTGACCTGGTACACCGACACCGACAAATACTCGCGCGAGAAGCTCGAAGGCGACCTGGAACGCCTGCGCTCGTTCTACCTGGACCAGGGTTACCTGGAATTCTCGGTCGAGCCGCCGCAGGTCACGATTTCGCCGGACCGCAAGGACATCCGCATCACCATCACCGTGCACGAGGGCGAGCCCTACAAGGTGCGCAGCGTGAAGCTGGCGGGCAACCTGCTGGGCCTGGACAAGGAAATCAACGCGCTGCTGCAGGTCAAGCCTGACGAGACCTTCTCCGCGGCCAAGGCCAACGACTCGGCCAAGGCCATCACCGACTACCTGGGCGAACTGGGCTACGCCTTCGCCAACGTCAACCCCAACCCGCAGCTGGATCGCGCCAAGCACGAGGCCGACCTGACGTTCTACGTCGACCCGAGCCGCCGCGTGTACGTGCGCCGCATCCAGATCGGCGGCAACACCCGCACCCGCGACGAGGTGGTGCGCCGCGAGATGCGCCAGCAGGAAGCGGCCTGGTACGACGCCAAAGACATCAAGACCTCGCGCGACCGTATCGACCGCCTGGGCTATTTCAGCGACGTCAACGTCAAGACCGACCCGGTGCCGGGCTCGCCCGACCAGGTCGACGTCAACGTCGACGTCAAGGAAAAGCCCACCGGCATGATCAACCTGGGCGTGGGCTACGGTTCGTCGGAAAAGGCGATCCTGTCGGCCGGCATCAGCGAAGACAACGTGTTCGGCAGCGGCACCAACCTGACCCTGCAGCTGAACACCAGCAAGACCAACCGCGCGATCGTGCTCTCGCACACCGATCCGTACTGGACCAAGGACGGCATCAGCCGCACGTCGTCGGCCTACTACCGCGTGACCGAGCCCTGGAACAACAACGACGGCGACTATCGCGTCAAGGCCATGGGCCTGGGCATGAACTTCGGCGTGCCGATCTCGGAATACGACCGCATCTTCCTGGGCGCCAACTTCGAACGCAACCAGATCGAGCTGTACAACAACTCGCCGGCCGCCTACGAGAAATTCGTCGACGACTACGGCGATTCGACCAACTCGGTGATCCTGAGCGCGGGCTGGTCCAAGGACACGCGCGACAGCGCGCTGGCGCCGACCAAGGGCTCGTACACCCGCCTGAAGGCCGACGTTTCCACCATCGACCTGCAGTACACGATGCTGACGGCCCAGCAGCAGTACTACGTGCCGCTGGGCGGTTCGTACACCCTGGCCCTGAACGGCCTGGTGGACTGGGGCCAGAGCTACGGCAGCAAGGATTACCCGGTCATCAAGAACGTCTACGCCGGCGGCATCGGCACCGTGCGCGGCTACGAAGGCTCCTCGCTGGGCCCGCGCGACACCAAGACGGGCGACTACCTGGGCGGCACGCGCCGCATCGTGGCCAACGCCCAGCTGTACCTGCCGTTCCCGGGGGCCTCGAAAGACCGCACCCTGCGCTGGTTCATCTTCTCGGACGCGGGCCAGGTTTCGGCCGGCAGCGGCCTGTCTTGCACCAACGGCAAGCCGGGCAGCGAGGTGGAAGATCCTTGCGGCTGGCGGTTCTCGGCGGGTATCGGCCTGTCGTGGCAGTCGCCGATGGGGCCGTTGCAGTTGTCGTACGCGCGTCCGCTCAACGCCAAGCAGGGCGACGACAAGCAGAGCTTCCAGTTCCAGATCGGGACCGGGTTCTGAGCGCCGTTACGCTTGAAAACAAGGCAGGAGGCCGGCTGGCCGGCTCCCTTGCCGTTTAGTGGCACAATACACACTTTGGCTTTGCCTTACTGGAAGGTGAGATTTTCATGATGTCTGATTCCGCACTTAAAACATTGAATTCGCTGCGCGCCAAGCGCCGCGGCAAGCTGGGGGGTTCCATCGCCCTGGTGGGTGCGCTCATTCTCGGTTCGGCTGCAGCGATTCCCGCGCAGGCGCAAGGCACCAAGATCGGTTTCGTCAACACCGAGCGGATCCTGCGCGAGTCGGGTCCGGCCAAGGCCGCCCAAAGCAAGATCGAAGCCGAATTCAAGAAGCGCGACGATGAACTCCAGCGCTTGAACAACAACCTGCGTTCGCAGGCCGAGAAGTTCGACAAGGACGCGCCCGTCCTGTCGGAATCCGACCGCGTCAAGCGCCAGCGTGAACTGTCCAACCTGGATACCGACCTGCAGCGCAAGCGCCGCGAGTTCCAGGAAGACTTCAACCGCCGCCGCAACGAGGAATTCTCGGGCATCGTGACCAAGGCCAACGAGGCCATCAAGCGCATCGCCGAGCAGGAAAGCTACGACCTGATCATTCAGGACGCCGTGACGGTCAACCCGCGCATCGACATCACCGACAAGGTGATCCAGAGCCTGGGCAAGTAAAACAGCAGCTGTCGCACCATGCCGGTTTTACTGGATCTTGTCCGCGCGCCGACGCTTGAAGCACTGTTGAGCGCCGCCAATACCCAGGGTCTGGACTGGCGTATCAGCGCGCAGCCTGGCGCAGACCCGTTGCGGGTCTGCGGCATCGGCACCCTGTCATCGGCGGGCCCCCAGGAAATCGCTTTCCTGGCCAATCCCCGCTACCAGAGCCAGCTCGGCGCCACGCGCGCCGCCGCGGTCATCGTCTCCCCCGACGTGGCCGAGGCCCTGGAGGCCGAGGGCAGCGCCCGGCCGCCTTTCGCGCTGGTCGTCTGCAAGCATCCCTATCTGCTTTACGCCCGCGTGGCGCAGTGGTTCGACGCCGCCCGCCGGCCCGAGCTGCCCGGCAGCACGCATCCGTCCGCGGTGGTGGCCGAAGACGCCGTCATCGAAGAGGGCGCGCGCATCGGCCCGCATTGCGTGGTCGAGGCCGGCGCCCGGATCGGCCGGGGCGCGGTGCTGGGCCCCGGTTGCGTCATCGGCGCCGGCTCGTCCGTGGGCCCGGGCAGCCTGCTGCATGCCCACGTCACGCTGTACGAAGGCGTCAAAGTGGGCGCGCGCGCCATCATCCACAGCGGCGCCGTGCTGGGCGCGGACGGCTTCGGCTTCGCGCCGGACCCGACGCTGGGCCAGGGCGCCTGGGGCAAGATTCCGCAGCTGGGCGGCGTGACCATCGGCGATGACGTCGAGATCGGCGCCAACACCACGGTCGACCGTGGCGCGCTGGAAGACACCATCGTGGCCGACGGCGTGAAGCTGGACAACCAGATCATGATCGGGCACAACTGCCGCATCGGCGCGCATACCGCGATGGCGGCCTGCGTCGGCGTGGCCGGCTCGACCACGATAGGCGAGCGCTGCACCATCGGCGGAGCCGCCATGCTGTCGGGCCACCTGACGCTGGGCGACGACGTCCACATCTCGGGCGGCACTGCGGTCACCTCCAGCATTTCGAAGCCCGGCCGCTATACCGGCGTGTTCCCGTATGCGGAGCACGGCGACTGGCAGCGCAACGCCGCCGTGATACAGCAGTTGGCGCAATTGCGCCGCCGCGTGCGGACGCTGGAAAAAGAGTAGGGCGCATCGCCGCCCCGGCGCGTCCGCGCCGCGAAATTATTTCACTTTGCAGGAAAGCACAGAAAAATGGAACTCGACATCAAGGGGATCATGGAGAGGTTGCCGCATCGTTACCCGATGCTGCTGATTGATCGCGTCGTCGAAATGGTGCCTGGCAAGTCCATCGTGGCCATCAAGAATGTCTCGATCAATGAACCGTTTTTCAACGGCCACTTTCCGCATCATCCGGTGATGCCCGGCGTGCTCATCGTCGAAGCCATGGCGCAGGCCGCGGCGCTGTTCTCGTTCACCGACGAGGACGGCGGGCTCAAGTGCGAAGGCGCCAAGACGGCGTATTACCTGGTCGGCATCGACGGCGCGCGTTTCCGCCGCCCCGTGGTGCCGGGCGACCAGCTGCGCATCGAGGCGCAGGCCGAGCGTTTGAGCCGCAGCATCTGTAAATACAATGCGCGCGCCACGGTGGACGGCCAGGAAGTCGCCTCGGCCAAGCTGATGTGCGCGATCCGCAGCCTGGAAGACTAAATGGCAGGAAACATTCACCCCACCGCCGTCGTCGATCCGGCGGCCAAGCTCGATCCTAGCGTGGTGGTCGGCGCCTATGCCACGATCGGTCCCGACGTGACCATCGGCGCGGGCACCGAAATCGGCCCGTACTGCATGGTGGACGGGGTGACGACCATCGGGCGCGACAACCGCTTCTACCGCTATTGTTCCATCGGCGGCATGCCGCAGGACAAGAAGTACAAGGGCGAGCCCACCCGCCTCGAGATCGGCGACCGCAACACGGTGCGCGAATTCGTCACGCTCAACACGGGCACCGTGCAGGACGGCGGCGTCACCACGCTGGGCGACGACAACTGGATCATGGCTTACGTGCACGTGGCGCACGACTGCCACATCGGCAGCAACACCATCCTGGCCAATTCGGTGCAGCTGGGCGGCCACGTCCATGTCGGCGACTGGGCCATCGTGGGCGGCCTGACCGGCGTGCACCAGTTCGCCCGCATCGGCGCGCACAGCATGACCGGCGGCAACAGCTCGCTGATGCAGGACACGCCGCCTTTCGTGCTGGCCGCCGGCAATCCGTGCCGGCCGGTAGGCGTGAACGTCGAGGGCCTGAAGCGCCGCGGTTTCACCGCCGCCCAGATCTCGGCGCTGCGCGACGCCTACAAGATCATCTACCGCCGCGGGCTGTCCCTGGACGCGGCGCGCGCCGAGCTGCGCGCCCGCCAGCAGGCCGAACCGGAAGTCGCCGAGCACCTGCAGACGATGCTCGACTTCCTGGACGTCGCCAGCCGCGGCATCATCCGGCCATGAGCTACCGGATCGGCATGGTGGCCGGCGAGCCTTCGGGCGACCTGCTGGCCGGCCGCATCATTGCCGGTCTGCAGGCCCGCGATGCCGGCGTGCGCTGCGAGGGCATAGGGGGGCCGCAGATGCAGGCCCGCGAATTCGACGCCTGGCATCCCATGCACGCGCTGACCGTGTTCGGCTACGTCGACGCGCTCAAGCGCCTGCCCAGCCTCCTGGGCACCTACCGCGACGTCAAGCGCCGCTGGCTGGCCGAGCCGCCCGCGGTCTTCGTCGGCATCGACGCGCCGGACTTCAACCTGCGCCTGGAGCACCAGCTGCGCCAGGCCGGCACGCCCACCGTGCATTTCGTCGGCCCGTCGATCTGGGCCTGGCGCTACGAACGCATCCACAAGATCCGCGAATCGGTGTCGCACATGCTGGTGCTGTTCCCGTTCGAGGAAGAGATCTACCGCAAGGAAGGCATTCCGGTCACTTACGTGGGCCATCCGCTGGCCGGCGCGGTGCCGATGAAGCCCGACCGCGCCGCCGCGCGCGAGCGCCTGGGCATAGACCAGGGCGCGCGCGTGCTGGCCATCCTGCCGGGCAGCCGCTCGTCCGAAATCCGCCTGTTGGCGCCGCGCTTCCTGCAGGCCGCGCAGCTGCTGCAGAAGAAGGACCCGGCCCTGCAATGCGTGGTGCCCATGGTCAACGACCAGCGGCGCGCCGAATTCCAGGCCATCCTGGCCCAGTATCCGGTGCCCGGGCTGCGCTGCGTGACCGCGCAGGACCTGCACGGCGAGGGCGGCGAACGCCAGGCGCCGGTGGCCTGGTCGGTCATGGAGGCCGCCACCGCGGTGCTGGTGGCCAGCGGCACGGCCACGCTGGAGACGGCGCTGTACAAGCGTCCCATGGTGATCTCCTACGTGCTGTCGCCCTGGATGCGGCGCATCATGGCCTGGAAATCCGGCCAGCAGCGGCCTTATCTGCCGTGGGTGGGCCTGCCCAACGTGCTGCTGCGCGATTTCGCCGTGCCCGAACTGCTGCAGGACGACGCCACGCCCGAAAAGCTGGCCGAGGCCACCTGGACGGCGCTTAGCGACGAGGCGCTGGCGGCCCGCATCGAGGCCCGCTTCACGGCCTTGCATCAGGATTTGTTGCGCGATACGCCGGCGCTGGCCGCTCAGGCGATCCTGGAGGTGGCCGGTGGAGCAGCCTGACCTGTTCGCCGCGCCCGAGCAGCCGCCGTTGGTGACGGCCGGCGTCGACGAGGCCGGCCGCGGCCCGCTGGCTGGCGCCGTCTACGCCGCCGCGGTGATACTCGATCCCACCCGCCCCATCGCCGGGCTGGCGGACTCCAAGGTGCTCAAGCCCGAGACGCGCGAGGCGCTGGCGCTGGAGATCCGCGAATGCGCGCTGGCCTGGTTCGTGGCCAGCGCCAGCGTCGCCGAAATCGACAGCCTGAACATCCTGCGCGCCACCATGCTGGCCATGCAGCGCGCGGTCCAGGGCCTGTCGGTGCTGCCGCAGCTGGCGCTGGTCGACGGCAACCAGGCGCCCAAGCTGGGCTGCACGGTGCAGACCGTCATCAAGGGCGACGCGCTGGTCCCGGCGATTTCGGCCGCCTCCATCCTGGCCAAGACCGCGCGCGACGCGGACCTGCTGCGGCTGCACGCGCTGTATCCCCAGTATGCGTTCGACCAGCACAAGGGCTACGGCACGCCGCTGCACCTGCAGATGCTGCGCGAACACGGCCCCTGCGCCGAGCACCGCCGCAGCTTCGCGCCCATCAAGGCCTTCGGCCTGACGCCATGAAGCACATCAGTTCCCGCGACAACCCCGCGGTCAAGGCGCTGGCCAGGCTGGCCGGCACCGCCGGCAAGCGCGGCGCGCCCGTGCTGCTGGACGGCGTGCACCTGTGCCAGGCCTGGCTGCAGCACTACGGCGCGCCGGACCGGGCGGTGTTCGACGTCGAGCGCCTGTCGCAGCCCGACATCGCCGCGCTGGCCGCGGCCGTGCCCGAGGCCCGCTCGCTGGCCCTGGACGCGCGGCTGATGCAGTCGCTGGCCAGCGTCGAAAGCGGGCAGGGCGTGGCTTTCCTGGTCACGCCGCCGGCCGTCGAGCCGCCCGACGCCATCGCCGAGAATTGCGTGCTGTTCGACCGTATCCAGGACCCGGGCAACGTAGGCACCTTGCTGCGCACTTGCGCGGCGGCCGGCGTGAAGCGGGTGTTCCTGGCGACCGGCACGGCCGCGGCCTGGTCTCCCAAGGTGCTGCGCAGCGGCCAGGGCGCGCATTTCGCCCTGGCGATCCATGAACACGTCGATCTGGCCGCGCTGCTGCCGCGGCTGCGGGTGCCGCTGGTGGCCACCGCGCTGGAAGGCGCCCGGGACCTGTACGCCGGGCAACTGCCGGCGCGCTGCGCCTGGGTCTTCGGCCACGAGGGCCAGGGCGTGGCGCCGGCCCTGCTGGCCGCGGCCCGCCTCAAGCTGCGCATCCCGCACGACGAGGCCGCCGTGGAATCGCTCAACGTGGGCGCGGCGGCCGCCATCTGCCTGTTCGAGCAGCGCCGCCAGGCGCTGGCCGGCGGCGCGGGCTGAGCCGCGCCTGGGGCCCGGTCTCAGCCGCGGTCCAGCCCCACTTCCTGCAGCACCGTGGTCGCGATCTCCTCGATCGACTTGGTGGTGCTGGACAGCCACGAAATCCCCTCGCGGCGCATCATGCGCTCGGCCTCGGCCACTTCGTAGCGGCATTGCTCCAGCTGGGCGTAGCGGCTGTTGGGACGGCGTTCGTTGCGCACCTCGGCCAGGCGCTCGGGCTGGATCGACAGGCCGAACAGCTTGGCGCGGTGCGGCGTGATGGTCGAGGGCAGGGTGCCGCGCTCGAAATCGTCGGGCGTGAGCGGGAAATTGGCCGCCTTGATGGCGTATTGCATGGCCAGGTACAGGCTGGTAGGCGTCTTGCCGCAGCGCGATACGCCCACCAGGATCACGTCGGCCTGGTCCAGCTGGTTGACGAACTGGCCGTCGTCGTGCGCCAGGCTGAAGTTGATTGCATCGATCCGGTTGCGGTATTTTTCCGAATTGGCCAGCATGTGCGAGCGGCCGATGGAATGGCTGGATTTCAGGCCGAGGGCCTGCTCGATATGGCTGACGAAGGTGCCGAACAAGTCCAGGAACACGCCGTTCGCCTGGCGAACACGGGCCAGCATGTCCGGGTTGACCAGGGTGCTGAACACGATGGGCGGGACGCCCGCTTCCTGGGCGCTGCGGTCGATCCGCATGGCGACTTCTGCGGCTTTTTCCAGCGTGTCGACGAAGGGCAGTCGCACCGGCTTGAATTCGACGCCCTCGAATTGCGAAAGCACCGACTGGCTGAAGGTTTCTGCGGTGATGCCGGTGCTGTCGGAAACGATGTAAACCGTGCGTACGATCGAGGTAGATGTCATGTGTAAAAAATTCCAACCAGGCCGATGGCCGGATGTACTCGACCGAGTACAATCAGGCCCCTATAAGTCACCCCAAGGGCGGTCCAAGGCCAGTTTGGTCAGCGCGTAAAAACACGGCAGGGCAGGGTTGCCGCGTTCGCTTTCTACGCATTGACCAAACTCGCTTTCATTCCATTGTAAAAGGTGACTTCAATGTCGTATGTTGTTTTGTTCGAGCAGCTCCGCATGACGGACGTGGACTCGGTAGGAGGCAAGAACGCATCACTAGGCGAAATGATCAGTCAGCTGTCCGGCGCGGGCGTGCGCGTGCCGGGCGGCTTCGCCACGACCGCGGACGCCTTCCGCGACTTCCTCAAGGCTTCGGGCCTGGACAAGCGCATCGCTGAGCGTCTGAGCACGCTGAACCCCGAAGACGTTCGCGAGCTGGCCAACGCCGGCGCGCAGATCCGCCAATGGATCGTCGAAGCGCCGTTCTCGGCCGAATTCGAAAAGCAGATCCGCGACGCCTTCGCCAAGCTCGACGCCGACGGCAAGGGCTCGTTCGCCGTGCGTTCGTCCGCCACCGCCGAAGACCTGCCCGATGCGTCCTTCGCCGGCCAGCAGGAAACCTTCCTCAACGTGGTCGGCATCGATGACGTGCTGGACAAGATCCGCCACGTGTTCGCCTCGCTGTACAACGACCGCGCCATTTCCTATCGCGTGCACAAGGGCTACGCCCACGCCGACGTCGCGCTGTCGGCCGGCATCCAGCGCATGGTGCGCTCCGACAAGGGCAGCGCCGGCGTGATGTTCACCATCGACACCGAATCGGGCTTCCAGGACGTGGTGTTCATCACCTCGTCGTACGGCCTGGGCGAGACCGTGGTGCAGGGCGCCGTCAACCCCGACGAGTTCTACGTCTTCAAGCCCACGCTGGCCCAGGGCCATTTCCCCATCGTCGGCCGCCGCATCGGCTCCAAGCTCATCAAGATGGAGTTCGACCCCGAGCGTCCCGAAGGCCGCGCCGTGCGCACCGTCGACGTGCCGGTGTCCGAGCGCAACCGCTACTCGCTGACCGACGACGAGGTCAATGAACTGGCCCGCTACGCCGTCATCATCGAGAAGCACTACGGCCGCCCCATGGACATCGAATGGGGCCGCGACGGCGTCGACGGCAAGATCTACATCCTGCAGGCGCGTCCGGAAACCGTGAAGTCGCAACAGGGCGCCGCCGATGTGCAGCAGCGCTACCGCCTGAAGGCCACCGGCCAGGTCCTGATCACCGGCCGCGCGATCGGCCAGAAGATCGGTTCGGGTCCGGTGCGCGTGGTCGGCGACATCTCCGACATGGACAAGGTCCAGCCGGGCGACGTGCTGGTCACCGACATGACGGACCCCAACTGGGAGCCCGTGATGAAGCGCGCCTCCGCGATCGTGACCAACCGCGGCGGCCGCACCTGCCACGCGGCCATCATCGCGCGCGAGCTCGGCATTCCGGCCGTGGTCGGCTGCGGCAACGCGACCGACGTGCTGAAGGAAGGCCAGGCCGTGACCGTCTCCTGCGCCGAAGGCGACGAAGGCCGGATCTACGACGGCCTGATCGAGACCGAGGTCGAGGAAGTGCGCCGCGGCGAAATGCCCGCCATCGACCTGAAGATCATGATGAACGTGGGCAACCCGCAGCTGGCCTTCGACTTCGCCCAGATCCCCAACGGCGGCGTCGGCCTGGCGCGCCTGGAATTCATCATCAACAACAACATCGGCATCCACCCGAAGGCGGTGCTGGACTACCCGAACGTCGACGGCGAACTGAAGAAGGCCGTGGAATCGGCGGCCCGCGGGCACGCCAGCCCGCGCGCGTTCTTCGTCGAGAAGATGGCCGAAGGCGTGGCCACCATCGCCGCGGCCTTCTATCCGAAGCCCGTCATCGTGCGCATGTCGGACTTCAAGTCCAACGAGTACCGCAAGCTGGTCGGCGGTTCGCGCTACGAGCCCGAGGAAGAGAACCCCATGCTGGGCTTCCGCGGCGCGTCGCGCTACATCGCCGAAGACTTCGCCGAGTGCTTCCGCATGGAATGCGAGGCGCTCAAGAAGGTGCGCGACGAAATGGGCCTGACCAACGTCGAGATCATGGTGCCCTTCGTGCGCACGCTGGGACAGGCCGAACGCGTGGTCAACCTGCTGGCCAAGCATGGCCTGGCCCGCGGCGAGAACGGCCTGAAGCTCATCATGATGTGCGAAGTCCCGTCCAACGCGATCCTGGCCGACGAGTTCCTGCAGTACTTCGACGGCTTCTCGATCGGCTCGAACGACATGACCCAGCTGACCCTGGGCCTGGACCGCGATTCCGGCATGGAGCTGCTGGCCGCCGATTTCGACGAGCGCGACGACGCCGTGAAGTTCATGCTGCGCCGCGCGATCAAGGCCTGCCTGGCCGCCAATAAGTACGTGGGTATCTGCGGCCAGGGCCCCAGCGACCACCCCGACTTCGCGCAGTGGCTGAAGGACGAAGGCATCCTGTCGATGTCGCTCAACCCGGACACGGTTGTGGACACCTGGCAGCGCCTGGCCAAGAACTGATCGGATCGCCGGTTTGAGAAACCCCGCGTCCCCCTTTGGGGGGCGCGGGTTTTTTTTTGGATGCTGCCGGCTGAGGCTGAGCATGGATTTGCCCGCCGCGTGATCCCGGAACGGGTGTGGTTTTTTATTTGGCGATGCCTAGGAACACCGCCATGCAACGCTCGACTTCCAGCAGTGTGTCGGCCTCAATATGGCCAAAGACCCGTCCGAGCTTGTCGCGGCGCACCGTCACGGCCTTGTCCACCATGATTTGAGAAGCTTGTCGAAGGCCGTTCTGCGGGCTCGGCGTGACCGTGACGCGAAGCAGCGGGGCGTCGACCGTGCTGCTGGTTACGGGTAGCACGGTTACGCTTTCATGGGCGTTGAAGAGGTCGGACTGAACGATCAAAGCCGGACGGGGCTTGCCGAAGTCCCCCTGGATGGCGACCGGCACAAGATCTCCCCGGTGCATCAAGCCTTCCAGCCATCCAGATCGGATACGGCTTCGTCCAGAAAGCGCTGTGTGTCTGCGTCCTTGGCGTCGGCCGCGGCAGCCGCGATGGACTGACGCCGACATTCTTGCGCGAAATCGGGCCGCCGCGTGTCGGGCACCCAGATCTGGACGGGCCGCAGCCCGGCGGCGCGCAGCGCCGCGCGGCGCTTGTTGACGCGGGCGCTTGCATCGGTCGTCGGCATGATGATCTCCCTGTTGCCTGAAAGCATAGGGCCGGATCTGCGCGGCATGCAACACCGGGCTTCAGGGCAGGGCAAATATAGGTCGATTGGCTGCCCGCCTACGCCGCCTGCGCTTCGCGCGCGATCAGTTCGCGCTTGCGGTCTATGCCCCAGCGGTAGCCGGCCAGGGAGCCGTCGGTGCGCACCACGCGATGGCAGGGGATGGCCAGGGCGATGTTGTTGGTCGCGCAGGCGCGAGCCACGGCGCGCACGGCTTGCGGCGAGCCGATGCGCCGGGCGATGTCGGTGTAGGTGGCGGTTTCGCCCACGGGGATCTCGCGCAGCGCCTCCCACACGCGGCGCTGGAAGGCGGTGCCGCGCACGTCCAGCGGCAGGTCCAGCCCGCGCGAGGGGTCTTCGACGAAGCCCACGACGGCCGCCACCCAGCGTTCGAATTCGGCGTCGGCGCCGATCAGGCGCGCGGCCTTGAAGCGGTCCTGCAGGTTGCGCACCAGTTGTTCGGGATCGTCGTGCAGGGCGATTTCGCAGATGCCGGTATCGCTGGCGGCCACCAGCAGGGCGCCGAGCGCGCACTGCGCGACCGCGAAGCGGATGTCCACGCCCGCGCCGTTGTTGCGAAAGGCGGTGGGCGTCATGCCGAGGATGGCGGGCGCGGCTTCGTAGAAGCGGCCGCTGGAATTGAAGCCGGCCTCGTACATGGCGTCGGTGACGCTGGCGCTTTGCTCCAGCTGCCGGCGGGCGCGGCTGGCGCGCAGCGCCGTGGCGTAGGCCTTGGGGGTGACGCCGGTGGCCGCCTTGAATACGCGGTGGAAGTGAAAGCGGCTCATGCCGGCCTGTTCGGCCAGCGTGGCCAGGTCCGGCGGCTGCTCCGATTCCAGCGCGCGGCAGGCGCGCTCGATGGCGGCGGCGTGCTGGGTGCCCAGGGAGGCGGCTTGGTTCGCGGCTTGGTTCATCTGGAACTCCTGACGGATGCGCGGATCGCGCGCTTGAACGTATGGTCCCAAGACCCGCGCCGCGCCGCACTCCGGTTGTTGCGCGGACCGGCGCCTAGGCGTAGACCTCCAGGAAGCGGCGCAGCAGCCCGCCGGCCACGGGCGTGGCGCGCACGTTGGCCGACAGGCCGGGCACGTCCAAGTTTTCGGCCGCATAGCGGCGGCCGAAACGCTCGAGGTGGGCGCGCACGAACTCCGGGCCGAATTCCGGGTGGAACTGGGTGGAGAACACGTTGCGGCCGATCCGGATCATCTGGTGGTCGTCCAGGTCCGAGCGCGCCAGCACGGCGGCGCCGGGCGGCGGTTGCAGCACGGTCTGCGCGTGCAGCATCTGGGCCGGGAAGGTGGAGGGCAGGCCGGCCAGCAGGCGGTCGCCGGCGGCCGGCGGCAGCAGTTCGACGGTCTGCGTGCCGACCTCGCGGCCGGCCGGGTTGTAGCCCACCTTGCCGCCCAGCGCATGGGCCAGCAGCTGGTGGCCGTAGCACACGCCGAACATGGGCAGTCCGGCCGCGGCGGCCGCGCGCAGCCAGGCGGCGGTGTCTTCGCTCCAGGGTTCCAGGTCGGTCACCATCGCGGGCGAGCCGGTGATGAGGGCGGCGCGGTAGCTGGCCGGCGCGCGCGGCTGCCGGCCTTCATGCACGGCCACGATTTCCATCGTGTCGGGGGTCAGGCCGGCGGCCTGCGCGAGCTGGTCGGCATAGCCGCCGAACTGGCTTTTGAGCGTGTCGTCCGGATCGCCGGTGTGCAGGATCAGGACGGGAAGAGAGGAAGGCATTGCGGCGGTCATTGGGCTTTGCGTAAGTGGTGCGGATCACGGGCCCCGCTGGGTCCGCGCCGCCAGCACACATCATAATCCAGCGCAATTGTTCCCGATGCCCGACGCCTCTGCCGTTACGTCTCGGAAATACGTACAATCCCGCGCAGGGACTCCTCCTTGGGGGCTCGTTCTTTTGGGCGTACGAAACTATGTGGATATGGCTGGGACTGGCCGCGCTGGCCCTGATCGGAGAATTGGCGACCGGAACGTTCTACTTGCTGCTGGTGGCCCTGGGGCTGGCGGCGGGCGGGGTGGCCGCATGGTTCGGCGCCGCCCTGCAATGGCAGCTGGTGGCCTGCGGCGTGGTGCTGCTGGCGGGCCTGCTGGTGCTGCGCAAGACCCGTGTGCTGAAGCAGCGCGGGCTGGACGCGGCGCGCAACGCCGACGTCAATCTGGATATCGGCCAGACGGTGGTGGTTGAGAGCTGGTCCGATAACGGCACGGCGCGCGTCTGGTACCGCGGCGCGCACTGGCAGGCCGAACTGGCCCGCGGCCAGGCGCCCCGGGCCGGCGAACAGATCATCACCGAAATGCGCGGCTCCATCCTGGTGCTGACCCCCAAGCACACCGGCGGGCCGGCCTGAGGCCGGCGCGGCATACGTACTTACAGAGAGAGGCTTTCGAATCATGATCGACACGTCCACCATCGTCCTCGTCGTCATCGTCGCGCTGGCGATACTGATCGTCATCAAGGCGATCGCCATCGTGCCCCAGCAGCACGCCTGGGTGGTCGAGCGCCTGGGCAAGTTCGACCGGGTCCTGTCGCCGGGCGCGGGCTTCGTGATCCCGTTCATCGAGCGCGTGTCGTACAAGCACTCGCTCAAGGAAATCCCGCTGGACGTGCCCAGCCAGATCTGCATCACGCGCGACAATACCCAGCTGCAGGTGGACGGCGTGCTGTACTTCCAGGTGACCGATCCGATGCGGGCGTCCTATGGTTCGTCGAACTATATTTCGGCCATCACGCAGCTGGCGCAGACCACGCTGCGTTCGGTCATCGGCAAGATGGAGCTGGACCGCACGTTCGAGGAGCGCGACGCGATCAACAGCAATATCGTGTCCTCGCTGGACGAGGCCGCGCTGAACTGGGGCGTGAAGGTGCTGCGCTACGAGATCAAGGACCTGACCCCGCCCAACGAGATCCTGCGCGCCATGCAGGCGCAGATCACCGCCGAGCGCGAAAAGCGCGCGCTGATCGCGGCATCCGAGGGCCGCCGCCAGGAACAGATCAACATCGCCACCGGCGAGCGCGAGGCCGCGATCGCCCGCTCCGAGGGCGAGAAGCAGGCGCAGATCAACCAGGCGCAGGGCGAGGCCGCGGCGGTGCTGGCGATCGCCGAGGCCACCGCCAAGGCCATTACCCAGGTGGCCGGGGCGGTGCAGCAGCCCGGCGGCATGGAGGCCGTGAACCTCAAGGTGGCCGAGCGCTACGTGGAGGCGTTCGGCAACGTGGCCAAGGAAGGCAATACGCTGATCCTGCCGTCCAACCTGTCGGACGTGGGCGGCATGATCGCCTCGGCCATGACCATCGTGAAGTCCGCCAACCGCAACGGCTGAGAACCGCGCCTGCCGGCGCCCGGACGATGATCGCTCCCGTCAACCTGCTATTGGTGGCGGCGCTGGCGGGACTGCTGGCGCTGTGCGTGCTCGGCTCGCTGGCGCGCAGCGGCATGGCCGGCATCAAGCAAACCATAGGCAGCAGCCTGCTGACGCTGCTGGCGTTCGGCGCGTTCTCGCTGCAGGCCGTCGGCGGCCCCCTGTTCATCTCGGTGATCCTGGCCAACGCGGCCGTGGCCCTGGCGCTTTGCGCCTATTACGCGGGCCTGTGCCGGCTGGTCGGGCAACCGGTGCCCAGGCGCCGCATGGCGCTGGGCGCCGGCGCCACGCTGCTGGTGCTGGCCGCCTACACGTATATCGAGCCGCAGATCGGGGCCCGCATGGTGGCGATGTCGATCCTGATGGCGGGCTTCATGCTGGCCATCGCCGTGACGGTCGGACGCGGCATGCCGTCGAACCGGTCGCGCTACAGCTACCACTTCGTGCGCGTGGTGGCGCTGGCGTCCGCCCTGGTGTGCGCCGCGCGCGCCGTGGTGTACCTGCTGGACATCGCCGAGCCGCAGGCGCTGCTGGTGCCCACCGCCTGGAACATCGTGTTCATGACGCTGGGCGTGCTGACCATGCCTTGCCTGACGCTGGGCACCATCATGATCATCCACGACCGCATGCTGGCCGAGCGCGAGCAGGAGGCCAACACCGATTTCCTGACCGGGCTGATGTCGCGCAAGGCGTGGTGGCTGCAGGCCGAGCGCTATTGCGCGCAGGCGCTGCGCACGCGCCGTCCGCTGTCGCTGCTGTTGCTGGACATCGATCATTTCAAGCGCATCAACGACACGCGCGGCCATGCGGCCGGCGACGCCGTGCTGCGCCATTTCGGCCTGCTGGCCACGGCCACGCTGCGCACCGGCGATCACGTGGGCCGGGTCGGCGGAGAGGAGTTCGCGGTGCTGTTTCCCGACCTGCGCAGCGAGGCGGTGATGGAGGTGGCGGCGCGCCTGCTGGAATCGGTGCGGCGCACGCCGTGCGCGCACGGCGGCAGTTCGATTTCGTATACGTTCAGCGCCGGCGTGGCGGAATGGATGCCGGGCGAAGGCCTGCAGGCGTTCTTCGAGCGCGCCGACGGCAAGCTCTATGCCGCGAAGGCGGCGGGGCGCAACCGCATCGTGGGGCCGGCGGGCGAGGGCGAGCCGGCGCCGCTGCCCGCGGCCGCCTGAATCAGTCGTCCTTGCCGCGGCGCGGGGCGCGGGTGTCGTGCTTCATCATGCGCTCTTTCTCGCGCTGCCAGTCTTTTTCGCGCGCGGTGTCGCGCTTGTCGTAGAGCTTCTTGCCGCGGCCCAGCGCGAAATCGAGCTTGATGCGCCCGTTCTTGTAATGCAGGTTGAGCGGCACCAGCGTGTAGCCGCGCTGCTCGACCTTGCCGATCAGCTTGCTGATTTCCTCGGCCTTGAGCAGCAGCTTGCGCGTGCGCATGGCGTCGGGGTGGATGTGCGTGGAGGCCGTGGGCAGCGGACTGACGTGCATGCCCAAGAGGTAGAGCTCGCCGTCGCGCACGATGACATAGCTTTCCTTGAGCTGCACGCGGCCATCGCGGATCGCCTTGACTTCCCAGCCCTGCAGCACCAGGCCGGCCTCGTAGCGGTCTTCGATGAAATAGTCGTGCGTGGCCTTGCGATTGTCGATAATGCTCATAATGCCTTGGGGGCGCGTTTGGCCGACCGGGGTAGCCCTCGATTAGCCGGGGTGCCGGCGGTGCCGGTAAAATCCCGCCATTCTAGCCATTTGCGATAGCCGATGCACAAAGTACAACGATCCGTCCTGGTACCTTACAGCGCCGCCCAGATGTTCGACCTGGTCGCCGACGTGGAGAAGTACCCCGAGTTCATGCCCTGGTGCGGCGGCGCCGAGGTGCAGACGCGGGACGAGCATGGCATGCAGGCTTCCATCCTGATCAGCTTCGCGGGCATGAAGCAGCGCTTCACCACGCGCAATACCCATGCCTATCCCGACCGCATCGACCTGGAGCTGGTGGACGGTCCGTTCTCCAGCCTGGTGGGGCACTGGGTGTTCCAGCCGCTGGCCGACGACGCCTGCAAGGTGCTGTTCACGTTGGAATACGCGTTCTCGAACCGGGCGCTGGAGATGGTGGTGGGGCCGGTGTTCAACCGCATCGCCACCAGCTTCATCGATTCCTTCACCAAGCGCGCGCAGGCCAAGTATGGCGAATGAGCCGGCCGCCGCCTGTCTGAGCGTCAGCGTCAGCGTCTGCTACGCCTTGCCGGGCCACGTCTGGATGCGGGAGCTGCGCCTGCCGGCCGGCGCCACCGTGGCCGACGCGCTGGCGGCCAGCGGCTTCGCCGCGGCCTTTCCGGTGGTCCAGCCCTGGGAACGCGGCGTGGGCATCTTCGGCCGCGCCACCGAGCCCCAGGCCCGGCTGGCCGACGGCGACCGCGTCGAGATCTACCGCGGCCTGAGCTTCGATCCCAAGGAATCGCGCCGCCGCCGCGCCGAGCACCGGCGCGCCAAGACCGCCAGGAACGGACGCATCCGCCCGGCCGGCCTGCTGTAGGGAACGGCGGCCGGCGCCCTGAAGCGCAAGTTAGCGTTGCTACGGACTTACGTTTACGTTAACGTCATGTCAAAATCGACATACCGGGGCCGGCGCCGCCAGCAATGCCGGCAGACAATACCGACTACAGGAGACAGGCTGTGGATTTGGAACTGAGCGACGAACAGCGGGCCTTCGCGCAGGCCGCGCGCGATTACGCGGAGGGCGAACTCGCCCCCAACGCGGCGCGCTGGGACGCCGAGAGCATCTTCCCGCGCGAGGCCTTTGCCCGGGCCGGCGAAATGGGCTTTTGCGCGATCTACGCCAGCGAGGACATCGGCGGCCTGGGGCTGCCGCGCCTGGACGCCACGCTCGTGTTCGAGGAAATGGCGGCGGTCGACCCGTCCACCACGGCCTTCCTGACCATACACAACATGGCCACCTGGATGGTGGGCAACTGGGGCCAGCCGGCCCTGCGCGAGGCCTGGGGGCCGCTGCTGGCCAGCGGCCAGAAGCTCGCCTCGTATTGCCTGACCGAACCCGGCGCGGGCTCGGACGCCGCGTCGCTGTCGACCCGCGCCCAGCGCCAGGGGGATGACTACATCGTCAACGGCGCCAAGGCCTTCATTTCCGGCGGCGGCGACACCGACCTGCTGGTGGTGATGGCGCGCACCGGCGGCGAGGGCGCCGGTGGCATCAGCGCCTTCGCCATCCCCGCCGACAGCGAGGGCATCAGCTACGGGCGCAAGGAAGAAAAAATGGGCTGGAACAGCCAGTCCACGCGTCCCATCACGTTCGAGAACGTGCGCGTGCCGGCCGCCAACATGCTGGGCCAGGAGGGCGACGGCTTCAAGATCGCCATGAAGGGCCTGGACGGCGGGCGCATCAACATCGGCACCTGCTCGGTGGGCGCGGCCCAGGGCGCGCTGGACGCCGCCCGCCGCTACATGGACGAGCGCCGCCAGTTCAACCGCCGCCTGGCCGAATTCCAGGCGCTGCAGTTCAAGCTGGCCGACATGGCCACGCACCTGGTGGCGGCCCGCCAGATGGTGCGCCTGGCCGCATGCAAGCTGGACGCAGGCGCGCCCGATGCGGCCACCTACTGCGCCATGGCCAAGCGGTTCGCCACCGACATGGGCTTCCAGATCTGCCTGGACGCGCAGCAGATCCATGGCGGTTACGGATACCTGCGGGACTATCCCTTGGAGCGTCTGGTGCGCGATACTCGCGTTCATCAGATTCTGGAAGGGACCAACGAGATCATGCGCGTGATCGTCGCCCGCCAATTGTTGGAAAAAGGAGCCGACATAAGATGAACGCACCGGTGCTGTTCGAAGAAAAAACCGCTGCCAATGGAACGCGTTTCGGGATCGCGACGCTGAATTCGCCGCAGACCCTCAACGGCCTGTCGCTGGAGATGGTGGATGCGCTGGCCGCGCAGCTCGATGCCTGGGCCAATGATCCGGGCGTGGTCCTGGTGGTGCTGCAGGGCGCCGGCGAAAAGGCCTTCTGCGCCGGCGGCGACCTGCACGGGCTGTACCGCAGCATGCGCGAGAACGCGGGCCGGCCCGGTTCCGACAACGCCTACGCGCGGCGCTTCTTCGAGCACGAGTACCGGCTTGACTACCGCATCCACACGTACCCCAAGCCGGTGCTGTGCTGGGGCCACGGCATCGTCATGGGCGGCGGCATCGGCCTGATGATGGGCGCCAGCCACCGCGTGGTCAGCGAGACCTCGCGGCTGGCGATGCCGGAAGTCACCATCGGCCTGTTCCCGGACGT